>OFGF01000205.1_pt1 | contig 58158 bp, 63 predicted proteins | sample 1521711 | NCBI WGS metagenome assembly OFGF01 (sample SAMEA3504092, study PRJEB24116) | mouse gut metagenome | biome: mouse gut; feature: mouse-associated habitat; material: faeces | place: Denmark | collected 2011 | reverse complement strand
GTCAAACTGATGGACAGTGCATTGCCGCAGCCGGAACTCAAGTCAGAAGAACGTGTGCCCAGTGAGGCAGCGCATGCAGGTTGACGGAAAGCTTGCGTTTAAATTTTGTAAAGAAAAGGAAGGAAATGAGAATGAAACAACTAAAGAAAAATGGCAAGCGCAGTCTAGCCCTGTTTCTGGTCATCGTCATGTGTCTGAGTATATTTCCCTTTTCTGCCTTTGCAGAGGGTGACAGCATGGATTTGACCATGAGTGAAACGTTCGAAAGCGAGGACAATGGCAGCGATGTGATTGAGAACAGCGTCGACGGAAACGATGGGGAGCAGGCCAGTGTTCCTGACGGAGACAGCACAGAAGATGCTGTGGACGACAACACAGGAAGCAATATTGAAGAAAACGGCGGGGAAAGCTCCGAGGATGCTATTGGGAATGATGGCGATATTTCCGATGGGGAAGATGCCGATAAAGTAGATGGTACCAACGATACGGACAATCCTTTAACTGGGGATTTGAATGTTGCAGATGAGAGCAAAACGGATGGTGCTTCTGCAGAAGATAACGACGCAGATTTTAGCAATGTTGATGAAATCGTTGCAGAGTATCTTGGTCTGCGGGAACAACTTCCGTCGGAGATTACCAAAGAAAATATGGCGGAGGTTAAGCCTATTCTGAAACGCTATGATGAGATTCAGAGCTATATAGACACGCACCCTGACAGTGCTTTGGCGGACGAATTTTATGACGGGCAGTACTGGTATGCATTACTGAATGCTGGTATTGAGCTGGATTCAGCTAAGAAAACATATGAAGATCTTGTGCAGTTGTACGGTGAGCCGGAAGATCCTGATACGGTTCCGACGATTACGGCTGTCGATGAAGGGATTACTGTTGCTTTGGAAGATGGAACCTTTACTATCAGCGGCTCCGGCACCTTTACGGGAAAACTTTGCGTAAATGGCATTGAGACTACAGTGAAAGAGTATATGAAGCTGGTGGAGATTACCGCCATTGAAGCGGAAAACGTTACCCTTTCCAGTGAGCTCTTTGAGGATGTCGGCTGTCTGCAAAGTTTGACAGCGACAAACGTTATCTTTGACAGAGAGGCGTTTCAGGGTGCTTTTGCTGAGGGGGCCGAAATCACATTGGAAGGCTGCAAAAATGATGAGAGCAGCTCCTATGTTTTTGCCAAAAATAATGGAATCTCTGTCACAATGGACAGCTGTGCATTTAAATACGCACAGTTTGCAGGCAGCAAATTGACAAGTCTTGCTGTAGAGAGTATGGAGCTTGGCAGCAGTTTGTTTGCTGATTGTAGCTTCGCTAGTGATAGCGATGGTGCTGTTGAAGTTGATTTGAGCACAGTAACCGCTGTGCGCAAAGGCGCCTTTGATAATGCAGGAGGTTTTTGGCTCACGAATATTCCTGCTGATATGATCTTAGAGCACAGTCATTCCTTCAATGTGGAAACGGTGGATGGCTACAACGAGAGAATCCTGGCGCTTTTGGCAGATGACTTTGAGATGCTTGAGCCTAAAACGGTAGAGAACATTGCGCCTAATGGCTGGACCTCTGCGCGGAGCGGTGAAAAAAATGCCGTGACCGTTCCAGGCACGCAGATTACAGAAGAAGCCAGATGGAGCGATACCGCAGCTACTACAGCTGACGTGCTTTTCAAGGCCTACTGCACGGAGAATCAGCAAATGGACTTTGTCTTTGTCATGGACTGCTCCAACTCTATGGGAGATAAAGGAGACGACAATTCCCTGAATGCGCGGTTCTACAGTATGCAGTCCAAGATTGCCGATGTCGCCGGAGAGCTGTTAAGTAGTGCGGAGTATGACTGCAGAGTTGCCTTTGTTGGTTTTGGTGGCGACAGCTATAATCTGCCGACATGGGAAGATCCAATCCAATATACAGAAGGCAGCAGTTTCCGTACAGATTTCTTCGAGAATGCAGTTGAGGCGAAAGATTATATCCTAGGACGAACAGTCTTTGATGAATACACCAACTATGATATTGGTCTGAGCGAAGCCTTAGAGTTAGTTAAAGCGAATAAGGCTGACGGGCGGGGAACCACTGTGATTTTCATTACAGATGGTCAGCCGACAATGTGCGATAAAGAATATAAAAATCCATATACTGGAGAAATAGTTCATGTTGAGGATACTCATCCGCCCAAAACCTATGAAAAGGCTTGCGGTGTGGATGAGGCGAATGCCATTAAAGCAGACGGCGCTCAAATTATCGGTGTGCTCCAGTCCGTTCCAAGCGGAGAACTGGGTAAAGCTGAAGATGTGATGGAGCGTATCTGCACTGCAGGGAAGTATTTTTCCGGAGAGGATGCGGAAGGCTTTAGCAAGGCTGTGAATGACGCGGTTTACCGCGGCCTGCAAAGCTACACCATGTCTTGGCAGATTCATCCGAGCTTTACGCTGGATGAAAGCCAGATAAATTGTTCAGAGGGAACTTCTGTTGAGATTACCAAGAACGAAGATGGAACCTTTGTCTCCTGGACGCTCAGCGGGCAGACTTACGAGCGGCAGACTTTGCAGTATCAGCTGAATCTGCGCAGTGATTTAATCAGCGTTGTGGGGACCCGTGATTATGATGTGAACGAGGGTGATGCAGTGCTGACCAGCGGAGGCGGTGAAGCTGTGAACACTGTGACCACACCAACACTGTCCCGCACGGTTTCCTCAAGCAGTGGCGGAAGCTCTGATCCGACTCCTGGCACGGACAACGATTCCGATCCTGCTGTAGAGATTCCTGACGGAAATGTACCGCTCACAGAGACGCCCGAAGTGATTGTTCCTGATACGGATGTGCCTTTGGTGGACGTACCGGGGCTTGAAGAGGAATCCATTCCTGAAGAGCAGGTGCCATTGGGAGACGCGCCTGCGACAGGCGATGTCGCTCAGGTGCAGTTGTTCTTGGCAATGGCTTTGGGCAGCGGCCTTGTATGCTTGGCGTTGAATAAAAAGAGACGCAAGGAACATGCTGAGTAATTTTTTAGCTTGTAAAATTTGATATGCTTTGAAAAACCGGGCAGTAGCCATTGTGCTGCTTTACGGATGTATTCTTATCAGAGACCGTCTATTTGCGAATAGGCGGTCCTTGGTTTTGCTCAGAAAAAATGCCAACAGAAAAAATCTGTTGGCAGCAAACATAGTTCCTGTTTTGGAGATAGGAAAGGCAAGTATCTCTGGCAAGGCTTAGAATTAATAATTACCGGCCATCCACATGCCCAGCCAAAAAATTAAAGCGATGGCGGCAATATGCAAAATCCACCAGCCGGGACGAAAAAATGCCCAAGTGCCCAGATTGCGGTCAATTTTTCTGATTTGATCCATGGTCTTCACGCTCCTTTTCTCTTAGTATGGAGAATGACAGGGAGATTATACTGGAAGTATTTTGTGTGTTTTTTGAGAATACAGGAAGCCAGGTCAGGAGAATACATAAATGGAATTTGGTGCACAGAGCGTACATCGCGTATGCAAGTCTTATTGAGAATTGGGCGAAAAAGTAGTATAATAGCACTTGCGAGAGAGGTGAGAACATGCTACGTATCGCAATTTGTGATGATGAGGACAGTGCAGTTGCAGCACATAAAAAAATTACAGAAGCCTGTTTGCGGCAATGTGGCAGTGCAGGCGAAATCGTTACCTATACTGCCGGGGACAATCTGCTTTACGACATCACTGAAGATGATTTTTTCTTTGATTTGATTTTGTTGGACATAGAAATGCCGGGAAGTACCGGCATGGAGATTGCTGCACAGATAAAGTCCTGTTTGCCTAATGTGAAAATAATTTTTATAACCTCGCATATTGAATATGCAATCGACGCTTTTGAGCTGTCTATTTTTCGCTATGTGCCCAAGGATGAAATTGCTAAACGGCTGTTTTCTGCCATTCAGGACGCTATTAAGCTTATTACTTTAGAAGACGGTAAGGTTTATACCATTCAGACGAACAGTCGTCTGGAAAAGATTCCCTATCGGGAGATTTATTATATTGAGCGGGAAGGGAAAAACGCGAAAAATTTCCGCAGCCGGCGGCGTGTCCAAGGTGCGGAAGAGTTTACAGCAGGTTTATGAAGAATTAAACGCGGAAGAATTTCTCTATATTGACCGGGGCTGTATCGTGAATCTCATCCACATTATGCAGATAAGAGATGGGATGGCTGTTCTGAAGAATGGCATGTCACTGCCCATAAGCCGTACCCATCTGCAGGGCGTGAAGGCGCAGCTCAACAACTACTGGGGGATGCATATATGATGACTTGGCTGATAGCATTTTCAGGCTTTGTAGCGGGCAGTGTGCGGATGATGGGCTGTCTGCTCTTGTTGTCCCGGCTGCTTTTTGTCAAAGAACCGGCAAAGCAAAGTATCACGACGGTTGCTGTCGGTGCGGCTGTGATTTCTGTCCTTCTGTCTGTGACAGGTTTGTCAGATTTTTATCGCATGACGCTGGAAATACTTTTAATCGTGTGCTGTGCCAGCTATTTTCAGAAAGCGGATAGGCGCATGAGTCTGTTTGTGGGAATCTTTTATGAGATTGCTGTTTTCTTTTGGCAGTTTCTTTTTGCGGCGTGGCTGGGCGTGGGATTTCGGTCTGCCGCTTTTCTTGATTATGGAACGGGAGCGGGGCAAGTCGCAGTTTGGTGTCTCCATTTGTCGTTGTTTGTTTTGCTCCTGTATCTTTTGAAACGTCCGAATCTGGGTGCAAAAGAAAGGTTCCGTCTTGCATCTGCAATTGTCATTGCAGGATTTCTGGCAGTGGTTTCCTTGTCCCAGCAGACTGTTCTGGTGATTGCCGATGATACCTTGGAGATGTGGACCATCTTGGCAGTCGTTCTGCTGATGGCCGTTTTGGTGTTCAATATGAATCGGCAGTATGAGGTTGAAAAGGAACTGGCAGCGCTAAAATCTCAACAGGCGGAGCTGTTGGAGCGTGATTATGCAGCCTTGCACAACGCTTATGCAATCAATGCAAAATTGTTCCATGATTTTCACAATCATATCGGTGTGCTGCGTCAGCTGCTTGTCCATGATAAGACGGGGGAAGCCGTGCAGTATTTGGATGCGCTGCAGGCGCCTGTGCGAGAATTGACCGACACGGTGTGGACAGGAGAGGAAACGGTAGACTATCTCATCAACAGCAAAGCCATAGCTGCAGAAGCACAGGGCATCACGTATCAGGTACAGGCGGAATTTCCCCGCCATACAAATCTCAGAAGTGCCGACTTGTGCGCGATATTGGGTAATCTTTTGGACAATGCACTGGAAGCCGCAGGGCAGATCCCCGATTCAGAGCAGAGATTCATCAGGCTTACCATCCGCCGCATCCATCAAATGCTCATCATAAAGGTGGAGAACACTTTCTTCACGCCGCCTGAACAACAGGAAGGAGAGCTGAAAACGTCAAAAGCTGAAGCGGGCTTGCATGGATGGGGACTAAAAAGCGCCCAGACTGCTGCTGAAAAATATGATGGCATGGTACAGACATCTTATACCGGAAATATTTTCCGGGCAATTGTCACCTTATCCTATCAGGGCGTATCTGTTGAATGAGGATGCATTAGAAGCTGCAAGGCATGTGGAATGCTTTGCAGCTTTTTCGCGGTCAAAAACCTGCCGTTTACGGACATTTGGGCACAGTGGCAGTTTTTGCGCTATGCTAAAGACATGATAAATCAAAGAAAAATTTGAGGAGGAAAAAGCTATGCGTCATGTTGTGATTCGTGGATTGTTAGGTTTGCTGTGGTTGGTGGCTGCTTTGGTAAGCGGCCAATCGGAAAATTTTGAAATGGCTGCCTTTTATGTTCTGTTGGGCGGAGTATTCCTGTATTCAGCTTTTACCACGTGGAAAAAGGAAAGGGACAAGAATGGGGGACGATAAAATGTGTGTACCGTTGTTGTCCATAAAAAATTTGAGCGCATGGTATGATAGCGAAAAAATGGCGCTCAAGGGGCTTACCTTGGAATTGGCTGAACATGAGGTTGTGGGCTTAATCGGGCTGAATGGCGCGGGAAAAACGACATTTTTGCAGGTCTTGTCCGGTCTCTTGCCCACGTTTCGCTCCGATGGCGTCTGGTTTTGCGGGCGCTCTGTGACATTCAGGGAGCGGAATTTTAAGCTTTGCCGCTATAGTGTGTTTGCCGAGGACAATTCCTTTCAGTATTTTACTTTTCGTGAATATCTCTCCTATGTATTTTCAGCATATGGGAACGCGCTGCCCGATGTTTCAGAGCTGGTGCAGGGCTTTCACTTTGAAGATTATACAGACGTTTTATTGAAGGAGCTTTCAACGGGCAACCGCAAAAAGGTTTTTCTGATCACGGCGTTTGCGCTGAAACCCAAATTGCTTTTGCTTGATGAGCCGGTGAACGGGCTGGATTTTGAAAGTACAGAATATCTGTATAAGCAAATTGCTGGTTATAAAGAGTATGGCACGGTTTTGTTTTCCTCGCATATTTTGGAAAGCATCGCGCTGACCGCTGATCGGGTAGTGGTTTTGAAGGATGGAAAAATCCGGCGGAATTTAAAAAAGGGACAGATTGATGCGGTTGGTATTCGGGAGGCTTTGCGCTATGAACAGGATGTGTAAAGTTTTTTTCCAAAATTTATTTGGCACTAAGCAGAATCCGTTCATACGGAAAGGCATTATCTGTCTGATTCTCTTTGGGAGTCTCTCGATAGCTGATGTTCAGGTCCCGATGAAACCGTTCATTTTATATCTGATGGTAAGTACCTTCACCGCAGGCGTGATGTGGCAGGGGCTTTCTTCGGAGACGTGTGCCGCGCACATGCAGCATATGCTCATGCTTCCCTTTGCAGGGCGGGAATTTGTGTTTTCCTATATAGCTGCAGTGGGACTGTATACTTTTTTGACGAAAACAGCGGTTTTGCTGGCAGTTGTGCTGGCGGTGTCGGTGTGGAGCTGGGCAGAATTGTTAGGCAGTGTTCTTTGTGCGGTGAATGCCATCCTCATGACTGCTGCTATCTTTTCCTGGAAACAAAAATGGCCTGGGGGAGTTTTTTGGAGTGCTGCGGTACTTGCCGTCCTCTTTTCTTGCTGGGAGAAGCCGTGGTTTCTGCCGCTGCTGTTGTGCAACAGCATTCTGGCGGTTTTATCCCTGCGCAGCGCCGATGGTTATGCCTTTTATTTACAGAGCGAGAAAAGCAGGATGGCGGCAAAGGGGCGCAAACGTTATTGGCTATGGATGTATTTCTTACGCTATTTGGGAAGTCATAAAAACTATCTCGCCAACACTGTGATTCTGTGGTGTATGGCCTGTGTCTTTCCTTTCTTTATCAGGCAGACGGCAGATTGGTCTATGATTCCCCTTGGCTTTGCCCTTCTTTCCCTGAACACGCCTGTTTGTATTTTGCTGTCCTGCGACCGCGCTTTAGAGCGGGCCGTGCGGTTTCTGCCCAATCAGAAGAAAGGTTTCTGCGTGCCCTATTGTGCATTCATTTTCTTGTGCAATCTGAGCGCAGATGGAATCTTTCTCTGCAGCCTGCAAATCCAGCTGGGCGGCGTCACTGCGCAAATGATTGCCGTTGCCATTTTCTTTGCTCTGCAAAGCGCAATTTTTTCTGTTCTCTTGGAATGGTTTTGCCCCATTCGTGATTGGAAGCTAGAGAGTGATTTATGGCATCATCCCAGAAAATATCTCGTACCGGCAACAATGCTTTTGCTGGCAGTTGCCGTGGGAACGATGCCAATGTTCCAATTCCTATTGCTTTGTTTGCTGGCTGCTGAACTTGCAGGATTGCTGCTCTACTGTGGGAGGTGTTAGTTTGATGAGATGTTCAGGAAAATGCCCAAAATGCGGCGGAGTCAATCTCATTCGGATTCCGGATAACCCGAGCCGCTATGCCAGTGGAAATAATATTTACACCTCTACCATAACGCTGGGGGGAAAAATTCCTGTTATCCGTTATGTATGTTGTGACTGCGGGTATGTGGAAAACTGGGTGGAACAGAAAAAAGGACTGGCAAGGATTCAGCATACTTTCAGGTAAAATTTTTGCCGGTTGAGGGACGATTTATTTGACTTCTCTATAGACTTTTTGTATGCTAGAAAAAAGCCTATGGAGGAGTCTTTTTTGTGAGGTGGTGCAGCAGTTTGTTTGCTCAAAATTTCATGGGTACATAATTCATTTTTATTGACGCGCACAATTAGTTATAAAGATGCATTCTATTTGTAGCGAAGCAATTTGCATAAGTGTTTCAAAGCAGGTTTCCGTAGGCTTTTGTGTGAAAAATGTTTTCTTCACTTTTATCTTATGGTATAATAAACAGTCATAGTAAATTTTGATGCAAAGAGAATTTTTATACAGGGGATGGTATCATGACGACCTATAAACCTTATGGCATTAAGGAAGTGCAGGAGCTTTTACGGCAGGCGAAAGGACAAGGGTTATCGGTGTGGACTCGACATCAAAGACAAGAGGGTATGGGCCTGGATTTTCAGAATTGGAATAAAATTCGTGAAATAGATGAGAATAATCTCACGGTGACAGCAGAGCGAGGCGTGACCTTGGGGGAACTGGAGGATGCGGTGAACCGCTGCGGTCTGCATGTGGCTGCGATGACGGAGGATTTGCGCACGGTCACGCTGGGGGACTTTTTTGCAGAACAAATGCCCTGTCTCACTGTGGGATATTACAATCATCCCCGTTTTCAAGTATTGGGTCTGGAGGTGCTCTTGCCTGACGGCGCAGTGCTGCAGGTGGCGGGAAAAACAGTGAAAAATGTAACGGGCTACGATATGTGCCGCTTTTACATCAGCAATCGGGAGACTTTAGCTTTGCCTATGGCATTTACCTTAAAATTGGTGTCCCAGGAGCCGGTGCAGGTGATGTTGGAGGCGGCGTTGGAGCAGGAGAATTTACTCATGTCGCTGGTTGCGCAACTACGAAAACGGCGGATCACACCGCAGGTCTTTGTTTATTGGAATGCCGCCGCTGCGGAAATAGTGGAGCAGGAAGGGGCTGCGGGGCATTTGATGATGTCTTTTTGCGGCAACGAGGCAAAGGTAAAGCGGGAGCTAGAAGCAATCAGCGATTTGGCCGAAGAAATGCAGATAGGTCTGCAGCTTTGCACAGAGCCGGAACAGTTGTGGTGGAGTCTGAAAACTCTGCGCAGTCATACTGTCTGGGCAGATGGATTAAAGGTTCCATCGTTGCATTGCGGTGTGTTGCTGGAGGAGCTAGCGGCGCAGAAAATAGGCTGCTGGTATAGCCCATTGGAGGGCAGCTTGCATCTTCTGCCGCAAGATGCAGATGGTGTGCAGTATCAGGCCTTGTGCAATCGCGCAGTGGAATTGGGTGGCTGCGGAAACTGGTACTACCAATATCAATACCACTTTGCGCCTGCGGGGGCAATGGCTATTTGGCAAAAGCTGAAGGAGAAATTTGACAGTGAGAATCGATTGAATCCAATGGAGATAGGCGGTGCGATAGAACATGACGACAAAAATTGATGCCAATAAACGGGAATACTGGGAACGAGAATTATCAAAATGTATCCGCTGCGGTACCTGCCGCCAGTTTTGTCCCATTCATCAGGTGTTGGATGATGAGTCTTATACGGCGCGGGGAAAATTATATTTAGTGGATCAGTTGCTGCACAGCGATTTTTTATTGAGTGATGGATTTGTAGAGATGATCAGTAAATGTGTTATGTGCAAGGCTTGTGCGGCCAATTGTCCTTCTGGGGTCAACACATACCAGATTTTTATGGAGATGCGGCAGGAGATTGTCAAGGAGAGAGGATTGTCCTTTACCAAACAGTCCATTTTCAGGGCGCTGCATTGGCGGAAATTTTTTGACTTTGGGCTTTCCTGCGGGGCTTGGTTTCAGCGTTTGATTTTTAAACCGGCACCGGATGGTCCCGGGCAGGTGGCGCGGGTGCCGTTGCCTATGGCCGGGTTTAATCAGAGAAGAATTATCCCCAATCTGCCTAAACGGCATTTGAAGCAACTGGTGCCGCTGGAAAGCAAGGCCCAGGGAAAAGAACGATATCGTGTGGGCTTTTTTACCGGATGTATGCTGAATTATGTGTATCCGCAGATTGGGCAGGATTTGATTCGTGTGCTGAATCTCCATGGCGTGACAGTCATTACGCCCAGAGAGCAGCATTGCTGCGCAACGCCGCTGTTTACCTCAGGTGAGGTGGAAATTGCCCGTGATTTGATTCACAACAATTTGACAGCCTTTGGCGGTCTGGATATTGATTATGTGATTACTGCCTGCGGTTCTGGCGGCCTGGCCTGGAAAGAAGAGTTTGCCAAGGTATTGGGCGAGAGCCATCCTGATTATGGTCTGGCGTTGGAATTGGGGCGCAAGACAAAGGATATCAGTGAATTTTTAATCATGATTGGCTTAAATCTGGAAGAACTGAAACCGCTGCAGCAAAAGGTCACATATCATGATTCCTGTCACTTGAACAGAGGGCAGAAAATCCATGAAGAGCCCCGTCAGATTTTGCGGGCGTTGGCCGGGGAGAATTATGTAGAGATGAAAAAGGCTGATGCGTGCTGCGGCTCCGGCGGCTCTTTTAATCTGAAATATTATGAGTTGTCTCGTCAGATTAACCAAAAGAAAACTGGCTATATTGCCGAAAGCGGCGCCGATGTGGTGGCAGTGGGCTGTCCTGCTTGCTTGATGCACATTCAGGACGGCTTGGAGCAGGACGGGATACAAGTGGAAGTAAAACATATTGTGGAGTTGCTGGCAGAAAGCTATGGACTTCATGAGCAGCAGAAGGAGGAACGGTCATGAGAGTAGGAGCAACGGTGACAGAGGCTGTGCTGGATGAGCTGCGGCGCATCGTGGGCAAGGAGCATGTACACACGGAAATAGAAAAACTGATGGTCTATTCCTTTGACAGTACCTTTCAAAATCATCTGCCGGAGGTTTTGGTAAAGCCGCACACGGTGGAGGAAACAGCTGCTGTGGTGAAGGCGGCGGCCCAATATGGGATTCCCCTCACAGTGCGCGGTGCCGGAACCTGTCTTTCCGGCGGGCCGGTGGCTTTAGAGGGTGGAATTTTGATGGAGATGACAGCCTTTAAACGCATTATAGAGATCAATGCAGCGGAAGGCTATGCGGTGGTTGAACCCGGTGTAGTGACCAACGAGCTCATTGCTGCCGCGGAGGAAAAGGGGTTGTTTTATCCGCCGGACCCTTCTAGCAGTGGAATGTCCACGGTGGGCGGCAATGTAGCCGAATGTGCTGGCGGCGGTCGAGGTGTGAAGTACGGTGTGACCAGGGATTATGTGTTGGAGTTGCAGTTGATTTTGCCCGATGGACAGTGTATTACAGTGGGCAATAAGGTAGACGGTTTGACGGGTTGGCTGGACTTGCCCATGCTGTTCACAGGCTCAGAGGGAACTCTGGCGATTATTACACAGATTACGGTGCGCCTTCTGCCCAAACCGCAGGCAATTCGCACTGCTTTGGTGCAGTATGATCAGCTTGATGCGGCGGCCCGCACAGTGAGCGCCATTATTGGGGCGGGGGTTGTACCTACTACCATTGAGATTATGGACCAGATGACGCTGCGCGCAGTGGAAAATTTCTTACAGATTGGCTTGGATACCAGCAAGGCGGCTTTTGTACTGTTAGAGGTGGACGGTGAACCAGCGGAGGTGGAGTTGCAGCTGGAGCAGGTAATCCAAATCTGCGAAGAAAATGGCGCGGTGGAGATACAAGTAGCCCATGACGAAAGGGAACGGGCGGCTTTGTGGAAGGCGCGGAAATCGACCTCCGGTGCCTGCGGCAAAATCAATCCGACGAAAATCGGAGAAGATATTGCGGTGCCGCCGGCCAATATTCCCAAGATGATTCAGGCGGTGAAGGAGATTGCGGAAAAGTATCGGCTGAATATGGTCGTATTCGGACACGCTGGCGATGGCAATTTACATCCCAATATTATGACAGATAAGCGCAACAAAGAGGAAATGGAGCGGGTCAGTCAGGCTATTGATGAGTTGTTTGCGCGGGCGTTAGCCTTAGGCGGCACCTTATCGGGAGAGCATGGTATCGGGTTTATGAAGGCGGCGTATGTACTGCAGGAGCTGGGGCGAGATGGGTATCTGGCGCAAAAGTCTGTGAAGGACGCCTTAGACCCGCAAGGTTTTCTCAACCCTGGGAAAATTTTTATAGAAAAAGAATTGGAGTTGCGGCATGAGTGAGCAGCTGTTTTTACCGGTAAATAAGAAAGAAGCGCACAGCAGAGGCTGGGATGAGCTGGACTTTGTTGTGGTGTCAGGGGATGCCTATGTGGATCATCCCAGCTTTGGCACGGCTCTGGTGGCGAGGCTGTTGGAGAAGGAAGGCTTTCGTGTAGGGATTATTGCCCAGCCTGATGTGACGCGCTGCCAGAGTATGATGGCTTTTGGTCGGCCCCGTTATGCGTTTTTGGTGGGCAGCGGCAATATTGATTCTATGGTGAATCACTACACAGCGGCCAAAAAGCCCCGCAGCAATGATGTTTATTCGCCCGGCGGGCAGAAGGGCCTGCGGCCGGACCATGCGGTGGATGTGTATTGTCAGCTGGTGCGGGAGGCCTATCCTGATGTTCCGCTGATGATTGGCGGCGTGGAGGCCAGTCTGCGCCGGTTTGCCCATTATGATTATTGGGAGGATGGTGTGCGCCCTTCGATTTTGCAGACCTCTGGAGCGGATCTTTTGATGTACGGGATGAGCGAGCATCAGCTCAAAGAATTGGCTCGGGGGTTTGAGCGGGGGTGGCCGCTGCATAAAATGCGCAATGTGCAGGGTACCTGTTGTTGGAGTGATACGTTGCCCAAAAAGGGTGAATATATGGTTTTACCCAGCTATGAAGAGGTGCAGCGGGATAAAAAGAAATTTGCCGAGGCCTTTGCTATCCAAAACAGGGAGCAGAATCCTTTCTTGGGGAAGATCTTGGTACAGCCCCACGGAGAGAGGTATCTCATTCAATTGCCTCCGGCTAAACCGCTGAGTCAGCAGGAAATGGACGAAGTTTATCGTTTGCCTTTTCAGCGCACCCATCATCCTCGTTATGAAAAAGCCGGTGGGATTCCGGCGCTCAAGGAAGTGGAATTTAGCATTACTGACCATCGGGGATGCTTTGGCGGATGTACTTTCTGTGCAATCAATTTCCATCAGGGACGGATTATCCAAAACCGCAGCAAAGAGTCTATCGTGGAGGAAGCAAAATTGATGACTCGCTTGCCGAGTTTTAAGGGCTATATTCACGATGTGGGAGGCCCTACGGGGAACTTTCGCAATATGTCCTGTAAAAAGCAGTTGAAGGTAGGAACCTGTAAAGATCGCCAATGCTTATTCCCTGATTTATGTCCCAATTTGGAAGTGGACCATAAGGATTATTTGGATATTCTGCGCACGGTGCGCAATCTGGACAAGGTAAAAAAGGTATTTATTCGTTCTGGAGTGCGTTTTGATTATATTTTAGCCGATCCCGATCCCACTTTTTTTGATGAAATGTGTGAATTTCATATCAGCGGCTTGCTGAAGGTGGCGCCGGAGCATGTGGCGCCCAATGCACTGCACTATATGGGAAAACCAAAACGGGAAGTGTTTGACCGCTTTGTAAAGCGGTATTTTGACTACAATCGCCGTGTGGGAAAAGAGCAGTATCTGGTGCCTTATTTTATGTCCAGCCATCCGGGCTGCACGCTGCAGGATGCTGTTATTTTGGCAGAGTATATTCGTGATATCGGCTATAATCCTGAGCAGGTGCAGGATTTCATTCCCACACCGGGTAGTATGGCGACGGCAATGTATTACAGCGGATATGATCCCCGTACCATGAAGCCGGTGTATGTGCCCAGGGATCCCCATGAGAAAGCGATGCAGCGGGCCTTGATGCAATATCGCGATCCTAAGAATTATGATTTGGTGCATGAGGCATTGGTGAAGGCGGGGAGAGAGGATTTGATCGGCTTTGGCGAAAAATGTCTGATTCGTCCTGTTAAGCCCAAACTGAAACCAAAGGCAAATAGTGAAGGAAAAAAGGGGAAAACGGCAGAGAGGAAGAATAGTAAAAAGCAGAGATCTGAGAGAGAAAACGGGAAGCATTCACAGAGAATAGAGAAAAAAGTCCAGGGCAAGAAAAAACGGTAAGGTTTCGATATCAAAATTTATAGTATGAGAGAAAAAGAAGGAGAAAAACAAAAGAGCCCCTTCCTTTTTAGATGGGAATGGGTTACAATAAAAGATAGAATTTTTTCTGGAGGCCAGATGCAGGATGAGAAGTATGACAGGCTATGGTCGGGGCGAGGGCGACAATGGCACGCTGAAAGTAATTGTGGAGGTAAAAGCGGTGAATCATCGCTATGGTGAGATTACCATCAAGCAGCCCAGACAGTTTATGGCGTTGGAAGATAAAATGAAAAAGGTTGTCGGCGAATATATTGAGCGGGGGAAGGTAGATATTTTTTTGCGCGTGCAGGAATTGGCTGATGCTGAAAAGCCGGTGCAGATTGATGAGCAGCGGGTGTTGGCCTATCATAAGGCGCTGCAGAAGATATCGGGGATTGTGGGCGGCAGATATGCCGCTGACCCTTACCAGCTAATTGTTTTGCCGGATGTGATTTTGAAGGAAGAACCGGAAACTGATGTGCAGGTGCTTTGGCCCTTGGTGGAGCAGGTGCTGCGGCAGGCAATGGAGCAGCATGTCGCCATGCGGGAGCAGGAAGGTACGCACATCGGTGAAAATTTATTAGAAAAAATAGCGGGTTTACAGCGGTTGACTGCACAGGTGGCGCAGCGCAGCCCTCTGGTGTTGGTCGAGTATCAGGAAAAGCTGGCAACGCGAATCAAGGAGTTGTTGGACAGCACGGCTGTTGATGAGGAGCGTTTGGCCCAGGAGGTTGCTTATTTTGCGGAGAAGAGCTGCATTGATGAGGAACTGGTGCGGCTACAGAGTCATTTTGAGCAGTTTTATGCCATTGCTGCCCAGAGCGGAAGTATCGGCCGTAAGCTGGACTTTTTAATCCAAGAGATGAATAGAGAGACCAATACCATTGGTTCTAAGGCAAACGATTTGGAAATCGGTCGATTGGTTGTGGAAATGAAAAGTGAACTGGAAAAAGTGCGGGAACAGATACAAAATATTGAATAGAATTGCAAAGGGGTAGAATCATGCATCAGTTTATGAATATTGGTTTTGACAATATGGTGGCGGTTGAACGGATTGTGGCTATTGTTTCGCCGGAAAGTGCGCCTGTCAAACGACTGGTGCAGGCGGCAAAAGAGGACGGAAATGTCATTGATGTGACCCATGGCCGGAAAACGCGGGCGGTGGTGTTTACAGACAGCAAATATATCATTTTGTCTGCGATTCAGTCGGATACTTTGACTGGGAGACTGGATACAGATTAGGTTGGCAATACAGGAGGCAAAGATGGAAAAACAGAAAAAACGGGGAATCCTCTTGGTATTATCCGGGCCTTCCGGTACAGGAAAAGGGACAGTATGCGCCGTGGTGCGCGACCATTTAGAAGACAGTGTGTGCTATTCTATTTCGGCTACTACGCGGAAGCCCCGTCCCGGTGAAGTGCACGGAAGAGAGTATTTTTTCTTCAGCAAAGAGGAATTTGCGGCATTGAGGGAGCAAGATGGATTTTTAGAATGGGCGCAGGTCTATGACAATTTTTACGGTACACCGCGAAAGTTTGTGGAGGAGGTTTTGGACTCTGGTAAGGACTGTATTCTGGAAATTGACCCTCAGGGCGCGCTGCAGGTGCGCAACGCCACTGATGAAGCGGTTTTGGTATTTATTGCGCCGCCGTCCTTGGAAGAACTGCGCAGTCGCTTGACGGGAAGAGGCACCGAGTCTGAGGAAGAAGTGGAAAAGCGGCTGGGCTGTGCTGCAGCGGAGCTGGCCTACAGGGATAAATACGATTACATCATCGTCAATGATGATGTGGAGAAGGCTGCTATGAAAATGGAAGCGATCTTATTGGCTGAAAAGTGCCGCAGTGTGCGCAGTTTATCAGATAAATAAATCGTATGAGACTGTTTGATGCAGCATAAAATAAGGCAACACTGTAATTAGGTATCTTAAATAAAATGGAGGGTTTTTCATGGTAGAACCGACGATTGATGAATTATTGACAAAGGCTGACAGCAAGTATTCTTTGGTGTGCGCGGCTGCCAAGCGGGCGCGGGAGATAGTGGATGGCGCAGAGCCGCTGAATAGCGGCGATGCAAAAAAACCTGTGACCATTGCGCTACAGGAAATCGGTGAAGACAAAATCAAATATGAACAGACCACAGAAGGTATCAAGTAGCAGAGTCTTTCATTGGGAGCGATAAAGATGGCAAATATCATTGTGGGTGTGACTGGTGGCATTGCTGCGTATAAAGCTGCGGAACTGGTAAGCCTGCTGACAAAGCAGGGGCATGCGGTGCGCTGTCTTATGACGCAGGCAGCGGGGCAGTTTATCACGCCACTGACCTTGCAAACGCTGTCCGGTAACAAAGTTTACACGGATTTGTTTAACTTGCATGAGGAACCTGAATGGCAGGTAGAGCATGTTGGATTGGCCCATTGGGCAGACTGCATTCTCATTGTTCCGGCCAGTGCTGATTTTTTGGGGAAGGTAGCCCATGGTCTGGCCGATGACTTGCTGAGTACTTGCGTGATGGCCACGAAGGCACCAGTGTATTTTGCACTGGCGATGAATGATCAAATGTATGCCAATCCTTTGGTGCAACGTAATATTCAGCTGCTGAGGGAAGTAGGCTATCATTTCATTGAGCCGGAGGAGGGAGCCTTGGCTTGTGGCACGTCGGGTAAGGGCCGTATGGCTGCGCCGCAGAAAATTGCCTCTATGTTGGAACGGCTCAGAACGCAGGATATGGAACATTTGCGCGTCGTGGTAACTGCTGGTCCCACGAGAGAGGCTATTGACCCAGTGCGTTATCTGACCAATCATAGCAGCGGAAAAATGGGTTATGCCATTGCCAGACAGGCCGCCAATCGTGGTGCAGAGGTGATATTGATTAGCGGGCCATCGCAGGAGCAGGTTCCGCCGGGGGTTATCTATGTGCCGGTGCAGTCTGCACAGGAGATGTTTTTGGCTGTACAGCAATATTATGGACAGGCCGATGCGGTGATTAAGGCGGCGGCAGTTGCAGATTATCGGCCAAAGCAGGTATTTGACAGGAAGCTGAAAAAGACAGAGGGCGACCTGACGTTGGAATTGGAGCGCAATGTGGATATTTTGGCTTGGTTGGGTGCACATAAAACGGAGCAAATCTTGGTAGGTTTTGCTGCGGAAACCGACAATGTAGAGCAGAATGCATTGGGAAAACTGCAGCGCAAGCATTTGGATTTTATTGCCGCGAATGACGTGACAGAAGCAAATAGCGGCTTTGGGAAGGATACAAACAAGATTGCGCTTTACGGCGCAGATCACAGCGTGATAGATTTGCCAGTGCTTCGTAAGGAGGATGCTGCGGATCGTATTTTGGATGCAGTATTGCAGCTTTATCAGACGAAACATACAAATAGAAAAAATTAAGTGGAAACAGAGAAGAGATTTTACTCAAGGAGTTGTAGAAACATGCGAAAATTATTCACTTCTGAATCTGTAACAGAAGGACATCCAGATAAGATGGCGGATCAAATTTCCGACGGAATTTTAGATGCTATTTTGGAAAAAGACCCTATGGCCCGTGTGGCCTGTGAAACATTTCTGACCACAGGAATGGCATTGATTGCTGGTGAAATCAGCACCAATTGTTATGTGGATATGCCTAAAATTGTACGGGAAACCATTCGAGAAATCGGTTATACCAATGCGACATATGGTTTCGACTGCAATACCAGCGCAGTATTGACTTCCATTGATGAGCAGTCCCCGGATATTGCCATGGGCGTGGACAAGGCGTTGGAAGCTAGGGAAGGCGAGTTTGATGAGATTGACGCTATTGGTGCTGGAGACCAGGGCATGATGTTTGGATATGCCACTAATGAAACAGAATGCTATATGCCTATGCCTATTTATTTGGCCCATGGTTTGACAAAGCGTTTAACAGAGTTACGTAAATCCGGTGAGATTCCTTATTTGCTGCCGGATGGAAAATCACAAGTGACTGTGGAGTATGAGGATGATAAACCAGTTCGTGTGGATGCAGTGGTTGTTTCTACACAGCACAAAGGGGAAGCGACTTTGGAGCAGATTCGGCAGGATGTGATCGAAAAGGTGATTAAATCCGTGATTCCTGCAGAATTCCTTGATGAAAATACAAAATATTTTGTGAATCCCACAGGGCGTTTTGTGATTGGCGGCCCTCAGGGGGATACTGGTTTGACCGGCCGCAAGATTATTGTGGACACTTATGGCGGTATGGCGCGGCACGGCGGCGGTGCTTTTTCTGGCAAGGATTGCACAAAGGTGGATCGATCTGGAGCTTATGCGGCGCGGTATGTAGCGAAAAATGTGGTGGCTGCAGGTTTGGCAGACCGCTGTGAGGTGCAGCTGGCTTATGCTATTGGCGTGGCCCGTCCGATGTCAGTGCTGGTGGATACCTTTGGCACCAATAAAGTGGATGAAGAGAAAATTGCCAAGGCTGTGTTGGAGATCTTTGATTTGCGCCCGGCAGGAATCATCCGCGATTTGGATTTGCGCCGTCCAATCTATAAACAAACCGCTGCTTACGGACATTTTGGCCGTACTGATTTGGATTTGCCGTGGGAACGGACCGATCGTGTAGAGGCATTGAAGAAAGCAGTTGCCGCTCAGTAAGCGCAGAAGAAAGATAACAGATCAAGTGGAAATGGGAATATTGTAAAGCTGAAATATACAGAGAAACTATCAATCTCAAAGGTTGAGGCAGGAGAGTATTTGTAATTTGGTTTACAATCTGCTGCGTTTTTCTCTTGTATAATCATAAAATAGTGATATGATAACAGTAGAACTTGATCTTGTGAAGGAGAGATTGCGATGTCAGTAAGACAAATTTCCGTATTCTTGGAGACGACAACGGATGGATTGATGGAATTTACCAAGGTTTTGCAGGAGAGTGATATTGATATTCGTGCGTTTTCTATAGCAGAGGCACCGGATTTCAGTATTGCGCGGGTGATTGTGGATGATTTTGAACGCACACAGGCTGCTTTAAAAATGGCGGGTTATGTGACATCGGTAACATCGGTGATGGCCGTTGCCATTCCTGACCGCGCAGGCGGTCTATATGAGGTGTTAAATAGCTTTACCGAGGCAGACATCAATGTGAAATATACTTATGCTTTTACCGGGCGGCAGAAGGGTTTGGCGTACAGAGTGTTCCGTGTAGATGATGAGGAAAAAGCCATCGCGGCTTTGCAGAAAAATCAGATACAGATTATTGATCAGGAGGATTTGCATTGCTCGGCAGAAGGCGGATGTTTGTAAGGTCTTGGAAAAGATGGAATATGATAAATAGAACCGTTGTATGAGTAATCTGATATATTCACTGTCATGAGTCAAACAGAGAAACAAATGGTAAATCTTTTGTTTCTCTGTTTTTTTGTGAAGAAGTGAGTAAGCGGATATAGGAAAAGTTAAAAGGTCTGGCAAACCAAACAATTGGGGAGGTCTACATGCATAGCATGGCAGTTTTTACGCTGAAAAAGAGGCTGACTTGTTTACTTTATGTGCGAGAACGCTTTTTATATTTTTTGATGCTCAATATGCTAATTTGTAAATATTTAAGATATCTTTCCAGTGTAAAGGTTTTACACCGTGAATGGTATCTCCATTTTTGGGGGCGCTTTTGGCCATGGTTTCCAGCATGGATTCAGGAATGTTCAGTTCCCGCAACGTGGCAGGAATACCCAAGGAGATGAAAAATTCTCTGGTTTTCTCAATGGCGGCGTTGGCTGTTTTCATAGCATCCCAATGGCGCTCTAAGTGCCAGACATTCCAGCCGTACTCGGCGAACATCTGCACAGTGGAATCGTCCAGAATGTATTTCATCCAGGCTGGTGTGAGAATTGCCAGGCCGGTGCCGTGGGTGACATCGAAATAGGCGCTGAGGGCATGCTCCATTGCATGAACGCTCCATGGACAATCCTTTCCGTTTTTTAACAGTCCGTTGATGGCCAGGCTGGAGGCCCACATGAGATTGGCCCGCGCTTCATAATTTTCCGGCTCTTCTACAGCGATGGGGCCATAGTGAATGCAGGTCTGCAAAATACCTTCCGCTAGGCGATTGATGAGGAAGGCGCCGTCATGCAGGGTAAAATAACTCTCGAATACGTGACTCATCATATCAGCAGTACCTGCAGCTGTCTGTGCAGCAGGTACTGAGTAAGTATAAGTCGGGTCCAAAATGGAGAAACGGGGAATGAAATCCGGATGTCCCACGCCGTATTTTAAGTTTTGCTCGGTGTTAGTGATGACAGCCATAGGGTCCATCTCTGAACCGGTAGCGGCTAAGGTTAAAATTACGCCGACGGGCAATACGTTTTGGCAGCGATTGCTGTTTAAAACGATATCCCAGGGGTTTCCGTTATAATGAACGCTGCCAGCTACAACTTTAGCACAGTCAATACTGCTGCCGCCGCCCACTGCCAGGATCAAATCAATTTGATGGGTACGGCACAATTCCACGCCGCGTATCACAGTTTCTAGGCGCGGATTGGGCTCTACTCCCGATAATTCCCAAAAAGAAATATATTCGGCGGCAAAAATATCCATAATTTTTTGATAAATGCCATTGCGTTTGATGCTGCCGCCGCCGTAAACCAAGAGCACGCGATTGCCAAAACGCTGCAATTGACTTGCCAGCTGGGAGATTTGTCCTTCTCCAAAGAATAGATCTACGGGCATGTGATAGTGAAAATTTTTCATAGGAAGCACCTCTCTGTGAAATTCTAAAACGGTATAAATCTAGTATAGCAAAAAATCCTTGTCACTGCCAGTTCCTTGGAGTAAAATATACACGAATCATATTTTTCAGGAGGCGTTTATGAGTTTTACAGATATTATAAAAGTGATTGTGTTGGGCTTTGTGCAGGGGATTACTGAATGGCTGCCGGTAAGTAGCACAGGGCATTTGATTTTGTTTGATGCGTTTTTGCAGCTGCAGCAGTCGGAGGTATTTGTGAATACCTTTTTTGTAGTTATTCAGTTGGGTTCCATTATGGCAGTAATTGTGCTCTATTTTGAAAAACTGAATCCCTTTTCCCGCCGCAAAAACTTTTTTACTCGCCAAGAAACTATTGACTTATGGAAAAAAGTTATCGTGGCCGTCATCCCTGCGGCGGTGCTAGGATTATTATTTGATAATATCATCAATGAGATGTTTTATAATCCTGTCACCGTGGCGGTGATGCTGATTGTCTACGGGATTTTATTTATTCTGATTGAAAATAGGTGGCGCTATCCGAAGTACCGGAGTTTGGAACATTTGGATTATAGGACGGCGATTTTAATCGGCTGCTTTCAATCTTTAGCTCTAATTCCGGGGACATCCCGTTCAGGCGCTACGATTGTGGGCGCGTTGCTGCTGGGGACAGCTCGTCCGGTGGCTGCAGAGTTTTCTTTTTTTATGGCCATTCCCACCATGCTGGGGGCCAGCGCGCTGAAGCTCTTGAAAGTTGGGCTGTCTTTTACCTTGGCAGAATGGGCGTTGCTTTTGCTGGGTTCAGCTGTGGCGTTTATCGTTTCTGTATTTGCCATCAGGCTTTTAATGAATTATATTCAGCGCCATGATTTTAAGGTGTTCGGCTATTATCGGATTATTTTAGGATTACTGTTGATTCTCTATTTTGTTATATTGTAGAATAAGATAAATAAACTTTGGAAAGAGGATGAATTTTATGGTAAAGGTAGATATTATTTCAGGATTTCTGGGTGCTGGGAAAACAACGCTGATTCAGAAGCTGCTAAAGGAAGCTTTGGTCGGCAGAAAGGTTGTGCTCATTGAAAATGAGTTCGGCGAAATTGGTATTGACGGCGGATTTTTACAGGAAAGCGGTGTGGAAATTCGTGAGATGAATTCGGGCTGTATTTGCTGCTCGCTGGTAGGTGATTTTAAGACTTCACTGCAGGAAGTGCTGCGTACCTATACGCCGGAGAGGATTCTCATTGAACCCTCAGGGGTAGGGAAGCTTTCGGAGGTGGTACAGGCTGTTTCCGGTGTAGACGCTGAGATTGCCATTTCGGGGAAAATAACCGTGGTGGATGTCAACAAATGCAAATTATATCTGAAAAATTTCGGGGAATTTTTCCTGGATCAGGTGAAGGAAGCAGATACTATTTTGCTGAGCCGTACCGATTCTGCCAGCGCGGAGAAAGTACAGCAGGCCGTGGATTTATTGCGTAGTCACAATGACCGTGCGTTGATTGTGACTACGCCGTGGGAACAGTTAGATGGGGAAGCGTTACTGCAGGAAATGGAGCGGGCAGTGGATTTGGCGGATACCTTGTTGGCGGAAGTGGAAGCGCATCATCACGACCATGGAGAACATTGTGATTGCGATCATGAACATCATCACGACCATGGAGAACACTGTGACTGCGGTCATGAACATCATCACGACCATGGAGAACATTGTGATTGCGGCCATGATCATCACCATGCCCATGGGGAACATCACGACTGCGGTCATGAACATCATCACGATCATGGAGAACACTGCAGCTGCGGCCATGATCATCACGCCGATGAAGTATTTATGAGTTGGGGCATGGAAACGCCGACAGCTTATGCGGAAGAGCAGGTAAAAGAAATGCTGCAGGCGCTGGCGCAGGAAGAAACTTATGGGATTGTATTGCGTGCCAAAGGGATGCTGCCTGCCGTCGATGGCAACTGGATTTATTTTGACTATGTGCCGGGTGAATGGGAAGTTCGTCAGGGAAGTCCTGCTGTGACCGGAAAAATTTGTGTCATTGGTTCTGCTTTAAAACAGGACGCGCTGCAAAAATTATTCCGGGCATGAGGAAGGTGGACAGAATGACGATTCCCGTATATTTTATCAATGGCTTTTTGGAAAGCGGCAAGACCGAGTTTATCAATTATACTATCGAGGAAGATTATTTCAAAATTGATGAGCTGACCTTGATTATTGCCTGCGAGGATGGGGAAGTGGAGTATGATCTGGAGGCGCTGCGCAATGGAAATGCAGTATTGGAGCGACTAGAGGCGGAGACAGACTTTACGATAAAAAATCTGACCGCACTGGCCAAAAAACATGATCCTGAGCGGATTATTATCGAATATAACGGTATGTGGAATCCAAAAGATATTTTGCTGCCCCGCGATTGGCATATGGAGGAGCAGATTACCTTGATTGACGCCACAACCTTTCCAGTATATTATGCCAATATGAAATCCCGCATTGGGGAGATGGTGCGTAATGCCGATGTGGTCGTATTTAACCGTTGTGACGGTGTAGAAGATCTACCTAGTTTTCGCCGCAGCATTCGGGCAGTGAATCAGTTTGGGGATATTATCTTTGAGGATTCTTATGGGGAAATTGACGATTTAGGGGAAGAGGATTTACCCTATGATTTAGAGGAGTCCCATTTGGCTTTGAAGGATCATACCTATGCTATCTGGTATTTGGATGCCATGGAACGGGCAGAGCGTTATGTGGGCAAAACTGTGGAATTCGACGGTATGGTGATGCATGGTGAGGAATATCCAGAGGGCTGGTTCATTCCTGGACGTATTGCCATGGTTTGTTGCGAAGAGGATGTAGCCTTTCTGGGGTATCCCTGCTATTGGGAGAAGGAGAATCAGTTACGGGATCAGCAGTGGGTGCATGTGAAGGCGCGTTTTGCAGTGGAGGAATGGTTTGAGTATGAAGGAGAAGGTCCAGTGCTGTATGTAGAATCACTGGAACGTTGTGAGCCGCCAGAACAATTGGTGATCAACATCAGCTAGAAAATAGAAAGGGGTTATGACCTGTGAGCAATACCATGGAATCTTTTTTAGAATACAACAGAAATTTTGTGGCGGATAAACAGTATGAACGCTATACAACCAGTAAGTATCCCGACCGCAATGTGGCCATTGTGGCTTGTATGGATACCAGGCTGACAGAATTATTGCCAGCGGCATTGGGGATTAAAAACGGTGACGTAAAACTGATTAAAAACGCTGGCGGTGTGGTGATGGCACCTTTCGGCAGTGTGATGCGCAGTCTTTTGGTAGCTGTATATGAGTTGGGCGTTACCGAGATTATGATTATCGGACATTATGATTGCGGTGTGCAGCATATGGATGGTGATTTGATGCTGGAGCATATGCGGCAACGGGGCATCAGTCAAAAAAGCGTTGATTTCCTAGATTACTGTGGTTTTAGCGTGAAAAAATGGCTGACTGGTTTTTCCTGTGTGCAGGAAGCGGTACAGCAAAGTGTGGAGTTGGTAAAGGATCATCCGTTATTGCCCAAGGATGTCGTGGTGGCCGGGTTCATTATGGACCCGCTTACTGGAAAACTGGATCGGGTGGAGGACGCGCAGAAGGAGAAATTGTAATTTATTTTGCTGAAAAAATAAAAAAGAGCAAAACAAAGGGAGTGCAATCAATGCACTCCCTGTTTGTGTTCAAATCTTTAATATATATTAAAATCTAAGATATTAATTTACAATTAAAGTTTAACAACATTAGCAGCCTGAGGACCTCTTGCGCCTTCAACTACTTCGAATTCAACTTCCTGGCCTTCGTCCAGGGTTTTGAAACCGTCTTGTTCAATAGCAGAAAAATGTACGAATACATCTTTACCGTCTTGACCTTCGATAAAACCATAACCTTTTTCTGCATTAAACCATTTTACTTTACCCTGCATGTGAATCATCCTTTCAAGATAGATAGCATAGTTACACACCGTAACTACTTATCTATTATAACGGTATCACAAATAAATGGCAAGGGCTTTTCAGTAATTTGTTAGAAAAATATTCAAAACCTCTGAAAAAACCTTAATCAAGGGTAGGCTGAATCAGACCATACTGGCTATCTTTTCGTTTGTATACTACATTGATGCTGTTGGTGTCTGCGTTCAGGAACACAAAGAAGTCATGCTCCAATAGCTCCATCTGCATAATAGCTTCTTCTTCATCCATAGGTTTTACGACGAAGGTTTTGGTTTTAATTACTTTGCCATCTTCTTCTGCGGTAGCAGGAGCATCCGAAGGAACTTCGTTGATGGTATGCACTTTGCTCTTGCGGTTGATTTTAGTCTTATATTTGCGAATCTGCCGTTCCAGTTTGTCCACAACGCCATCAATGGATGCATACATATCATTGGTTTCATCTTCTGCCCGAAGAATGTAGCGGTTCAGAGGAATCATAGCTTCTGTGCGATGTAATCCTTTTTCGACGACTAATGTAACAGTGACATTCAAGTTAGCGTCCACAAAATATTTTTCAAGTTTAGCAAATCTTTTGTTGATATAGTCGGTTAATGGTTCTGTTACCTGAGTGTTCTTGGCTTTTATTGTGATTTTCATAAATGCCAGCTCCTTTCGAGTTAAAAAAATTGTGTCACAGACGGATAAAAAATATTTATCTGTTATTCATATTATGAACCATAAAGACGATTTTGTAAATGCTTTTTTAAAAAAAATATAAAAAAAGAAGGGCTACTTCTGTTGAAAAGGGAATTTATGTCTGAAAGATTGTTTCAAGATTAGATTGATTGTGATATAATATAAACTGCGAATAGTATGAAAAGCTCTGCCTGAACGCAGATGCAAATATATTGAGGAGGGCAATTACGTGGCTTTTGAATTTTTGAGAGGGTATATTGAAAACAGTGATACGAAAAAAGATATAAAGAAGCTGCAGAAAGTTGTGGCGAAAATTAATGGCTTCACCGATGCGATTGCGCAGCTTTCCGATGAGCAGTTGCAGAGAAAGACAACTGAATTTAAGGAACGTCTGGCAAAAGGGGAAACTTTGGATGATTTGCTGCCGGAGGCCTATGCTGTTGTGCGAGAGGCTTCGGATCGTGTGCTGGGGATGCGCCATTTTGATGTGCAGCTTATGGGCGGTGTCATTCTGCATCAAGGGCGTATTGCAGAGATGAAGACAGGGGAAGGGAAAACGCTGGTGGCTACGTTGCCGGTATATCTAAATGCCCTCACTGGGAAAGGAGTTCACGTGATTACCGTGAACGACTATCTGGCGACCCGCGACAGCGAACAGATGGGAAAACTCTATAATTTTTTGGGTTTGAGCGTTGGCTTGATTGTACATGGTCTGGATTTTAACCAGAGAAAAGAAGCCTATAATGCCGATATTACCTATGGCACCAATAATGAATACGGCTTTGACTATCTGCGGGATAATATGGTAATGCGTCCTGAAAACATGGTGCAGCGAGAACTGAACTTTGCCTTGGTGGATGAGGTGGATAGCATCCTCATCGATGAAGCGAGAACACCGTTGATTATTTCCGGCGTAGCGGAGAAGCCGAAAGATTATTATACAATGGTTTCGAAGATTATTCCTCGTCTGCGGGCTGAGGTAGATTATACGGTGGACGAAAAAGCCAAAAACGTAACACTGACCGAAGAAGGAGTCAGTCATGTGGAACAACTGCTGGGAATCAATAATCTGGCTGATGAAACCAATATGGAATTGGCCCATCATGTAAATCAGGGATTGCGTGCCCATGTAATCATGAAGCGGGATCGGGATTATGTGGTAAAAGATGGACAGGTCATCATAGTAGATGAATTTACCGGCCGTTTGATGTTTGGGCGTCGTTACAGTGAAGGCTTGCATCAGGCCATTGAGGCCAAGGAAGGCGTAAAAATAGAAAAGGAATCGCAGACCTTGGCGACGATTACTTTCCAGAATTATTTCCGCATGTATCACAAATTGGCGGGTATGACTGGTACAGCCAAGACAGAGGAAGATGAGTTTCGCAGCATCTACGGTATGGACGTGGTAATCATTCCAACCAACAAACCAGTGATTCGTGAGGACCGTCCCGATGTAGTGTACCGTACGCAAATGGGAAAATATAATGCAATTGTAGAAAAAGTAGTGGAACGCTATGAAGCAGGGCAACCTGTGTTGGTAGGTACCGTGTCCATTCAGATTTCCGAATTGATCAGCGAGATGCTGAAGCGGCGGGGCATTGCCCATCAGGTATTAAATGCCAAGTATCACGAAAAAGAAGCCGAGATTGTGGCACAGGCAGGTCAGAAGCAGACCGTAACCATTGCTACCAACATGGCAGGCCGTGGGACAGACATTGTGCTGGGCGAAGGCGTGAAGGATTTAGGCGGATTGTATATCATTGGCACAGAGCGGCATGAAGCCAGACGTATTGACAACCAGCTCCGTGGCCGTAGCGGACGTCAGGGTGATCCGGGCTTTACGCAGTTTTATATTTCGCTGGAAGACGATTTGATGCGTCGTTTTGGCTCGGATAATATTGCCGGTTTGATGGATAAAATTGGCATGGATGACGATATGCCCATTGAAAATAAGATGATTTCCAAGAGTATTGAAACAGCACAGAAACGGGTAGAATCACGGAACTTTGAAATTCGTAAAAATGTGCTGGAATACGACAACGTCATGAACCAGCAGAGAGAAGTCATTTATGCCCAGCGTCGTCAGGTGTTGATGGGCGAAAACATGAGCGCCAGCATCCAGGGAATGATTGAGTCTATTGCTACGGGAATTTTGGAGGAAATTTCAGCGGCAGGAAAATATCCTGAGGAATGGGACTTGGATTTGCTACAGCAACGTATGAATGAAGCATTTTTCTTACAGGCGCCATTGGATAAAGAAAAGATTTTGAAAATGGAAAAACAGGAAGTGGAAGCCTATTTGCATGAAATCGCTTTAAACCGCTATCATCAGCGGGAAGCCGAATTGGGTGCGGAACAGTTCCATGAAATAGAACGGCTCATCCTGTTGAAAAATGTAGATATCAAGTGGATGGAACATTTGGATGCGATGGATCAGCTGCGGCAAGGGATTAATCTGCGTGCTTATGCGCAGCGCAATCCTGTGGATGAGTACAAAAATGAAGCCTTCGACATGTTCCAGCAAATGATAGCGGAAATCCAGTATGAAACCATTCGGTTAATTTTCCGTGTGACCATTGTAGAAAAACCGCAAGAACGGACGGACATCTTGAACGCTTCCCACGGCGATGAGGAAGCAGTGAAGAAACCCAAGGTCAACAAAGAAAAAATAGGTCGCAATGACTTGTGCCCATGTGGGTCGGGGAAAAAGTACAAACATTGCTGTGGCAGATAAGTGCTAACGATTATAAACTTGAAATAAGATTCATACATGAGGAAGTGATTTTTGTGGATTTTGAAGTAAAAAAACAGTTAGAGGCAGCTCGCAAAATTCTCGAAGATTTGAGGGAGTCTCTTTGACTTTGCCGATAGAGAACGTCAGATTGCAGAATTAGAGAAAAAAATGGCAGAGCCGGATTTTTGGGATACGCCCGATGAAGCACAGCAGGTGATGCAGAAAATTACAGGTTTGCGCAGCAAAATTGAGCAGTTTAACGGTGTGAAAACCTTGGTAGAGGATGCCGAAACGTTATATGAGATGTGTAAGGAAATGGGTGAAGATGAGGAATTGCTGCAGGAAGCAGCCGATGCAGTAGAAAAAGCCATGCAGGCTTTGGAGCAAATGGAGCTGGAAACCTTGCTCAACGGCAAATATGACCGTAACAATGCCATTATTTCCATTCATCCCGGCGCTGGCGGTACCGAATCTCAGGATTGGGCCGATATGCTTTATCGGATGTATGTGCGCTGGGCAGAGCGGCATGGCTTTGGAGTAAATCTTTTAGATTATTTAGCCGGTGAAGAAGCAGGGATTAAGAGCGTGACCTTGCTGATCAAAGGGGAAAATGCCTTCGGCTATTTGAAAGCAGAAAAGGGCGTACACCGCTTGGTGCGGATTTCACCTTTTGATTCGGCGGGACGACGGCATACCTCCTTTACTGCGGTAGAAGTGATGCCAGAGGTAGAGCATGACAATGACATTCAGATTGATGAAAAAGATTTGAAGGTGGATACGTATCGCTCTACAGGTGCAGGGGGACAGCACATCAACACGACAGATTCGGCGGTGCGCATTACCCATATGCCCACCGGCATCGTCGTACAGTGTCAGAGCGAGCGGTCCCAGATTCAGAACAGAGCTACTTGCATGAAGATGTTGACCAGCCGTCTGGTAGAATTGAAAATCAAGGAGCATGAACAGGAAATGGCTGCGCTGCAAGGAGAACAGCAAGATATCGGTTGGGGCAGTCAGATTCGTTCATATGTATTCCATCCTTATAGCATGGCGAAAGATCATCGTACGAACATTGAAAAAGGCAACATTCAGGCAGTGATGGATGGGGATATTGATGATTTCATTCAAGGCTATCTCAAGCAGCAGGCAGCAAGAGCCGTGCGCAAGGCGGAATGAGCAGGAAAGATAGCTTGCAAGAGATAATTTTTGCTTGACTTTACAAAAATAATTATGCTAAAATATATTCCATCTTAAATAAGAAAACGGTTAACGACACACGTAAAGCTTGGCTTGTAAATCTGATTACGGGACCGTAATGCAGATCGAAGGCCGGGATGCGTGTGTTTTTGTTTGTCTGAAAAACATAGAGCGGCATCCATTGGTCTTTCTTTGCTGAGCCAACGGGTGCCGTTTTCCTTTTTGAATCAAGAAGGAGGAGTTTCTTTTGGAACAGAGCAATGTGATGAAGCATCAAATGGAGCAGGAGGTGAAAGGCAGAGGCAGTCACAGACCTGAGTTGATGATTTTTGTGGCAGCCTTTTCCGCATTTTTGGCTACATTTAACGAAACGTTTTTGAATGTAGCCTTCACGTCAATTATGGCTGATTTGGGAGTTGGCGTTGCCACGGTGCAGTGGCTTTCTACTGCCTATATGTTGGGTGCGGCGGTGATGGTGCCGATTTCAGCATTTCTGTATCGCAGTATTCCTACCAAACGGTTATATTTATTTACAGTAGGGCTTTTGGTTGTTGGCAGTGTAGTTTGCGGTTTGGCGCCAAATTTCACGATTTTATTGTTGGGCCGTATTATTCAGGCTTTGGGCACTGGGATGTTGATTCCCATTGGAATGAATATTACATTGGAAGTGGCACCAAAACGAAAATTGGGCACCTATATGGGGATTATGGGTGCGATGACAACTTTGGGTCCATCTTCCAGTGTCATTCTGGCAGGATTGATTTTAGCGGTGGCCAGTTGGCATGCCATGCTTTGGTTTTTCTGTGCGTTGACAGTGCTTTGTATGATCTGTGGCGCATGCCTTTTGGATGATATAGCCTATTTAACCCATCCCAAACTGGATTTTTTGTCTGTTGTGGAAATCAGTTTAGCCTTAATTGGGATTTTATATGGAATTTCTACTATATTTTCCGGGAATTATTTGCTGGCTATTGGTGTGGTAATCATCGGATTTCTCTTCTTGGTTGCCTTTGTAAGTCGGCAAGAAAAGCTGGAACAACCATTAATCCGCCTGCAACCACTGAGGGTGAAGCCCTTTGCTGTGGGTGTGATCATCAATATGTTTTCGCTGATTGTCATTTTTGCTATGAACATTGTAACACCGATGTTTTTGCAGAGCGGGTTGGGGATTTCGCCTTTTGCCGCTTCCATGACATTGTTCCCGGCTATTTTGCTGTCCTGCGTTATTTCACCGCTGGCTGGTCGGATTTACGATAAGCATGGAGCAAAAATTTTGCTGCCTTTGGGATTTTTATTGATTGGTGTGGCCAGCGTGGGGATGGCATTGGTTCATGTAACGGGGAACATTATCTTCTTGGCTCTGCTGTATATTCCTGTAATTTGCGGCTCCGCTTTGATTATCGGACCGGTACAGAGCCTAGCACTTTCCTATTTGAGTTTTGACGAGAATCCCCACGGTGTGACTGTGATGAGTACTGGTTTTCAGATTGCCGGCTGTATCGGTGCGTCATTGTTTACAGGTATTTATGCCATTTGTCAGTCGCCCAGCCATGGCTTCACGGTGGTATGTTTCTTGGCGGCGGTATTTGCCTTGGCAGGAATTGGATTGGCACTGTATGAAAACAGTCTCAGCGGTATTGTGACAACGGAAAAACCAAAATTGGTCGGCATCGCTGCGATTATGAAAACGGAGCCCTATAGTATTTCAGCTGAGGCCACTGCCTTGGATGCGCTGTACTGCATGGTAGAAAAGAAGACGACAGGTCTGCCTATTGTGGTGGCGGACGGCAGTGTAAAAGGATTTGTATCTGACGGCGATATTATCCGCTACATGAACGGTCCCGAAAGTGAGGCCAATGGTTTTGCGTCTATGTATCCGCTGTGGTATAATGTGGGTGCTTTGGATGGCCGGTTGGCTGCTTTGGGGCAATTCCCTGTGATGGAATTGGCTACGAAAAGAGTAATCGGGATTGATGTAGAGGATGATATGCAGAAGCTGTTTCAGATATTTTCCGACAAACGTATCAAAAAGGTGCCTGTATTGCAGCAGGGCAAACTGGTGGGCGTTGTAAGCCGCTCTGATTTATTGCGGCAGCTGGTAGGAAAATCACAGATAAACGGCGGAATAGAGTTTTCAACAGCAGACAAATAAATTGTTGCAAAGAAAAGCTTGATGCAGCGTCAATTCTAAAAATATTGACAGGTAAAAAGTCAGAAACTGCTATACAGAATATAAAAAGACGGGGAAAAGCAATCGCTTTTTCCCGTCTTTTTCGTGCGTTCGTCTTTATTTTGCTCAAAAATGTGCTTTATAGACAGAGCGCATGTCCAATTTGCTTTACATTGGAGCGGTTTTCTATAAGATTATTTTGCCTGCTGCTGTTTAAGCAGATCGCGGATTTCTGTCAGTAATTCTTCTGTGCTGGGACCGGCTGGAGCAGCTGGAGCGACCTCTTCTTCTTTCTTTTTGTGCAATTTTGTGATTTGCTGCACGAAGAAAAAGATGCAGAAAGCGATGATGAAAAAGTCAAATACATTTTGAATAAAGTTTCCGTACATGATGGCGGATTCTGCCTTAATGATTTCACCGGTTGCGCTGAGTTCTGCCGGACTCAAAACCAACTTCAGTGCGGTAAAGTCCGTGCCAGCGGTAAGAAAGCCAAAGAAAGGCATGATGATGTCGCTGACTAGGGAGCTGACGATTTTTCCAAAGGCTCCGCCAATGATAACACCGATGGACATGTCCAGTACATTTCCCTTGAAGGCAAATTCTTTAAATTCTTTCCACATAACAAATTCCTCCTGATTTTATTCTGTTGTACAGTGTACCAGAATGATTGGCAGAAAACAAGAGATAATGTAGAAAAAATGGGGAAAATGCAGGACGAAAACAAATTGGACAAGGCTGAATTTTGTTCTAATCCTTGGCTTGTCTGCATATAGTAGCAAAAAAGGGGTGCAGGAGCCCAGAGGAGGAGACAGGGATGACAGAAGAAACGGTGAAGACGCTGTCGCGACAATATTTTCCCCTTGAAATACAGCAAGCGTTGCTGCGCTGGCAAGGAGAACTGGAGCAGGTACAGGAAATTCGCTGCCGTTTGGGACGACCTTTACGTTTGCGCTTGCAGAGCGGCGGGGAACGGACCGTGTTGGAACAGTTGTCAACAGAGCAATTGCAGTATATCGTTGGGAGAATCAGCCAGGGTTCGGTTTATGCCTGGGAGGAAGAGTTTCGTCGTGGCTATCTTACCTTGGCAGAGGGACATCGCGTAGGTCTGGTGGGAAAAGGTGTTTTGGAGCAGGGTGCGATTCGCACTTTAAAACAAATCAGCGGTTTGAATTTTCGCATTGCCAGAGCAATGCCCGGCGCCGCCGACCAAATCTTAGAGCAGATTTTGGCTGACGGCTCTCTGCACAATGTGCTGCTTCTTTCGCCGCCTGGCTGTGGCAAAACGACCTTGCTGCGGGACATCATCCGTCAGCTCAGTGACGGCATTCCCCGACTGGGCTTTGCCGGTGTAAACGTGGGCGTGGTGGACGAGCGTTCTGAATTAGCAGGCTGTGTGAATGGTATTCCCCAGTTGGACATCGGCAGTCGCACGGATATCTTAGATGGCTGTCCGAAAAGCGAAGGAATGCGTATGCTGATTCGCTCTATGGCGCCGCAGGTGGTGGCAGCAGATGAATTGGGCACAGCCGCTGATGTGCTGGCATTAGAGGAGGCTCTGCAGAGTGGTGTCTATGTACTCAGCACTGTGCATGGCCGCAATTTGGAGGAATTGCGACGCCATCCCATTTTAGGCAGATTGGTGGAGCAGGGATTTTTTACATGGATTGTCACCTTAGCATGGAAAAATGGACAGGTAGTAACGCAGTGCCAAAGGGGAGATTGTTTATGAGATTGGGCGGGATGGTGTTATTGATTGGAGCGGGAACGGCTTTCGGTTTTTATAAGGCCTATGGATTTCGTCGACGCGTTGCTGACATTATCATGTTGCAGAATGCCTTTCGTCTGTTGGAAACAGAAATTTTTTATACGCTTTCACCAGTACCTGCGGCTTTGGAGCAGTTAGAACCACGACTGCCGGTTATGTTGCAGCAGTTTTTCCATCGCGTTTGGGTGGCGATGGAGGAGGAAAAGCTTCCGGTATTTCGCGCCTGGGAGCAAGGTTTGAAGTTTTTGGAGCAGGAGACCTTTTGCGGTGCGGAGGAATTGGGCGCAGTGCGCAGTTTCGGACTCAGCCTGGGGGAAGGCGATCTGATGGCGCAGCAGAAAAATTTTCAATTGCTGCAGCATCGTCTGCAATATGCTCTGGAGGATGCAGAACGGCAGAAAACCTTACAGGGACGGGTTTGGCAATATATGGGCTTTTGCATCAGTATGGCAGCGGCTATTTTGTTATGCTAGGAGGCACAAGTATGCAAATTGATATTATCTTTAAAATTGCCGGTATCGGTATTTTGACGGCGGTACTGCACAGTGTTCTGAAATCCATGGGGAAGGAAGATCAAGCGAATTTGGCGGCTTTGGCTGGACTAGCTATTGTGTTGTTTACAGTGATTGATTTGTTAGCAGAGTTGTTTACTCATGTAAAAACGGTATTCTTGTTATATTGACGGGAGCAAATTATGAGTATTCTGCAGATTTTGGGAAGCGGTTTTCTGGTGCTGGTGTTGTGGCTAGTATTACAGCAATATAAAAGTAACATCAGCGTTTTTGTAGTGGTTGCCTTTGGCGTATTGATTTTTTTATCTATGGCGGGACAGTTGGAAAATATGCTGCAAACGTTGCTGCGAATGAGCCAAGAGGCCGGCGTGAATGTGATTTATCTGACCACCATTTTAAAAATGACCGGGATTGCTTGGCTCACCGAATTTCTCTGTCAGGTTTGCCGCGATGCAGGCAGCGGTGCTTTGGCGGTGAAATTGGAGTTTGCCGCAAAAATTGCCATTTTGCTGCTGGCTTTTCCGGTACTGGCGGCAGTGATGGAGAGTGTTTTGGCAATTATATAGGAGGGAGAAGCGATGGAGTGGCTGGACGAGCTGGGCACAGCGGAGCTGCTGCAAGCAATAGAAATACAGATGGAGAGCATTTGGCCTTCTCTTTCTCTGCAGCAGCTCTTTCAGGATTTTTTGCAGGGCAACTTACAACTGGATTGGCTGGAACTGGGAAAAGCCTTGGGTGATGCTCTGGTGCAAGCGGCGACGGCTCAGTTCAGTGTGTTGGGTCAATTGATTGTGTTGGCGGTAGTGGCGGCGTTGTTGCATCAATTGGAAGGGAGCTTTGCAAAGAGCAATGTGCAAAAAATTTCGGCGTTGACCATTCAGGCGGTAGCGGTGCTACTCATCATACAAAGCGCTGCCAAGGTGTTGACGGAAGCTGCGTCGGCGGTGACTCGTCTTACTGATATCATGGAGCTTTTGCTGCCGGTGCAGTTTTTGTTGATGGTTGGACTGGGAAATTTGAAAAGCGCAGGATTGTTGCAGCCGTCGCTGGTGATTATGGTGCAGGGCGCAGCAATTTTCTTTAAAAATATAGTGGTTCCGCTGATTACGATGGAGCTGCTCTTAAAACTGGTTAATAGCTTCAGTGATACCTATAACCTCAGTGGTTTGGCAGCTTTTCTGCGAAAGGCGATTCTTACCAGTATTAGTTTCTGTGTGATGCTGTTTTTGGCCATTCTAAGCATTGAGGGTATCAGCGGACAGGCATTGGACCGTTTGTCATTGCGTGCGGTGAAGTATGTGACAGGCTCTGCTGTACCGGTGGTGGGCGGTATGCTCTCTGGACTAATGGACACGTTGCTCAGCGGTGGGCTGATGATTCGCAGTGCTTTGGGATTGGTGGGGTTGTTGGTGATTTTAATTTTGACAGTGCTGCCTGCGTTGAAAATTCTCTTGTTATATTTCCTGTATAACTTTACTGCAGCGATTTTGCAGCCTTTGGGTAACAGCAGGATGACTGCGCTTTTGGAGCAGACGGCGGGTAGTTTTATGCTGCTCTTTGCAGTTGTGGCGCTCACCGGCGTACTGTTTTTCTTTATGGTGCTCATTGTTTTGGCTGCCAGTGGGGCCAGTTTATGAACCAAAAAAGTTTGTGATGAAATAGGAAAATATGTGGGTACTGTGTATGGGCAGGAGGCGCAATATGGAAACAGTGCGTGTGGTGATGATCAATCTTTTGGTAATGATTTTTTTTACGACAGTTTTGGATTTGTTGCTGCCAGAAGGGTCGCTGCGCAGCTATCTGAAAATGACCATGGGTTTTTTTGTGATGCTGACGCTGCTGCAGCCTGTCTTGCAGCTGGCAGATCCGGACAATATGGCGCAGAAGTGGCAGCTGTCTGTGCCGACTGTAGCGGGAGCGGACAATGCTGCCGTACAGGGTGAAGTTTATGAGGCACAGGTCAGGGAGATGGAGCAGCTTTATCAACAGAAGCTACAGGAGCAGATTTCTTCCCTGTTGTTGTTGAGTACCGATTTGGAGCAGTTTCAGGTAGCCTGTGCGGTGGAAGGGCAGTGTCTGAAAAAAGTCACAGTGCAGATTCCCCTTGGGGAAGAAGTGGATTCCCGGCGTATTGCGCAGGCATTGAGCGGATATTATGGATTGGCAGCGGAACAGATTACCGTGGAGATAAAGGAGGACGGTTGGAATGAACTGGAAGAATCTGAGTAAGCAGCAACAAAAAAATTTGTTGCTGCTGGGATTGTTGGCTCTCTTGGGCGTTGCGCTGCTCCTGGCAGGCAGTCGGGGCGGTCAGTCAGCGGAGCAAGCGGAAAGCGGTGGGTTGCTGGGCGAAGAAAAAAACGTATTGATGGAGCAAAGTGCCGATACCAGGGTGTCTGCCTTGGAGAAACAGTTAGCCTATACTTTGTCGCAGGTGGAAGGAGCTGGTGCGGTGACAGTGCAGATTACCGTAAATGATTTGGGCCGCAAAGAATATGCGCGGGATGTCCAGAAGACGGAGAGAAACACCAGTCAAAACAATGGAGACGGCAGTCAGCAGACTACAGAAGTACAGGAAAACCAAACAGTTGTGCAGCAAGGGGGCGCTTTGCTGGTGGAAGAAAGTATGCCTGATATTCGCGGTGTTTTGGTGGTGGCTTCCGGCGCAGACAGCGCAGTGATTCAGGAACGTTTGCTGCAGGCAGCGGCTACGGTGTTGCAGCTTTCCAGAGAGAAAATTATTGTGCTGCCGGGGGAAGGGGGCATGGACCATGCGTGAGTTTGGGAAAGCAGTGCGCATATTAATTCTGATGCTATGTATTGCGCTCTTTTTCGTAGGTTTTATCTGGAATCTTTGCTATGGAACAATGCCCACAGAGGAGGAGGCAGCATCGGCGATGAGCGCCGCAGAGCAATCACAGGCATGGGAAGCTCAATATGCCATGGAGCAGCAAAGTGCAGTGGAAACTACGCTGCGCAATGAGGGGAATGTCCATATGCCGTCAAATGCGGTGAACGAAGTCACACCGGAAGAGCAATTTGCAGCATTGCGGATGAAGCGGGATAGTGCATGGCAGGTGCTGCAGGATCAACTTACAGAGCTGGAGCAGGCAGAGAGAGAGGAATACCTGGCCCAATATGCCCAGCGGCGTTATAAGGAACAGCGTTTGGAGCTTTTATTGCAGGCAAAGGGGATTGCCCACTGCCTTGTGATATTGGAGGAACAGCAGGCCAATGTGATTGTAGCAGAAGCAGAGCTCAGTGAGCAATATGAAAAGATTTTTGATTTAATTTTGCGCAACACGGATTTTACGGCGCAGGAAATTGTGCTGCTTCCTTTGAACAACACAGCTGGAAATTCATAGAGATTGCGTATAAGTATGAATAAAACATAGGAAAAGGGCAGTATTTTCCGACAGAAAAAATAAAGCGAAAAACCTGCCGGTAAAGTTCAGAAAGGAAACAATGGTGTTTTGAACGAATTGTTTCCTCTCTGAATTTTTTTTAGCCTTTTATGCAGAATTTATGCAAATTCAGTTTCAATTTTGGGTAAATGCTGGTATACTTAAAAGGACTCAGAGAAAAAATGAGGTGAAGGATATGCCTGAAGGTAAAAATCAGGAGCATGGGGTTGGTGAGACGACCAATGCCTATGGCAGTATCAAAATTGCCGAGGATGCAGTGGCTGGTATTGTTAGTCTGGCTGCGGCACAGATTAAAGGTGTGGCAGCGATGTCGGGCAGCATGGCTTCGGGAATTACGGAAAAACTGGGCAAGAAAAACCTGGCTAAGGGAGTTAAGGTAGAAATAGAAGAACAGGACGTTAAGATTGCCCTACATATCAATGTGGAATATGGGGTGAGAATACCTCAGCTGGCGCAGGAAATGCAGAATAAGGTAAGAGATACAGTACAGACGATGACAGGCTTAAAAGTAAAAGAAGTGAATATTTATGTGCAGGGGATTTCCTTTGATCACCTGGAAACGGTGGAGGACTCTGCGGAAAAGAAAGAAACAGAGGTGTAGTCATGAGACATCAGAGCAGAGAAACAGCATTTAAAATAATCTATCAGTTGGATATAGGAAAAAATGATTTGGAGACTGCTTTGCAGCACACCATGGAGGAAGACGGGCTGAATCGGCGGGAACGGGCATTTTGTCAGGAACTGGTGATGGCGGTGGAAGATAAATTGTCTGAAATTGACCAGATCATTGAGCGCAATACTACTGGTTGGCATGTAGGACGTATGATGAGCGTGGACCGCAATCTGCTCCGCCTGGCGGTATATGAGATGCTTTTCAGCGCCCATATATCCCCGAAAGGTGCCATCAATGAAGCAGTGGACATGGCCAAGGTGTATGGAAAGCAGGAGTCCGCAAGCTTTGTCAACAGTATACTGGACAAGGTACTGAAGCAGGAAGAACGGCGGGACGATTTGGTGACAGAAGCTGCGGCAGAGGCAGCAGAGGAACCTGCTTTGCTGCAGGAGGAACCGAAGGTTGTGACGCGGGAAATATCTGAGAAGGAAGCGGAGCAATTATTGCTGGACAGTACACAGATAATATAAGCAGGTGGGTAGATGCAGAAAGAAATTCTATCGGTCAGTGAGATTAATTTGTATATCAAAAAACTTTTGCAGCAGGATGGGCGAATGAGTAGCGTGTTGGTGCGGGGAGAAATTTCAAATTTTACACGGCACAGCTCGGGACATCTTTATTTTTCTTTGAAGGATACGACAGGAGCGATCAAATGCGTGATGTTTCGCAGCAATGCCCAGCGACTGCAATTTCAGCCCGGGCATGGAATGGAAGTACTGGTTTCCGGTTATGTTTCGGTGTATGAGCGGGACGGCGTATACCAGCTGTATGTGGAACAGATGATGGCAGCTGGTGCTGGTACGTTGCATTTGGCTTATGAAAAATTGAAGAAAAAGCTGGAAGGGGAAGGGCTGTTTGATAAAATGAATAAACGTTCGCTGCCTTTTTTGCCCCGGAAGGTGGGCATTGTGACTTCCCCCACCGGGGCTGCCATACGGGACTTATTATCTATTATCCATCGCCGCAATGCCGGTATATCGGTGTATGTGGTGCCGGCTATTGTGCAGGGGCAGGAGGGCATTGCCTCTATTTGTCAATCGTTGGATGTTCTCTACCAGCATGATATGGATGTTATTATTGTAGGCCGAGGCGGTGGTTCACTGGAAGAATTGTGGTGCTTTAATGAAGAAGCAGTTGTGCGCAAAATTGCAGCCAGCCCGGTACCGATTATCAGCGCAGTGGGGCATGAAACTGATGTGACGCTGGCTGATTTTGCAGCGGATGTGCGGGCGGCAACGCCTTCTATGGCGGCGGAAGTGGCTGTGCCGGAGAAAAAACAATTGGAAGAGGTATTGTCATTGCGGCAGCGCACGCTGGAGCAGCGTTTCTCCAGTCTTTTGCTTCACAAAAAACAATATTTAGAGCATTTGGCCAGCCACCGTCTGCTGCAAAAGCCGGAATTGTTATTACAAGATCGGCAGCAGTTGCTGGATGAAACAAATGAAAAATTGGAAAAAGCTATACAACTGATTTTAGCACAGAAAAAACAGGAGTTTGCAGCGCGTGCGGAAAAGCTCAATGCGTTGAGTCCCCTTCATGTACTGGGCCGCGGTTATGCCCTGTGCCAAAAGGAGAACGGACAGGTGGTACGCAGCGCCAGCGATACTGCAGTGGGTGAAAGGGTACAGATTGTACTGGAAAAAGGATGCTTGACAGCCAGTGTGCTAGATAGGGAGGAACGACATGGAAGAAAAGGAATTGACTTATGAGCAGGCGATGGAGCGGCTGGAACAGGCGCTTTATCGCCTGGATGCCGGAGATTTGCCGCTGGAAGAGTCACTGAACTGTTTCCAGGAAGGCTTAAATTATATTAAGATTTGTCAGGAGAAATTGAATGGGGCAGAAGGCAAGTTAAAGCTGCTTCGCGGAGAAAAATTTGTAGACTGGCAGGAGAACGGGTGACAAAAGGAGACAAGCAACGAAGGAGTTGTACGATATGGAGATAAAAGCCTATATGAAGGAGGCAAGGCAGCTTACTGATCAGCGCTTGCGGGAGCTTTTGCCGACAGAAGACACCTATCCGCAAATCATTCATGAAGCCATGGCATACAGCGTGTTTGCTGGTGGTAAGCGTTTTCGGCCATTGCTGTGTTTGGCCAGCTGTCAGGCGGTATGCGGCAGCTGGGAGCCGGCATTGGACGGAGCCTGTGCGCTGGAGTGCATTCATACTTACTCCCTGATTCACGATGACTTGCCGGGGATGGATGATGACGATTACCGTCGGGGCAAGCTGACCAACCATAAAGTCTTTGGCGACGGCATTGCAATTTTGGCCGGCGATGCGCTGCTCACCTATGCCTTTGAAATTCTGACTGGCCTGGAGCGCAGTGTGAAGCCGGAAAAACTGTTGCAGGTTATAAAAGAAATAAGTCAGGCCAGTGGCACGGCGGGTATGATTGGCGGGCAAGTGGTAGATATTATATCTGAACAGGAGAAACCTACTGCCCAGTTGTTGCAGTATATTCACCATCATAAAACGGGCGCGCTGCTCGTCGCTTCTGTGCGCACAGGTGCGATATTAGGCGGTGCGAATGAAGCACAGCTAGAAGCGTTGACTGCTTATGCCCGTCAGTTGGGTCTGGCTTTTCAGATTACCGATGATATTCTGGATGTGGTAGGCGATGAGAAGAAGCTTGGCAAGCCAGTAGGCAGTGATGAAAAAAATGAAAAAGCAACATTTCCCGCTTTATTTGGATTGGAGCAATCCCGCAAAATGGCCCAGGATGCCGTGGAAACAGCCATTGCCGCGTTAGAGCCCATTGGTGAAAAAGGTAATATTTTAACAGAGCTGGCGCGATATTTGCTGGAACGGGAAAATTAGGGATACGATAAAATACAAAGTGATGCCGGTTTCCAAGCAGAAGATACCCGAAGGGAGTTCTGTGGATGAAATGGTTTGATGTGTTGGACAATCGGGTTTTGCAGGCGGCACTGTTTGCCTGGCTGATTGCCCAGTGCTTGAAGGTGATTCTTGTATTTTGGAAGGAAAAACGGTTGGATTGGAGCAGAATGTTAGGTTCAGGAGGAATGCCCAGCGCTCATTCTGCTTTTGTTGTAGCGATGGCTGCTTCTGTAGGAAAATATACAGGTCTGTCCAGCGTTTCCTTTGCTATTGCAGCAGTAGTAGCTTGCGTGGTGATGTATGACGCGGCCAATGTGCGGTGGGAAGCGGGAAAGCAGGCAGAGCTCTTGAATCGGATTGTGATGGATATTTATCGTGATAATCATTTAGATCAGGAAAAATTGAAAGAATTGTTGGGACATACGCCGGTGGAAGTGGCGGCAGGTGCTTTGCTGGGCATTGCCGTGGGCGTATGTGTGTAGAGAAAAAGAAGGTGAAGCGTATGCAATATTTACATCAGATAAAAACGCCAGAGGATATCAAATCCTTGAAGATAGCAGAATTAAAGATCTTGGCGCAGGAAATCCGCAAGGAAATTATCAGCGTTGTATCGCAAAACGGCGGCCATCTGGCTCCAAATCTTGGCGCTGTAGAATTAACGCTGGCTCTGCACAGCGTATTTCATACGCCGGAGGATAAATTGATTTGGGATGTAGGACATCAGGCCTATGTGCACAAATTATTGACAGGGCGTTATGAGCGATTTTCTACCATTCGCACCTACGGAGGGCTGTCGGGTTTTCCGAAACGCAGTGAAAGCGCACATGACGCTTTTGGTGCAGGGCATAGCAGCACATCCATTTCGGCAGCAGTAGGTATGGTCAAGGCCAGGGAGCTGCGAGGGGAAAAGCACAACGTCATTGCAGTCATTGGGGATGGCGCGATGACCGGCGGCATGGCTTTTGAAGCCTTAGAAAATGCGGGACACTTAAATAGCAACCTGATTGTGGTTCTCAATGACAATGAGATGTCCATAGACCCCAATGTGGGCGCTATGGCAGAATATTTGAGCAGAGTGCGCAGCAATCCCTCTTACACAAAGAGTAAAGAGGACGTAGAGGAATTGTTGAAAAAAATCCCCGCTATTGGAGATAAAATGTTCAAGGCGGCTGACCGTCTGAAGGATTCTCTGAAATACCTGTTAGTTCCCGGCGTATTATTTGAGGAATTTGGCTTTAAATATTATGGGCCGGTAAATGGACATGATTTATCAGCGCTTCTTACAGTATTAGATAATGTAAAGAATATGAATTGTCCGGTACTGGTGCATGTGGTGACACAAAAGGGCAAAGGCTATGCGCCTGCGGAAAAAAATCCAGACCTGTTTCATGGTGTCGGTGCTTTTGATGTGCTGACTGGTCAGATCAAAAAGAAAACAACCCTTCCCAGCTATACTTCTGTGTTTGGAAATACCTTGAGGGAGCTGGGCAAGGCTGATGAAAGCATAGTAGGAATTACGGCGGCTATGGGAAAGGGCACTGGCATTTGTATTTTTCAGGAGCAATTTCCGGAGCGCACCATTGATGTGGGTATTGCCGAGGAACATGCGGTGACCATGGCTGCCGCGATGGCTTTAGAGGGCTTCAAGCCGGTGGTGGCAATTTATTCTACCTTTTTGCAGCGGGCTTATGATCAGATTTTGCATGATGTGGCCTTGCAGAAAGCGCCGGTAGTATTTTGTTTGGACCGCGCCGGAATTGTCGGAGATGATGGTCCTACCCATCATGGCGTATTTGACATCGCCTATTTGCGGCATATTCCCGGTATGATCTGTATGGCGCCGAAGGATGAAAATGAATTGCGCCATATGTTGCATTCAGCCCTGCAATATCATGCGCCGGTGGCAATTCGTTATCCTCGCGGCGCCGGATTAGGCGTGGCGCAGGATGAAGTATTGCAGGTGCTGCCTGTAGGCAAAGGGGAAGTGCTGCAGGAGGGCGAGCGTGTTACGCTGTTGGCTTTGGGCAGTATGGTAGAAGTTGCGCGGCAGGTAGCACAGCGGCTGAAGGATGAAAAAAATATCACAGCTACCGTGATCAACGCCCGCTTTGTAAAGCCTCTGGATGAAACGCTGATTCGCCAATATGGGCGGAATAGTCAGCTTTTGGTGACTTTAGAGGAACATAGCCTGGCCGGAGGCTTTGGCTCCGCTGTGCTGGAATTGCTGAACCAGGAACAGGTGAACAGCAGCAACGTGCTGCGCATCGGTATTGGAGATGAATTTGTACCTCATGGCAATACGGAACTGTTAAAGCAGCTGGCAGGGCTGGATGTCCAATCCATTACGGAAAAAATCAGTAGCCGTCTGGCAGAATTGCAGGTGTGAACGGTGACCAAAAAGAGACTGGATGTTGTTTTAGTAGAAAAAGGGCTGGCTGCCAGCAGAGAAAAAGCGAAAGCTTTGATTATGGCAGGTAAAGTTTTAGTGAATGAAAATAAAATTGACAAAGCGGGGACAGAGGTGGATTCGGAGCTGCCCATTCGTTTACTGGGGCAGGATATTCCCTATGTGAGCCGCGGAGGTTTGAAGCTGGAAAAGGCGCTGCAGGTTTTTCCAGTAGATTTGACGGGAACGGTTGTGGCAGATCTGGGCGCTTCCACCGGGGGCTTTGTGGACTGCGCTTTGCAGAACGGTGCCGCGAAGGTGTTTGCCATTGATGTAGGCTACAACCAATTGGATTGGAAACTGCGCACCGATGAGCGTGTAATCAGTATGGAAAAAACGAATGCCCGTTATTTAGAAGCGGATAGTTTGGGAGAGCAGGTGGACGTTGTGACCACGGACGTATCCTTTATTTCTCTGGATAAGATTTTGCCGCCGGCCATGTCTTTCCTCAAGGATGGCGGTCATGTGCTGGCTTTGATCAAACCCCAGTTTGAAGCAGGACGGGAAAAGGTAGGCAAAAAAGGTGTGGTACGGGATACAGCGGTGCATCAGGAAGTAATAGAGAAAATTTTGCAGCTTTGCCGGGAGATTGACTTGACAGTGTGGGGATTAGATTTTTCTCCAGTAAAGGGACCAGAGGGCAATATCGAATATCTTTTGTGGGGGAGAAAGGATTCCCATACTGATTTTACAGCGGATGCAGCTGCTGTGGTAGCTGCTGCCCATGCGCAGTTGGATAAATGAACGGGAGTCTGCCAAATATGACAATGGGGAGCAGACAAATCCTGTTTGCGGCGCAAGAATCTATAGAACGCTTTTTATTTCAGTATCAATCCCAATTGGCTGTATGGGTCTTAGTTTTGTTGGCCTTTTTTACTGGCGCTTTGCTGTATCGCAGTTTGTGGATGCTTTGGCGGAGATGGCGTACCAACCTTCGCTTTCGACGAGGAGCTCAGGCGGAAAAACAGGCCGCGAAATTTCTAAGGCGCAGGGGATATAAAATTATCGCAGCGCAGTTGTCCGAACCGATTCTTATCTATGTAGACGGTGAGCCGCAAAAAAGTATGGTACGTGCGGACTTTTTGGTTCGTCGCCGATGGAAAACCTACATTGTAGAAGTAAAGAGTGGCCAGCAGGGCACAGTGCGTTTGCCCAATGTGCGGCGACAGTTACTGGAATACAAGTTAGTGTATCAACCGGATGGCATTTTGCTGTTGGACATGGAGCATCATAATTTACAGGAAATTCGTTTTGCTTATGGAGCGCAGCGGCGTAAAAAATGGCTGCGCATCACTTTGCTGATTTTGGCGCTGGGCAGTCTGATATGGTGCCTTTGGCAATTTTTTTAGGAGAATAAGACGATGGAAGCAGTAAAAACAGTGGGATTAATTATTAATATTTTCAAAAAACCTATTATTGAAATTGGTCTGCAGGTGATTCAATTACTGAATGCGCGGCAGGTGCGAACCATTGCTATAGGGGAAGAGGCGGAGGCATTGGGTCTGGCACCGACGGAGAAAGACGATTTTTGCCAGATGGCACAGGTCGTGCTGGTTATCGGCGGTGACGGTACTATGCTGCGCGCTGCCCGTACTGTCTACGGCAGGGAAATTGCCATTTTGGGCATCAACCAAGGATATTTGGGTTTTCTGACAGAAATTGAAGTGGAACAGCTGGCGGAAAGCTTGGAGCAATTGCTCCAAGGCGCGTACACTGTGGAGCGGCGTATGATGCTGACTGCGCAGGTGTATCGAAATGGCGTGTGCATTGCCGATGTCAGTGCGCTGAATGATTTGGTCGTGACCAAAGGCGCGCTGTCCCGTATTATAAAAATGGAGCTCTACTTGGAGGACAAGCTGGTGGAGAAATATCACGGTGACGGTCTGATTTTTTCCACACCTACCGGTTCTACTGGTTATTCCTTATCGGCCAATGGTCCTATTGTATATCCCAATATGGATTTATGTATTGTCACGCCTATCTGTCCTCATAGCTTGATTGCACGGCCTTTGATTTTTTCTCCAGAGCATACTCTAACTTTACGGTTGGATGCCAACAATGCGCCAGCGATGCTGACTGTGGACGGACAAAACGGCGTGGAGCTAAAACAGGGAGATTGGATTCAAATCAGCAAGGCAGAGCATGATACTTATCTGCTGGTTTTGGAAAAACGTAATTTCTTTGCTGTACTGCGGGAAAAGTTAAAAGGTGTACAGGAATAAACGTGGATGGTGAGATAGTTGAAAACAAAACGTCATAGAAAAATTTTAGAGTTGATTAAGGAAAACGTAGTGGGCACGCAGGAAGAATTGGCTGATCTGTTAAAGCAGGATGGCTTTGCAGTGACCCAGGCTACAGTTTCCCGCGATATTAAAGAGCTGGCTCTGATCAAAATTCCCACAAGTGATGACCAGTATCGCTATGCACTGCCCATGGAGGTTGCAGTGTCGGAAACACGGCTGCGCTTTTTATTGAAGGAGTTTGTGCTGAATTATGCTGCCAGTGAAAATATATTACTGGTGCGCACAGCGCCGGGCAATGCCAATGCAGTTGCTTCTGCCTTGGACAATGCGCAGTGGGGAGAAATTTTGGGCTCAGTGGCCGGCGATGACACAATTTTGGTAGTCGCCAGAAAAAAAGAAGACATCCCGTGTATTATTGAAAAACTGGAGTCTTATCTGGATTGAGAAATGGCAGGTGGAAAGTATGCTTGTACGGCTGATGGTAAAAGATTTTGCGCTGATTCAGCATATTGAACTGGAGTTCGACAGTCGCTTTAATGTGCTGACCGGGGAAACCGGCGCAGGCAAGTCGATTATTGTAGATGCAGTATCCTTGCTGTTAGGTGCGCGCGCCAACAGCAAAGATATTCGGTTTGGCTGTGACAGGGCAATTGTGGAGGGGACTTTCACAGTGGGAGACCAGCCGCAGTTGTTGCAATTATTAGAAGATTTGGGTTGTGAACTGGATGAGGAACGACAGCTTATCCTGCGCCGCGAGCTGATGGCCAGCGGGAAAAATGTATGCCGTATGAATGACCGCAGCGTCACCTTGGCCACCTTTCGCCAGGTAGGGCAATTATTAATCAATATTTACGGTCAGCATGATTTTCAGGCGATTTCCAACAAAGACCATCATCTGGAATTGCTGGACAGTCTGGGTGACGCCGCCTTTCAAGAGGAAAAGGAGCAGACGGCAGAGGCATACCGGCAATGGGCTGAGATACAACAAAAGAAAAGCGCTCTGCAAAAATCCTTGCAGGAACGGCAGGAACGACTGGAGTTTTTCCAATTCAAATTGCGGGAGCTGGAAGAACTGCAGCTGACAGAAGGCGAAGAAGAAGCGTTGGAGCAGGAGCTGGCAGTGTTAGACAATTTTGAGAGGATTGTCTCAGTCACAGAAAAGACCTATCAAATGCTCTATGGCGACCGTCGCTCCGTCTATGCGCTGCTTACCGCTGCCGTGGATGGCATGCAGGGAATTGCCCAATATGACAGCCGTCTGGCAGAAATGACAGAAGGTCTGCAAAGTATGCTCTATATCGCGGAGGATTACGGCCTGACCCTTTCCAGCTACGGCGACAAAGTGGATTATGATGCCCAGCGCCGCGACCGGCTTAATGAACGTAAATATATCCTGGACAAGGCCAAACGCAAATATCATATGTCTATCGAGCAGCTCATTGCCGAGCAGGGACGGCTGCAGCAGGAAATCAACACTTTGGAGTGTGCAGATGAAGAATTGGAAACATTGTCGCTGCTTTCGGCAGAAAAAGAAACGCATTATCGACAGCTGGCGCTGCATTTGCGGGAAAAACGAAAAGAATTGGCAGTGCAGCTCACACAAGGCCTATTGGAACAACTGGCGCAGCTGGCCATGGACCATACCCGTTTTGAAGTAAGGTTTGCAGAAGCAGGCGCCGGGTTGCAGGGCATCGACCAGGTGGAATTTTTTATGTCAGCCAATCCTGGACAGCCTTTGCGGGAGTTGAGTGAAATTGCTTCCGGTGGGGAGATGTCCCGCATTATGTTGGCCTTCAAGACAGTTTTGGCGCAGCATGAAAGCATCGGCACGCTCATCTTCGACGAAATTGATACAGGAATCGGCGGCAATATCGTGGTAAAGGTAGGCGAAAAACTGGTGGCAGTCAGCAGACATGCGCAGGTTATTTGCGTGACCCATTCGCCTCAGATTGCAGCGATGACCGACCGCCATTTTCAAATTCAGAAGCAGGTGAAAGACCAGCAGACCGTTACCCATGTTGCGGCGCTGGATGGAGAAGCAGAGATTCGAGAGCTGGCCCGCATGCTGGGCGGAGAAGAAGAATTTCAGCTGCATCATGCAGTGGAATTAAAACGCACGGCAAACCTCTACAAACAATCTTAGGATTCCTGCACGACAGATAAAATGAAAATAAATCAGAGCCATTTAGTCCTGCCGCTGTTCCACATAAAAAGAAACAGCGGCGTTTTGTATTGTACTGATTCTCAAAAGTTAGAGCCAAAATCTAACCAGAGGGGGTCGGTATTTTTATTTGCAGTCGAAAAAATTTTTTCTGACAGGATTGCTTTTTATTACGGTTAGTGATATATTTATTACAGTAATCGTAATAAGGAGGGAAAATCATGCGGGAGCATACCAAAGGCGGCGCACTCACCGAAGTGACGTTTTATATTTTGCTTGCGCTTTATACGCCGAAACACGGATATGCAGTTATGCAATTTATTGAAGAAAAGACAGGCGGGCGGCTTTCTTTGGGCGCAGGTACGCTGTATGGCGCATTGAACTCGCTGCTGGAAAAGGGTTGGATTGCGCCTTATGGGGACAGCGGGGACAGAAAAAAGGAATATCTCATTACCCTACAGGGGAAGAAGGTTGCGGAAAAAGAGCTGGCAAGGCTCAGGGAACTTGTAACCATTGCAAAGGAAATTGTTGGAGGTGTAGTATGAGTAAAAAATATTATCGCTTTTTTGGCGGTCTGTTGAATGCACAGGCGCGTTGGCTGAACAAAATGTCCGCGAGAGGCTATCGCCTTGTCAGGACAGAAAAACTGTTGTACGAGTTTGAAGAATGCCGGCCTAATCAGGTAACGTACTGCGTGGAGTTTGTCGGGCAGAAGTCCAGAGAACACACGGAAGCCTATCGCGATTTTTTAGAGGAGATGGGCTATAAAGTATTTTATAAAAATATTAATCTCAATTATTCTATCGGCAAAGTGCGTTGGAGACCGTGGGCTGAAAAAGGTGGCCGGATAGCGACAAACGCAAGTACCTTCAATCGCGAGCTACTGCTTGTAGAAAAAGAGAATGACGGAAAAGCGTTTGCGCTTCACACTTCCCATGAGGACAAAGAAAGCTATTACACCACATTGCGAAATCCCTGGCTTTTGTTGCTGATGATGCTTGCGGCATTTGCCGTCGCCAATGGCTCTGCCATTTTGAGTGTACTTGCAGTGATTTGTCTGCTTCCAATCCTGATATACCAGTCACAAATCTGGGCGAACAGACGGGAGGCAAGGACAAAAGAGTGGTGATGGCAGCGTGTGGGGTTTACCATTTATAATTTATGAAAAAACAGAATGTTGACATGTTTATAAAATGGATCATAATAGAGCTGAAATCTATGACAAGGCAGGAGGACCAAAAGACTGGTTTACTCCTGTCTTTTTCTTATGGCGCTCTACTTTTTAAAGGAACGCAGCAACTGTAAAAACAGTTTGCGTTGTTCCGGCGTCAGCTTATAAATCTCGTTTAAAAGCTCATTTTCCGGGAATTGTTTGAACAAATCATCATCGAAAAAATCCTTCAATGAAATCTCCAAAGCATCGCAGATATAAGATAGTGTTTCAATGGTAGGCTTTTTATTGCCTAATTCAATTTCGCGGAGAAAACTTTGAGAAATACCGGCTAGGTTGGCTAGTTTGTTTACCGTGATTCCTTTTTGTTCACGAAGATAAGTAATACGTTTATATAGTTCCATATTTTTCACCTCAATTAATGCTATAGAGTTAGCATAGCAAACTGAAACTTCGATAATTACATATATATAAAAGTATTTTTATAAAAGTTATCACTTTAGAGTTGATATATTATCTCTATAGTGATAATATATTTGGTAAGTTAACGTATTAGTTAGAATGCTGTTTTTGTACTCTAGTTATACGTAGAAGTATTGTGTCATGATGGGGGGATATCAAAAAGGACAACGGGGAATCAGAAGAAAAGGTATATCTATAAAGAAAAGAGGGAACCATGATGAAAAGATTAAAAAGACAAATTTCAATGCTCACCTTATTGTTTTTTATGTGCTGTTTTGTATTGCCAATTATTCCACCAACACCTGCAGAAGCAGCGGAAGGAACAAGTCTGACTGACGCGCAGATTAATGCAGTCATTGATTGGGCGTACGCGAATGCTTATGGCTCTGCCTACAGCAATTATCAGTGTTTGGCTTATGTATATCAGGCCTATCACAATGCCATTGGCGTCAATATTGGTCCTGGCGGCAGCTATAGCAGTGCCATTGAGGCAAGCAGAAATTTAGAATTGCATAGTGGGGAAGCTCCTAGAGGCGCGATTGTGTTTTGGGAAGCTGCGCCCAGCAATAGCTATTATGGTCATGCAGGGATTTCAGTAGGAGGCGGCAGGGCTATAAGTGCCAATGTTACATGGAGCAAATATCCAGATCAAAGAGTATTTGACCATAGCATAGAGGGATTTTTACTGTATGATAACTCCGGTAGAAAATTGAATTACATCGGTTGGGCTTGGCCTTATGGTATGGGTGGCACAGACGGTATTACGCCAAGTTCTATTCAAAATAATGCAGCATCCAATATTACTGAAACAAACGTTTATTTAAGCGCCAAGGTTCTCAACAACTATCAACGGGTTACAGAAGTGGGTTGTTATTTGAGTACTGACGGCGTCAATTGGCCGTATAAAGCCAGTGATGCGGTGAATATTACCGATGCGTATACCAATGTCTGGTATGACAATACTGCTCGTGATTTTGGCATAGCCTTGCAGCCTGGCACTACCTATTATTACAAATTTTATGCGGTAGTGAACGGAAACTATAATGAAGGACAGGTAGGTTCCTTTGTAACTAAAGGAGGAAGTGCACCGGCAAATGTAGTGCTAAATGTAAATAAAAGAAACTGCACAGTGGGTGATACAATCATTTTTACTCCCAGTGGTGACAATGTTGTAAAATATATGATTTCTGTATTAGATTGTAAAACAAAAGAAAATGTATTTTATCAACATAGTGGATTTGTAGGTCCTCTTCAATGGAAACCGACAAAGAAAGGTACTTATCAAGCATGGATTACTGCTTTAAATGAATACGGGCATAAAGATAGTGAATTAGTTTATATTGAGGTTTCTGAAGGAAAAGGTATTGAAATTCAAAATAATAACGTTGCGAACATCACAGAAAATAATGCTAAGTTAAGCGCCAGGGTCCTAAATAATTATCAAAAAGTAACGGAAGTAGGTTGTTATTTAGGAAAAAGTCAGAATAATCTAAATTACAAAGCCAGCGATAAGGTGAATATTGCCGACGTATATACCAACGTTTGGTATGAGAATATTCCATCGGAATTTGGCATGACGTTAGAGCCGGGAATGACCTATTATTATCAATTTTATGCAGTGGTAAATGGTCAAACATATACAGGCAGTATTGGACAATTTACGACAAAGAAAGCAGAGGAAAAGAAAGCAGAGGTTACATTCAGTAATTTGATAGCTAGCAATATTACTCAAACTGATGCAACATTGACAGCGAAAGTAGATAATAAGAGCAATAGTCAAATTACAGAAATTGGGTGTAGTTTAGGAGTAGATGAGAAGGCAAACCAATGGCGTACTAGCAGTTCACAGGTGGGAAAAGGAACAAATACTATAGAATTTAATTTGCGTCAAAATTTTACAAAAGCAAGTATATTGCCTGGACAAACTTATTACTATCGGTTTTATGCTGTAGTAAATGGGAAAACAGTTGAGAGTAACACAAAATCTTTTCAATTGCTTTCTCCAGAAGAGGCCCTAGATAAGTATTTTAAGGCACTAGCGAAGGCAGTAGTCGAAGATAAAGTAGGGGATTTACAAAATTTACTAATATTTAAAGGGGCAACTGGGCTTGGTGTCAGCGATGCTGATGTAAAAGCAGCAAAAAATATTCTGGGAAATATAGGAGATGTGCAGACAGTTTTTGAAACCATGCGGATTTCATCAGAACACTTTATTACATTGGGTGATTCTATAGGAAAACTATGGGTTATTCGTATGGAAAGTGTGGAGAATTTTATGTATAGAGCAAAATCTATACAGGACAGTAGTGTCAACAGGATGGTAAAGGCATATGACTTAGGAAAACAAGACCGAGAAAGCCAGACAACGGCAAATAAAACCAAAGTAGAGGAAAGTGAGAAGCAGATAAAAAAACACTGTGATGAATTGATGGCAGATATAGAACGAAAAAAGAGTGAATTCTATATGAATTTCCATCCAAATTTGAAAAAGGAACTAAATGTTTATAAAAAAGAGTTAAAAGATTTGAAAGAGAATTATGATTTAATGGCATTCTATAATTTAGGCCGCTATGGAACGGAGGGGTAAGTTGATGAAAAAGTTTTTTGCGATAATGGGGATAATTTTGCTATGTTTCGTATGTACGTTCAATACGGCTTTCGCCAGTGGGGTTGGAGTAAAGGTAAATAGTCAAAACGTAAATTTTTCTGATGCGACACCTTTTATTGACAGTAATGGCAGAACACTAGTGCCAATGCGGGCTATCGCGGAAGCGTTGGATTTGCAGGTACAGTGGGATGGCAGCAAGCAAAGTATTACTGTTTCCATGGAGCGAACGGATGCAGATTTTCAGAAAAAATTGGCGTTCAGCTATGGGCAGTTGCAATACGGGATGCCTCATTTTTCCAATAGTGCGGACGGAATCCGTACTGTAAAACAAATTTTTTATGTAAATTCGAATAAGATGGATTTTAGTTACAGCGACGAACAGGTTACCGATACGTTAAATGGTGAAATTGATACCAAACCTGTAATCAAAGACGGCCGCACCTATCTGCCAGCCCGTTATATTGCTGAGGCTTTTGGTTATAGTGTGGGTTGGAATAGTGCTACACAGACTGTAACGATTCAAAGCGCATTCTAAATTGCAGGAGGGTGAGGTATATGGCAATATGTCCAGATTGTAAAAAACAAGTGCAAGACGGTTCGGCATTCTGTGATAATTGCGGTGCAAAAATTTCTGAAACAGTTTTTTGTACAAACTGCGGAGAACAAATTAGTGCTACATTAGCAAAATGTCCGAAATGTGGGACATTGCTAATTGAAAATTTTTCTGATGCAAAAAATAAGAAAAAATGCAGAAAATCATTTCCAATAAAGCTGTTATTGAGTGGAGTTGGAATTATGGTTGTAGTATTATTGCTAATCGTTACGATGACTCCCAAAGAGAATGCTGAGAAAAATTATGGCATGTACATCAAAAATGGAGAAATATTCTATACAGATTTTTCCGCCAAAAAAGAACCATTACAGATTTCAGAGCATTTGAATGGAGAAATCTCTTATTATAGTTATCAAACACCTTCAATTGGCAGCTTGATCGAATTCGTCAAAGATGGCAACCTTATAATTTATCCAGGTAAACAAAATGAATATAGTCAATACAGTTTATATCATAGAAACATAAAAAAGCCAGATGAAGCAGCGGTTAAAATTGATGATAATATTGAAAGCTATCGTGTAAACGATGCGGAAGATAGAATTACTTATGTGTCGCACTCTTACGAGGATAATACGAAAGTGCTGTATCAGTATAATATGCAGAACAAAGAGAAGATAGACAGTGGTATTGATGGTGCGTTGGTATCAAAAGATGGGCAAAAAATTATTTACGGCACGACGGAAGGCGATATTTATATTTGGTATGCAGATAAAGACAAGCTAAAAGTAGCTAGTGATGTGCAAATCGTTGCTATTTCGGGAGATGTTTCTGTTGTATATTATTTCGATTATGAAGAACTGACATTATATAAATATGAGGAAAATGTTGGTAAAACAAAAATTGCGTCAGGAATAGAAGGTACGCAAGATATCAAAGCAATCTATGATACAGGTGAAATTTATTACACGAAAACAAACTATCATGAAGGTAGTCTGATGGATTTTGTGGAAGATGATATGGCTGCCAAAGATGCAACACTTCAACGTCCACATGAGCCAGAAAAACCATATTATTCATCTTGGCGATATGATTCCGAGGAAGAGTATGAAATTGAAAAGAAACAATATGAAACAGACTATCAGCTCTATCAAGAAGAAAAGGAAACGTATGACGAAAAATTTAATAGAGACACAATTCGAAATATCCTGAAAAATGAAACGCGACAATTTGCAGAACATAAATTGTATTATTATGACGGCGAAAAAGAAACAGAGGTAGATAGCAACTATAGCGTATATCAAGGGGAATATGATTTGAGGATTTCCTATCTTGCAATCAATCCTGCTGCGAATCATCCAGGACCAATACTCCGCATGATTGATTCTACAAATATACCTAGAATAAAGATGTCTGAGATATCTGTTTACGCTCCTGTCTCTAGTGCAGATATAGTGGGAAAAATTCAAAATGAGATAGAGGCACGGGTGACACGACAGGCGGTTATAAAAGGACATGTGGTTTCTTTTGAAGAAGAACAAACATCAGCCTGTGGATTTTCCTCGAATGGCGACCAGTTATATCTGCTCTCGAATAATGGCGATTTGTATCAAACTTCAATTAACAATGGTAAAGTTGGCAAGCTTGAGTTGTGTGATAATGATGTAGAGAAGTTTGGAATGGAAAAGGATGGTATGCTTTTATATTATAAGGATATCGGAGACAATACAGGATATGGCGATCTATATGACAATAAGCAGGTAATTGATTATGATGTTTTTTGTTACGAGACGTATTATGACAAAACATCTGAAAGTTACTTTTATTATACCGATTGGAATAGAGATAAATTATATGGCACATTAAAATGTTATCAGAATGGTACTGTAACTAAAATTGCCGATGATGTATATGGCTATTCTGTATTGTCTGATGGGAGTATCTTGTATGTGTATGATTGTGATGAGAATACTTGTGAGGGAACACTGTATCGCTATCAGAATGGAGAGGCTACAGAAGTTGATGAGGATGTAAGTGCGATACTCAGCGAACAGCATAAGCAATGGAGAGCGTATTACTTATGAGCAAGGAATCTTTACAGAAACTAAAATCTTCCTTGAATCGCGGTGTAGCAACTATAAGTCTGAAAACATCTTCTACACTTGAAAAAGCAAAACTGCAAACCCATATGGAGTCAGTCGATACAGAGGTACAGCAAATGATTTCAACTGCGGGGGAAATGGCTTATGGTATATGGCAACATGGCGATACAGAATACACAGAAATTGTTACGTTGCTTTTGGCGATTCAAGAAAAAAGGCATGAAATAGAGTTGTTGCAGGCACAGATTCAATCCCTTCATGATCGGGAAAAACAAATACTAGGCGCAGCTGCAATGGAAAGAATCGTGCCAGTAGGGGAATCAGAACAAATTTGTCCTAATTGCGGAGCACACTATCCGAATGCTGTAAAATTTTGCAGAAACTGTGGACAGAAATTACCATATGAAAAAGTGGATAAAAATAAATAAATCTCAGAAAAGGAATGATTTTGTATGAAACAGTTAGAAAAAATCGGTTATATGGCGGCAGGCGCAGCGATCATGGGGATGTTGGCAGTACCGATGTCTCCAGCTATGGCGGCGTTAGCGCAGAAATATATTCAGGTATCGCCGGGGGTGCATATCTATGTAGATGACAGACCACTGGCTACAGAAGGTTTTATTTATGATGGCACTACTTATCTTCCGGTGCGGGCCGTGTCCGAAGCGGTAGGCAAAGCGGTATCCTGGGATGGCCGCACCTCCAGTGTCTTTATTGGACAGCACAGTTCCAGTGAACCGGCAGCAGTGCTGACAGAATTAGATTATTTTAATCGAGACGGTGTGGTTATAACAAAAGAGTCGATAAAAGATAATTTAGGCAGAACCTATAATAGGGGTTATTTGTCTGGCTATTCTTCTCAAAGCTTTGTGGAATACAAGCTGAATGGGAAGTTCAGCCGTCTTACAGGAACTTTTTTTGTAAAGTATAATGATCGTACTTTTACGGGTCCTGGAATGTTAAAAATTTATGGAGATGGGAAACTATTGTATATCTCTCCAGAAATAACCGGCGGCGTAGAACCTGTTCCGGTAGATGTCGATATAACTGGCGTATTAACGTTAAGAATTGAACTGAGCGATGGTATTAATTATAGTAGTCATTTTGCTTTCGCTGACCCGCTATTGTATCAGTAAAACGTAGTCAGCTTTTAGAAAAATCGCATTTGCACTTTTCCCAACAAGGGGAGCGTGCAAATGCGGCTTTTTTTCTGGAACCACAATAGCTTTCATAGGGCGCTATATCGCAAAATGATACACTGTCCCAAAGACTTCAAATTTTCCTGTATTCCTGCATTCCTTTTTCTTCAGGTTTTGCCTGTAAAATGCATCATTGTTCCTCCTTTCGATTATAAATGATGCACGCTTCTTCTGTACTGCTGCAATGCTTCCTCGCTGACCGTTTCGATGATTTCATCGAGAAAGGACAGCAGACGATTCTGCTCCTCAGGCAGCCGTCCGTGGAATTGATAGGCGTTGGAAGCGCCCATTGCAGCAAAGATGGTAGGTATCTGCAAATGTTCAATGAGCGTCCGGACCTCTTTGTATTTCTCCAATTCTCCTTCTTCCTGCCAATTTCCCCGCTGTATTTCGCCGTAAAGCTCAGAGTCGGGATAAATGGTAAGCATATTGGCTCCAATCAGTGTGGGATGGAGCTGGTTGCAGATGTCCGCTGTTAATTTTGCGCCCAATTCTCCTCGCCCTGCTCCAGAGATGCTTACCAGATAAAAGAAGCTGTAATGAATGCCTGCGGCGTCTAATCTCCGGCATTGTGTGAGGATATCGGAGGAGGTATATCCTTTATTCATAAATTGCAGAGCTTCATCATCGCCGGTTTCAATTCCAATTGTCAGACCGTCGTATCCCAGCGCATGCAGTTTGGCCAGTTCTTCGTCTGTTTTGGGCATACTGTCGGTAATCCTTGCAAATGCGCCGATGCTCGTTACCGCCGGAAGATAACGATGGATTTGCTCCGCAATGGATGACAATCTGTCGTAGGACAGGGCGAAGGGATTGGCTCCGGTCAGAAATATGCGATGAATACGGTGCAGGTTTTGCTCGCCGACGGTTTCCTTTACTTCCTGCAAGTCAGCCTCAATATCTTCCATAGGGGACAGTCTGAATTTGAAGGGCAAATCATTGTATAAGGTACAAAATTTGCATTTGTGATGGGTGCAGCCTGCTGTGACCTCCAATAAAAGTGATGCGGCCTCGTAAGGCGGTCGCCAAATAGTTCCTGTGTAGTGCATAGAGATTGCTCCTTTATAATTTTTTCCCGCGGTTTAAGCTCATTATAGTGTTGTACAATGATTTTACAAGTACTGTACTTTTTTGTAGTGCCCGTGTGTAAAAAATTTTGCAAAATGTTTCACGTGGAACATTTTTTGTGCCGGGCGTGTCGCGTCAGCTACAGCGGGGCAAGAAGTTTTTGTCAACTTGTGCCACAGGGTACTTGTTGCCGTTTTATGGTTTTTACTCTCCCGCTACCTTCGCCAAAATTTTGCGTCAATATGAATCGGAAAGGCGAAGGGTAGCAAACAAAAAAGATATATGCCCAAAGTATAATAAGAGCAAAATAAAAAGGTGCGTTGCTTTTTGGAAAAAACTGTGTTATGCTGGTTCAAAAAGGAGCGGCAGAAATGAAAAAGAGTGCGTTGGCTGTGGAACGGTGCAAGACCGTCTCTGCCATACAAAAAATTTTAGGCGGCAAATGGAAAATTGAAATTATTTATTATATCGCTTTTCAGGATGTACACCGTTTCGGAGAGTTGCGCAGGCATATCGGCGATATTACAGAGTCCAGCCTGACAAAGCAGCTGCGGGAATTGGAGGCAGACGGTTTTATCACCCGTCATGACTATCAGGAAGTGCCTCCCCATGTGGAATATAATCTGACCGACTTAGGAAAAAGCTTTATTCCTGTTTTTGAACATATGAAGCAATGGGGCGAGGAAAATCTATAATGCCCTGCAATAGCACGGCTGCGTGGGCTACCTTTGCATTGGCAACATTCCTTGGGGTAGCAAATATTGCAAGTCCGTTTTTTCCCATGCTCTTGGTTGGTTTATGTTCCAGTGCCATTGGCATGCTCTTGGGCTGGCTGGTGCGGAGCCAAAAATTAAATGGGAAAGTGCCTGTTATCGGTTTGTTCTTGTTGCTGGTTATCCTCTATGTAAAACTCAAAACCTTGAACGGCTCCTTTTTCCGCCCGGTTCTTATTTTGGATATACCTGTTGCGGTCCAGGGGTATGGATTCTATTTCAAAGGATTTCTAACTCGTAATTTACATCTATTTCAAGCCTTTTTTGGCTCATTTTGGGCCGGGAAAGGCTTTTTTTTCATTAAAGATTCAGATAGGATGTTTGCGCAGCTTTATTCGCGCATTTAAACTAAAAATCACCTGTCAGGTGGACGAAAACAAAATCAGCAGCAAAACCCTCAGCAATAGAAATGTCGAAGCCACCAACCCCCCGTGTAACAAAACGTTACATAGGAGGAAATGATTCCATTTGTTTTTTACCTAACTATGCCTGTTCCTCCGTGTACCCGACCAAAAAGGCGTCGGGCATCGGACAACGCTTT
>OFGF01000198.1_pt1 | contig 58597 bp, 47 predicted proteins | sample 1521711 | NCBI WGS metagenome assembly OFGF01 (sample SAMEA3504092, study PRJEB24116) | mouse gut metagenome | biome: mouse gut; feature: mouse-associated habitat; material: faeces | place: Denmark | collected 2011 | reverse complement strand
GCTTGACCAGTTAGGATGGGTGTTAATTGTCCTGTATGGAGTTTTGAGGGTACATATTTGTGCTTTTTATATAGGGGTATAGTTCAGTTGGTAGAACGTTGGTCTCCAAAACCAAATGTCGAGGGTTCGAGTCCTTTTGCCCCTGTTTGAATCCGATAAAATCTTTGCAGACAGATTTTATCGGGTTTCTTTTTTGTTAATAGAAAAAGTAAGGAATCGGAAAGGAAATAAGATGAAACGAATGATATTTGCCGCCGTGCTGTTATTTTGCATGGCAGGATGTGGAATGGCACAGTTGCCTTTTGACAGTGAAACGGAAACAAAGCCGGAAAACGGAACGGAAGATGGGAAGGGGTTAGAGGAGATGTGGGGACGGCCGGAGAGGATTGTATGCTGGGGTGACAGCCTGACTTTTGGAGAAGGAGGAGATGGTACAACGTTTCCAGGCATATTGGCTGAAAAAACTAATTTGGAGGTATACAATTACGGTGTGCAAGGTGAAACTGCAGAACAGATAGGGATTCGGATGGGTGCATTTCCCATGACGGTCGGTTCATTTGAAATTCCGGCGGAGCAGATTCCTGTGGAGGTATCTTTGTACCATTTGGAAAAAGATCCGATTATGATGCGGTTAGGAGACTGCGGGATTAATCCGTGTAATATTGCAGGGGTAGAGGGGGTTCTGGCTTATGATGCCACAGAGGATAAATACTATTTTACAAGGAAAGAGACAGGGAGTGTATTATGGGCGGAAGAGGGGACCAAGGTGGAGACGTTTGCTGCCCGGGATAAAAAGCCGTCTGATATAGTTATCTTGTTTGCCGGATCAAATCGTGCGCCGGATATTGAACAGGTGGGGGAATTGATAGAAACGGAAAATCAGATGCTGGAATATTTGGGTTCCGATCGTTATCTGGTGATTGGCCTGACTTCATTGGCATTAGTTCCCGATGTTGTGCCGATTAATGAGGCGCTTGCGGCAGAGTTTGGGGAGCATTTTCTGGATATTCGTGCTTATTTGCTGGAGCGGGGGCTTGTGGATGCCGGGGTTGCGCCGACGTCTCAAGATGAAGAGGATTTGGAGGCAGGAGAGATTCCATCTTCGCTTCGTGTGGATATTGTACATGGGAACGAGACGTTTTACAGGATTATAGGTGAGCAGGTGTTTGAGAAGTTAAGGGAGCTTCGTTATATTACAGAAGATGAGATGGAGTAGTAGAGTGTGGGTGGCTAAGGGGCCGTCAGGCAGAGGGCAGGGCATTGCTGTGGATCACACGGGATACTTAAGGCCCCTAACCCCATCATAAGCTAACGTAGTCGGGAGCGCTTAGCTGTAGAAGGGGCGGCAAAGGAGCCGTCGGGCAGGGGTACTTAAGAGTTTCTTAATATGCGTTTTTTGGTTATAGAAGAATCTTTTTTTTGCTTGCGAGTAGTTTGGCGCCGGTAATGATTAGCAGGATACCAGAGGCTATACCTGTTACAAGAACCGAAATTCCAAGAACCAGATTGGCGGCGCCAGAAAAACCGATGGTTTTGTATACTTTTTCATCCATAAAAATGCCCTCCTTGTTTGATAGTTATATTTTACCATGATTAATGGGATTATACAAATAAAATGATGGGGATTTGTTAAGGTTTCATTAACATGCCGAATGGCATAGTGGTATCTTTTAAGATTTCTTTAAGGTTTGTTAAAATGGCATGACTTTTTTATTTTTTCTGTTATAATTCAATTATTCGGGGAAGGATATTTTTGTACAAATATAAGGTTGGTGACGTTATTGAAGGATAATAAGATGAAAAAAGTATTATTGGTTATCTCGGCAGGGCTTAGTGCAGTTTTTTTCTTTTTGTCGCTCTCGTCGTTATGTGTGGAAACGGATATGCTCGACAGCGGTTTTCATACACCGTGGTTTAGCTGGCAGGTGGATGCTGTGGGGATTTATTTTTTGACGGCGGTGTTGTGCTTAGCAACGGCACGGTTGGGAATGGTTATTTTTCACCAAAATGAAGAAGAGGATAATTATGAAGCGCTCATCGAAGGATGAGCGCTTTTTTTAATCTAACAGCCCTGGGATGAATCCACAGTCTGCAATCATTTGCAGGTCGGTTTCAATTGTGATGCCGGATGTTGTAAGCATATCGCCGGATATGGCTGCGTTAGCCCCAGAAAAAAAGCAGGCTTTTCCTTTATCCTGCATTAAGCCCCTGCCGCCTGCAAGCCGGATGGCAGCTTTGGGTAACAGGAATCTGAGGATTGCAATGCTGCGTCGTATTTCACTGTATTTGAGGGGCGGCTGGTTTTGCAGCGGGGTTCCGGGGATAGGGTTTAGTACGTTTACCGGGATGGAACGGATTTTAAGTTCACGTAAGGTAAGCGCTAAATCTATCCTGTCTTCCATTGTTTCACCTAAGCCAAGAATACCGCCGCTGCATACCTGCATGCCCGATTTTTTTGCGGCCTGTATGGCGGCAATTTTATCGGCAGCTGTATGGGTTGTGCAAATATTTGGAAAGAAGCTTTCCGAAGCTTCAAGATTATTATGTACGCGTGATGCGCCGGCGGACAATAGCTTTTGGTATTGTGCTTTGTTTAAAAGGCCCAGGGAGACGCAGACTTGAATGTGGCATGCCTTTCGTATGGCCTGTATGGCGCTGCACAGGGAGCTAACTTCCATGTCTGTTAATGCGCGCCCGGAAGTGACAATGGAATAGCGCAATACGCCGCGGCTGGCATTTTGAACCGCTTGAGTTACAAGTGTGTCTGTATCCAAAAGAGGGTATTCGTCAATTTTGGTATCATAATGCGCGGATTGTGCACAGTATTTGCAATTTTCCGGGCATCGGCCGCTTTTACCGTTGATAATCGTGCACAGATCGAAAATGTGTCCACAAAAGTGTATGCGGATGCGGTTTGCTGCCGAGCATAATTGTTCAAGTGGAACTGGGATTAGCTCAAGTGCTTCTGCTTTTGTGATCTGGCTTCCCTGATATATTTTTTCTTCTAGCTGTTTTATTATTTTCATGGCTTCCCCTTATAGACTTTCAAGTAAATGTGCTTTTTGCAGTGCACTGCGGATGAGTGGCCCAATGTTGGAAGCAAGCAGGATTTTGACGGCATCCCCAATTAGGAACGGGAATACGCAGGCGGTTAATGCGTACATAAGCGTACTGCCGGATTCTATCATAAACCAGATTGTCCCAAAAAGGTATGCAACAGCCGTGCCGATTGCCATGCCTAGGATAGAGGGGAGTATTTTCCCTTTTCCTTGCTTTATAAATATGCCAGAGATAATGGACATAAAGATAAAGCCGATTAAATAGCCTCCGGTTGGGCCGGCTAATTTTGCAAGGCCGCCGGAGTAGGCGGAGAAGACTGGAAGCCCTGCTGTGCCGAGGAGCAAGTAGATGAGGTAGCTTAAGGTACCAAGCTTTGTGCCGAGCAGGTAAACGGTGAGGTAGATCACAAAATTGGTGAATGAAATGGGTATGGCGCCAATTGGGATGGACATGGGACCTAAGATGCATAGGAGCGCAGTCATTAGAGATATGGTGGCCATTTGGTAGATGGTTAGTTTGGATTTTGTGGATGATGTTGGGGTTTCGAGTCGTGAATTCATAGTAGTATTCTCCTTTTTGTATTTTGTCATGATTTTATGATAATTTATGCAGAATGTCAACCTATTTTTTTCTGCTAGTTAACAATTGATTTTTTGCTTGTGCAGCGTTTATTTAAGCGTGTTTGAAAAAACCTGAAAATTTTATTGATTTTATACAAATCTGCTAGGAAATAATTCCCAGACATTCAAAAATCCGTCAAATAAATTGTGTTAACTATTTGCACTTTACAAAAAAAAGCTTGTAGATTAGTAAAAATTTGAATATGAAACACGTGGAAATAAAGTCTAAATCACGAAAAAATAGATATTCTGGAGGAAGGGGCTGATTTGACAAAATGATAAACAAATGGCATAATCTTACAGGTACCGAGGGAAACTAGAATCGTAAATTAGTTTTAGAAAGGAATGATAATTATGGTAGAAAAGAGAGTAAAATTTCAGAATTCAGAAGATGTGGAAGATTTTGTAAAAGCAGCAGGGCAGTGTGATTTTGACATCGATATTCTGTACGACCATATTTATATTGATGCAAAATCCTTTTTGGGTGTATTAGGGCTTGGATTGCGGAAGGATTTGACGGTTCAGTACTTTGGCGAAAATGCGAAGTTTGAAAAAATGCTGAAAAATTATGCAGTAGCTTAGATGATATTACCTATTTTATTTTGGAAAGCGTTCTGATCCGGTTGAAAAGCGGATTAGAGCGCTTTCTTTTTTTGTGTTTTTAGGTATAATAGAAAAAGGAATAAAAATGACGAAACGGGTGTGAATATGGAAGGGCTTCCGGTAATTAAAATATCGGTGCGCAGCCTTGTGGAATTTATCCTGCGTTCTGGGGATATTGATAATCGGATTGGAATGTCGGCCAGGGCGGATGCTATGCAGGAAGGCAGTAAGATGCACCGGAAAATTCAAAGGCGGATGGGCGCTTTTTATCAGGCGGAGGTGCCGCTTAAGATAGAAATTGAAACGGATCAGTATGTGCTTTTGATTGAGGGCCGGGCGGATGGGATTATCCGGCTGGCGGAGGATGGGAGGAAAGGGCTTGGGGCTGGCGGGGATGTGGTTTTAGGAGTTTCTGCGGATAGCGGGGATTTGGAGCTGGAAGGCGGCGTGGGAGAGGGAAATATAAGGGAGCGGACAGTAATAGACGAGATTAAGTGTGTCTACCGGAACCTGGAGTATTTGGAGGAACCAGTTTTTTTGCATAAGGCTCAGGCGATGTGCTATGCTTATATGTATGCACGGCAGCAGGGGCTTGGAAAAATAGGGGTTCAGGTGACATATTGTAATCTTGATACAGAGGAGATTAGGCGGTTTTATGAGGAACTTTCGTTTCCGGAGCTAGAGGAATGGTTTCTTGGGATGACAGCGCAGTATCAGAAGTGGGCGGATTTCCAATCGGCCTGGAAGCGGGAAATGATGTTGTCTGCTTCAGGGCTTTTGTTTCCGTATGAATACCGCGAAGGGCAGAAGGAGCTGGCGCAGGATGTATACCGGGCGATCCTGCGGAAGAAAACGCTGTTTATCCAGGCGCCCACAGGGACGGGAAAGACACTTTCAACGGTGTACCCCGCCGTGAAGGCCGTGGGAGAGGGGTTGGCGGATAAGATTTTTTATCTGACGGCTAAGACGGTTACAGGGACGGTGGCAAAGGAGACGTTTTCTTTGCTGCGGGGACGGGGCTACCGGGCAAAGGTGGTTGTGATTACGGCCAAGGAGAAGCTTTGCCTTTGCGGGGAAATGGATTGTAATCCGGTGCACTGTATTTATGCCAAGGGGCATTTTGACCGGGTTAATGATGCTGTTTATGAACTGCTGCAGAGGGATGATTTTTTTGACAGGGATACGCTGCTTATGCAGGCTGAGAAGTTCCAGGTCTGCCCGTTTGAGTTGTGCCTTGATATGGCGTCATGGTCGGATGATATTATTTGCGATTACAATTATGTGTTTGATCCGAATGTTTACCTGAAGCGTTTTTTTGCTGAGGGACAGAAGGGGGATTATATTTTTTTGGTGGACGAGGCGCATAATTTGGTGGAGCGGGGCAGGGAAATGTACAGTGCAGGGATTTGCAAGGAGGATTTCCTTATGGTAAAAAAGATTTTAAAGGGCCGGGATAATCGTGTGGATCAGGAGCTTACGAGGTGTAACCGGCTTTTACTTTCGTATAAACGGGAATGTGATTCGTACCGGGTGTATGAGGAAGGGATAAGCGCGCTTGTGTTTGCGCTGCTTCGCCTTTTGGAGTGTCTGGATGCTTTTTTACAGGAAGGGGCGGATGTACCGGATAAAAAAGAGGTGTCAGAGTTTTACCTTAATCTGCGGAATTTTTTGAATATTTATGAGCGCGTAGACGGGCGGTATGTGGTATATGGGGAGCATGGGGCGGACGGCAGGTTTCTGATGCGCCTGTTTTGTGTAGATCCGTCGTGTAATCTGCAGAAGTGCCTGGATAAAGGGCGGGCCACGGTGTTTTTTTCTGCGACGTTTCTTCCCATTCAATATTATAAGGAAATGCTTAGTACAAGGGACGACAATTATGCAGTGTATGCGAAAACTTCATTTGACGCAGATCAGAAACTGCTTTTAATTGGGCGGGATGTCAGCAGCCGTTATACCAGGCGGGGTGAAGCTGAATTCCGTAAGATGGCGGCATATATTGCGGCGGTCGTGGCGGCGAAAAAGGGGAATTATATGGTGTTTTTTCCATCTTATCAGTTGATGGGGCAGGTATATAGCCAGTTTTTGCAGGTGATGCCAGAAGGGGTGCAGGTTTTAGTGCAAAAGGCCGGAATGTTGGAGGCGCAGCGGGAAGCGTTTTTGGGGGAATTTCAGGATACGCGGGAGGGTACGCTGGTGGCGTTTTGCGTGATGGGAGGCATTTTTGGGGAAGGGATTGATTTGAAGGAGGAACGGCTGATTGGAGCTTTGATAGTGGGGACCGGGCTGCCCCAGATTGGAAATGAGAGGGAAATTTTGAAAAATTATTATGATAAGCGGGCTGGGGAGGGGTTTGATTATGCCTACCGTTATCCTGGGATGAATAAGGTACTGCAGGCAGCGGGGCGGGTGATCCGCACAGCGGGCGACCGTGGGGTGATTGTGCTGTTGGATGAGCGTTTTTTGGAAAGCAGCTATTTGCGGCTGTTTCCGAAGGAATGGGAAACGTATACGGTCTGCAGCCAAAGGGATGCCGGGGAGACTGCGTTACATTTCTGGGAGCAGCTTTAAAAATTCTTCCGTGGAAACGGCAGATGGAAGGGCGGTATTGACGGAAGCGACAACATGCCGGGCTGGGATTTCTTCTTTGGTGTGCAGTACAATAAGATCCGGATCCCCTTCGGCCAGGCAGTAGTCTGGGATAAAGGCGATGCCAAGCCCGATACGGGCAAGGTCGATTAACAAGTCGTTGCTGTTAAGTTCAATTTCGGGGATAAGCTCCAGCTGGTGTTTTAAAAACTGGTGGTGTAAAAATGCGCTGGTGGCGCTTTTGGGTTCGAGCATTAGGATGGGGTGCCCTTTTAGTTCCTGGAAGGAAATTTGTTCCTCGTCAAACTGGAAAAAGGCGGGGTTGGCAATAAATACGTCGCGGAAAATGGCAATCGTTTTCTGGACATAAGAGTGGTTTAAGCGGGCGTTTGGCGCATTGGTTACAATAAGATCTACTTTGCCCTGTTCTAACAGTCCTGCGCAGGTGAGGGAAGATGCGTTAGTGACCTTGATCGGGACGGTAGGGAATTTGGCGTGGAATTGTTTTAAATAAGGGACTAGCAGGTAACGGCAGATGGTGTCTGTCGCGCCGATGTGCAGCTGTCCGAGCCCGGAGTTTTTGATATCTGCCAACTGGTCTTCCCCGCGGTGGATCAGGTGGATGGCAGGTTCGATGTGTTTTAAAAGGATCTGGCCTGCCGGGGTAAGCTGTACTTTTTTGGTGCTGCGGGCAAAGAGCGGCTGTCCGAGCTTGCGTTCTAAGGTTTTGACGGACTGGCTAACGGCAGACTGGGAGATAAAAAGCTGCCGGCTTGCATCAGAAAAGCTGAGCGTTGTGGCGACACAATAGAATACTTTGTATAATTCGTAATTGATATCCATAAAAACTCCTTTCGCGTGTGGTTGATATGGTATTGATTATAGGTTGCACATATAAAGCTGTCAAGAGAATACAGGAAGGAAAGGATTGGATATGTGGATTGCAAGAAAATGGAAGGATTATGAGGTACTGGACTGTTCTGGCGGGGAGAAGCTGGAACGGTGGGGGGATTATGTGCTGGTTCGGCCTGACCCTCAGGTGATTTGGAATACAAAGAAGGAGGTTAAGGGCTGGAACAACAGGAATGCGCATTACCACCGAAGTAACAAGGGCGGCGGGGAATGGGAATTTTTTGATTTGCCTGGGCAGTGGAGTATTTGTTATGGGGATTTGAAGTTTCATCTGAAGCCGTTTCATTTTAAACACACTGGGCTGTTTCCGGAACAGGCGGTAAACTGGGACTGGTGCGCGGAGAAAATCCGCGGAGCGGGCAGGCGCGTGAAAGTGTTGAATTTGTTTGCGTATACTGGGGGCGCTACGGTTTCGGCAGCAGCAGCCGGGGCTATGGTGACCCATGTGGATGCGTCGAAGGGGATGGTGTCATGGGCAAAGGAGAATGCGGCTTCGTCCGGGCTTAGGGACGCGCCGATCCGTTGGATTGTGGATGATTGTGTGAAGTTCGTGGAGCGGGAGCTGCGGAGGGGGAACCGTTACGATGCGGTTATTATGGATCCGCCGTCGTATGGCAGGGGGCCTAAGGGGGAGATCTGGAAGATGGAGAAGGAGATCCATGGCTTTCTCCGGCTGTGTGTGGGCTTGCTGTCGGAGAGGCCGCTGTTTGTTGTGGTAAATTCTTATACGACTGGGCTGCAGCCGGCAGTTTTGGCTTATATGCTGGGAGTGGAGATGCGGAGGTTTAAGGGGAAGGTTGCGGCAGATGAGGTTGGGCTGCCGGTTTTGTCGAGTGGGCTGACATTGCCTTGCGGGGCTTGTGGAAGGTTTGAGGGGGTGTAAAAGGGGCCCTTTGACTGACTACGGTTTTGGCTGGCCTGCGGAGGATTTTATTTATGCTGAATAGTATAGGGAATGCTTTAGGATTTCCTATTTTACGCCGGATGGAATGGAGGTATCCTTTAGGATTTCTGATTTAGTAAGAATGATACAAAAACTAAGAGCGTGTTTGAAAATTCATTCCTGTCATTTGCATGTCCTATTTAGCGGGGGACGTATATTTGGCAGAAAGCAATTTTCAAACACGCTCTTAGATACTTTTGCCCTGCTGTTATAGTATTAGGTTTGTTTTTTAGGAGATCTCAGTAAGGAATGAGTGTTGCAAGGTGCAATTTGAACATATTAGTTGCATAAGGTGCATAAATTGAGTATATTTGAGATGTGTATAATTGACATGTTTCGGCAATTAAATATGCGTGGTATAATTAAGAATATATTTTACGAGAGAAAAAGAGGATTTTTGAATGTTACAAATAGCTATATGTGATGATGTCGTGGAACAGACTCTTATGCTACAGGCTTATATACGGGATTATTGTGAGAAGAGCCATGCAGAGTATAAGATGCATATTTTTGTTTCAGGAGAAGAACTGGTTTCGGAAGTGGAACGGTTTGATATTGTTTTTTTGGATATTGAAATGCCAGGGCTGGATGGGATAGAAACGGGGAGGGAGATTCGGGCTAAAAATTGTAAATGTAGGATTATTATGGCTACGGTTATGGTGGAGCGTATGAGGGAAGCGTTTTTTATTGAGGCGTTTCGGTTTATTGTGAAACCGTTTGAGCGGGCGGAAGTGGAAGAAGCTCTGGATGCCTGTATGAGAAGGGTTTTGGGAAGCAGCAATATTTCTTTGTTTTGTGATCGGATTGAATATATAATCCATCAAAGTGAAATCCGCTATGTGGTGACTTATGACAGTTACTGTGAATACCGGGTGAAGGATAAGGTGCTGCGGAGTGAGGATTCTTTAAAGAAACTGGAGCAGACGTTGGATAGGCGTCTGTTTTTTCGTATTAACAGAAAGTATATTGTGAATATGGCTCAGGTAAAGCGCTATAAAAACGGTGTTTTGCATTTGGATGATTTGGAGATTTCGGTTTCACGAAGAAGAAAGAAGGATTTTGAGCAGGCATTTATGGAGTTTGATTTAAGGTATCGCTGAGGTGGAGTTATGGAGATTATGATATTTTGCGGGATTTATTTGGTGGAATTGGTTTGTTATTTGATTGTGATGCGGATGTTGTTTGATAAAAGGGTGAAGACCAAGGCGTGGATGATTGCTGGGGGTTTATTGCCATTGGTGGTTGAAGCACTGCATGTAAAGGCATCGGGGAAGAATGCATTAATTACAATTTGTGTCTTAGGTGTAATGTTTCTTTCTCTGGAAGGAAAGGCTGTGGAGAAAGGGGTTTTGTTAGTATTGGCTCTGCTGCTGTTAGAGTGTGTTGATAGTGTTTTGGTTATTCCTTATGAAAGATTATTAACATTTTTACATATTAGTTATTTTAGGAATTTTAAGTATTTAGCTGTGAAGTGTTGTACAGCTGTGTGTGCTTTATTTTTAAGTTTCATAAAGGATGTAGTGTTTCAGTATAAGAAAATTCATATCAATTCAATTGTTTATTTTGTCATAGGCATAATTGCATTTTCTATGTTATTTTGTTTAGATATTCTGAATCAGGTTAAAATTTATATACCCAAAAATAATTTTATAATTATTTGCAAAATATTAAATATATCAATTGTTGTTAGTATATTGTTATTGGTATTATTTGTCGTATATATCAAAAATACTCATGACCGTTTGGAGCAGTTGTTAAGGACAGAGCGTTTATTGAAGGAATCACAAGTAAATTATTATAAACAACTTTTGAGAAAAGAAACGGATACTCGAAAATATAGACATGATATGGTAAATCATCTCGTATATATTCATGATATTTTGAATCGTGGCAAGATAAAAGATGCGCAAAATTATATTTCTAATATGTTAGGGGGCTTTGAAAATATACAAAATACATATTATATGGCTGGTAATGAGATGGTTGATATAATTATGAACTATTTTTTCGGGATGTTGTCTAAAGATGTAAAAATAATAGTATTAGGAAAATGCCCTGTCGTAATAGACATACAAGATATAGATATTTGTACAATTTTTTCTAATATTTTTCAGAATGCAGTTGAAGAGATACTAGAAAATAATATAAAAAATGCTTATATTGCAGTGTATGTCCACAAGGGAAATCATTATGTTGAATACGATATAAAGAATTCTTTGTATAAACAGATAAATGAAAATTATGTGGATAAAAATGGTTTTCCAAAATCACATAAAAATGATAAACACAATCATGGAATCGGTATGCTCAATGTGAAAAAGACAATTGAAAAAAATCGTGGAAAATTTAAATGGTATCAAAATAAGGATTCTTTTTGTGTAAATGTTGTATTGCCAATTAAATAATTACCATTAATGGAGTTAAACGACCACAAAAGAAGCTTTTGTGGTATATGAAGGAATGGACGACTACTCTATCTTTAGTAACTTTGAAACAGTTTTGATAGAGGAGGTGCCATTCATGTTTATTAATGAACTTGCAGTATGGCTTTTGGAAAGCTTAGGGATTATTTAGTTATTTTAAATCAATGGGGTGTTCATTTTAATAAAAGATAAAATGAACACCCAAAACATTATAAAACTACATAAGAGAAATATGCAAGGACACTAAAATGACAACAGATGAAGCAAAAGAGCTTTATTTGAAATCCGATTGCTCATATTTTATAATGTGTACTTATCATTATTCCAGTTACATGGAATACAGGCAGCTTGGCCTGCCAAAAGAACAGGAAGATTTATGGAAAAACGAAAAGCTACGGATGTTGAAGGTACAAATGCAGAAAACAGGAGACTACAAAATATTCGGTAGATTGTATGATATTGCAGTAACTTTTCGAGACTATCCCAGATTGTTTATGATGTGGGATGCGTTTAAACAAATTACACAGCCATTGGCTATCCATCAACGCATTTATGTTGCAGAAACGGTATTAGGAAAGAGGTTTTTGAAAGTCAGGAGCGGATTGATTTACTGGGCATATGATATAGGGCAGAAAGGGGTTGCTATTTTGCTGATGGATCAGGTATTGAAATACTTAAATATTGGCGAAACAGAGGATCCGGAATTGAGCAGGAGGGTTCAAAAGGGCAAATGGATTTGCAGAAAATTAAATATGGAAATGGGGCTTAATTTTTCTGAAAGGGAACTACAGGATTATAGTATGAGAAAAACGTAAGCGCCGTTTAAAAGACATAGAATAATTAGGGAGAATTTATGTCAAGTGAAAGTGTGAAGCGCAATTTGGGCTTTACACTTTTTTAGATTTATTTTATTAAATTTATATGAAAGGAGAAATAAATAAAATCCGTTAAAAGTGTTATATAACCATATGAGGAGCTATGCTGGTTTGAAAATGAATTAGGGACTACTCTGTTTATACATGAAATTTGTATAAATAGAGGAGGTGTCATTTATGTTAAGAGAACTTGCAGCTTGGATTTTATGGGGCATGGGAATAATTTAATCTATACAAAAAAATCAGAGGGTGTTCGTTTTAATGAAAGATAAAATGAACACCCAAAACAATTTAAAACTACATAAGAGAAATATGCAAGGACACTAAAATGACAACAGATGAAGCAAAAGAGCTTTATTTGAAATCCGATTGCTCATATTTTATAATGTGTACTTATCATTATTCCAGTTACATGGAATACAGGCAGCTTGGCCTGCCAAAAGAACAGGAAGATTTATGGAAAAACGAAAAGCTACGGATGTTGAAGGTACAAATGCAGAAAACAGGAGACTACAAAATATTCGGTAGATTGTATGATATTGCAGTAACTTTTCGAGACTATCCCAGATTGTTTATGATGTGGGATGCGTTTAAACAAATTACACAGCCATTGGCTATCCATCAACGCATTTATGTTGCAGAAACGGTATTAGGAAAGAGGTTTTTGAAAGTCAGGAGCGGATTGATTTACTGGGCATATGATATAGGGCAGAAAGGGGTTGCTATTTTGCTGATGGATCAGGTATTGAAATACTTAAATATTGGCGAAACAGAGGATCCGGAATTGAGCAGGAGGGTTCAAAAGGGCAAATGGATTTGCAGAAAATTAAATATGGAACTGGGGCTTAATTTTTCTGAAAGGGAACTGCAGGATTATAGTATGAGAAAAACGTAAGCGCCGTTTGAAAGACATAGAATAATCAGGGAGAATATATGTCAAGTGAAAGTGTAAAGCACGATTTGGGCTTTACACTTTTTTTTGAACAAACAGGCGGATGTGTGGTATACTAAAAAATAAACATTAGGGGTTGATAAGAAGGGAGGATATTATGTTAAACAGAGGAAATTTGGATGGCCGTCCTACTATGAGCGAGTGGCCGGTACGGATATGGAGTTTGGAGGAAGTGCCGCGGCAGTATGAAACGAAAGTACGGGATTGGCTTACGGGAGATTTTTCTGAGTATGATTTTGTATATGCTCCAAAGCGGAGGACAAATGCCAAATCTTTTGATTATTTGTTTGGGTATGGAAATGATAAAATTGTTTACATAAGGAAGAATCCCGCTGCGGCATCAAAGGCGCTGGAGAGCGAAGCTGCATTGCAGATAGTGGAAATCCAAAAGAGCCAGGTAGTGGAAGCGCTGACAGAACGGGAATTGTTAAATGCTAAAATAATTTTGCATTATCATGAAAAACAGGGGATAAAAGAACTGCAGTTTCCCTATGTCCCTTCCGTGTATTATTTGTATGATCCTTTTTTAAACTGGATATTAGGGATTGAAAAAGAGTTTGCGCCTTTTGTGGCGGAGCGGGAGCATCCCCGTCCTGGGAAGCTGTACCGTGAAAGCCTGGCAATGTTTAATTATTCATTGGGGGCATACCGGCTGGGCAGTGGATTTTCGGATTACCAGTATGAATCTAAGCAGCACCGTTCTAAGTGGATGCCGTGGAAGAAAATAGTGGAGGAGTGGCTAAAAATCCAGATGGAGCGTGGGGTATTTGAACTGCATAGTTTTGGCTATCTTACCGAATGTGTTTATCATATCCGCTGATTATGCCGGGCTAAATGACATAATACAGATAAGGCGGAGGAAAAAATATGGTTTTTAAAATGGAAGAGGCATATAGGGCTTCGCCATTGTTCCGGGGATGGCAGGAAACGTTGATATGGTCTTGCCTTCAGGGCATTATGGGGAATGTTTATGCTGATTCCCCAGACAAGCCCGCTTCTGCAATGGCGTGCCTGGGTGATTTTCGCTTTTTTGCTGGGAAACCGGACAGGGATCTGGTCTTGTATTGGCCAGATATGGAAGGTATGCCGGATGGCGGACAGGGCTGGTGCATTATGGTGCCGCGGGATGCGGGATGGACGGCTTTGATAGAGGGGTGTTACAGGAAAAATGCCAGGAAGGTGGTACGGTATGCCACAAAAAAAGAACCGGATGTGTTTAATAGGGAAAAGCTGCAGGCAGCGCTGGGGCTGGTGCCGGATGGGTATGGCCTTAGACAGATGGATGAGGCATTGTTTGGGCTATGCAGGGAGATTGTATGGTGCAGGGACTGGGTTTCACAGTACAGGGATTTTACTATGTACCAAAAGTATGGGATGGGGACAGTTATGTTAAAGGATGGGGTACCTGTTTCAGGTGCGTCTTCTTATGCTGGTTATCATGGAGGCATTGAAATACAGATTGATACGGTAAAGGGGTGCAGGGGAAGGGGGCTTGCGTATATCTGTGGGGCAAAGCTGATTTTGGATTGCCTGCAAAAGGGGATTTATCCAAGCTGGGATGCGCAGAATAAAGGGTCGCTTCGGCTGGCGGAAAGGTTGGGGTATCGGTTTGCAGGGGTGTATGAAGCATTTGAGGTAGAGGTAGGGGTGGCCAGGTAGCATTTGAAGGGGGAGGATGTTTTTTTCTTTTTTTGCTTGCATTTTTAAAATAGATGTGATATAACTTTATCAATATAAAGAGGTAAAGCGATGAAGGAGACTCCTGGTTTTAGGCACCGACAGAAATGCAGCGTCACCGGCTGAGAGCGCTGCTTGGGAGAGAAGCCAGCGGGAACACTCTGGAGCAGACTTCCTGAACATGGGGCAGAGGGTGTGTGCCCTAAGTAGGGGTGTACGTGCGTGCGCGTTAAGCACATAGAGTGGGAAGAAGGCAGCGGCGCTGCCGCCTTCCAAAGCGGGTGGTACCACGGATAACCAGATTATTCGCCCCGGAATGCAATTGTGTATTCCAGGGTATTTTTATTGGGAAAACCAGAAAATACCCCGGAGCAAACCAGAAAGGAGAATTTTTATGGGCAGTATTTACAGAGATGTGACATTAGCGCAGGTTGACGAGACGGATATTGGCAGGCGGGTTAGGATTGCCGGATGGGTGGAAAATATCAGAGACCACGGCGGGGTTTCTTTTCTGGATATCAGGGATATGTACGCTGTTATGCAGGTTGTGATTAGAAAAGGGGAGCTGCTTAAGGGGATTCGCAAGGAGCAGGCGGTGACGGTTTTTGGTTTGGTAATGAAGCGGGACGAAGAAACGTATAACCCCAAAATCCCAACAGGGACAATTGAACTGGAGGCACTTGAGGTTACAGTACTTGGGGATGTTTACAAAAATTTGCCGTTTGAAATTGCCACAAGCAGGGAAGTGCGTGAAGATGTCAGGTTAAAATACCGTTATCTGGATTTACGGAATGCAAAGGTAAAGCACAATATTATTTTCCGTTCCAAAGTAATTTCGTATTTACGGCAGAAAATGGCGGATCTGGGTTTTTTGGAAATACAGACCCCAATTTTGTGTGCGTCATCACCGGAGGGGGCGAGGGATTATATTGTGCCTTCCCGGAAGCAAAAAGGCAGGTTCTATGCGCTGCCGCAGGCGCCGCAGCAATATAAGCAGCTGTTAATGGCGTCTGGGTTTGATAAATATTTCCAGGTTGCGCCATGCTTTCGGGATGAGGACGCCAGGGCAGACCGCTCGCCGGGGGAGTTTTACCAGTTGGATTTTGAAATGGGGTTTGCTACACAGGAGGATGTGTTTGCAGTTGGGGAGGAGGTGCTGACGTCAGTGTTTGAACGGTTTGCACCGGAAGGTTATACGGTGTCAAAAGCGCCGTACCCAGTATTTAGCTACAGCCAGGCAATGCTTATGTTTGGCACGGATAAGCCAGATCTGCGCAACCCGCTTAGAATCATAGATGTTACAGAATTTTTTCAGAAGTGTACGTTCCGGCCGTTTTTGGGCAGGACTGTGCGTGCTATCCGTGTCCATGCAGATATGTCAAACGGATTTCATGAGAAGCTGCTTAAATTTGCGGCTGGAATCGGAATGGCAGGGCTGGGGTATTTGGAGGCTGTTGGGGATGGTTCTTTTAAGGGGCCAATCGATAAATTTATTCCGGATACGCTGAAAGGGGAATTTTGGAAGCTGGCAGGGCTTACGGCGGGTGATACGATTTTTTTTATGGCCGATCGGGAAGAAAAGGCGGCGTATTATGCGGGGCAGATCCGGACTGAGCTTGGGAAAAGGCTGGGGCTTTTGGAAAAGGATGCATTCCGGTTTTGTTATGTAAATGATTTTCCGATGTTTGAACGTGATCCAGATACCGGAAAAATCGGGTTTACACATAATCCTTTTTCGATGCCACAGGGCGGGCTTTTGGCTTTGGAGAACAAGGATCCCCTGGAGGTTTTGGCTTATCAGTATGATATTATCTGTAATGGAGTGGAGCTGTCGTCGGGCGCTGTGCGTAACCATGATTTACAAGTGATGGTGAAGGCGTTTTCAATTGCTGGGTATGGAGAGGATGAGTTAAAGGAGAAGTTTGGGGCGCTGTATGAGGCATTTCAGTATGGCGCACCACCACATGCAGGGATGGCGCCAGGGATTGACCGTATGGTGATGCTGCTTTGCGGGGAAGAGAATATCAGGGAGGTAATTGCTTTTCCAATGAATGGGAACGCGGAGGATTTGATGTGCGGTGCGCCGGGGACAGTGTCAGAGCAGCAGCTGCGCGAGGCCCATATCAAAGTTAGGGCGTAAGGCGGATTCAAACAGGTATTCTAATTTTAAAATAAGAACTTAACAGGAGGCTGCAATGGCAAATATTATTTCAGATGGCACAATCGAGTATGTAGGTATTCTTGCAAAACTGGAACTTTCAGAGGAAGAAAAAGAACGCGCAAAAAAAGATATGTCAGAAATGCTTTATTATATCGATAAATTGAATGAGCTGGATACTTCGGGCATTGAACCAGTGTCCCATATTTTTACGATGAATAATGTCTTGCGCGAAGACGTTATAACCAATGGGGACGGCAGCAGCCAAACGCTTGCAAACGCTCCAGAGCAGGCAGAGGGTGGTATTGTTGTACCCAAGACAATTTTGGATGAATCGGCTAAAATGCGTCCGGGGGGAGGGGATGGAGTATGAGTATAACAGGCATGACGGCTTTAGAGCTGGGTAACAAGATACAGAAAAGGGAAATTTCCGTTGTGGAAGCGACAGAGGCTGTTTTGGAGTCTGTCCGCAGAAAAGAACCAAGCATAAATGCTTTTGTTACGGTAGACGGGGAAGGGGCTCGCAAACGTGCAAAAGAAGTACAAAAACAAATAGACGAAGGCACTCTGACAGGGCCTCTTGCCGGAGTTCCTGTTGCGGTAAAAGACAATCTTTGCACAGAGGGGATGCCCACAACCTGCAGTTCTAAGATACTGCATAATTTTATACCTTCTTATACTGCGACGGCTGTGGAAAACCTTATGCGGGCAGGTGCGGTTGTGATTGGGAAAACCAATATGGATGAATTTGCTATGGGGAGTACTACAGAAACTTCGTATTTTGGCGCGACCAAAAATCCATGGAATACGTCCCATGTCCCAGGCGGGTCTTCGGGCGGATCGTGTGCGGCGGTGGCGGCGGAGGAATGCCCGTATGCGCTTGGTTCTGATACAGGCGGCTCTATCCGGCAGCCTAGCTCGTTTTGTGGTGTTGTGGGCTTAAAGCCTACTTATGGGACAGTATCCCGTTATGGCCTGGTTGCGTATGGATCTTCTTTGGATCAGATTGGGCCTATTGCAAGGGATGTGGCGGATTGTGCGGCGGTATTAGAGGCGGTGGCGTCTTATGATACAAAAGATTCTACATCCGTCAGGCGGCAGGATTTGGATTTTACATCTGCGCTCAAAGAAGGCGTTTCGGGTATGAAAATCGGGTTGCCGAGAGATTATTTTGGCACTGGCCTTAATACGGAGGTAAAGGAAGCAGTCCTTGCTGCAGCCAAGAAACTAGAAGGCTGCGGTGCGGTTATAGAAGAATTTAACCTGGGGCTGGTGGAGTATGCTATACCAGCCTATTATGTGATTGCATGTGCGGAAGCAAGCTCGAACCTGGCGCGTTTTGACGGCATTAAGTATGGGTACCGTACCAAGCAGTACGAGGGGCTTCACAATTTATATAAGAAAAGCCGTTCCGAAGGCTTTGGGCCGGAGGTAAAGCGCCGGATTATGTTAGGGTCTTTTGTATTGAGTTCTGGCTACTATGATGCTTATTATCTAAAGGCGCTGCGGACAAAGGCCCTGATTAAACAAGAATTTGACAAAGCTTTTGCACACTATGATATGATTTTAGGGCCGGCAGCCCCATCTACGGCTCCAAGGCTGGGCGAAAATTTAGACGATCCGATAAAAATGTATTTGGGCGACATTTACACGGTTTCTGTTAATCTGGCCGGCCTGCCCGGCATATCAGTGCCATGCGGGACGGATAAAGCAGGGCTTCCGGTTGGGGTGCAGTTGATAGGAAACTGTTTTGAGGAGAAAAAAATTATACGTGCGGCGTATACCTTAGAACGCACCGGGGGGTACTCCCGCAGTACGCTTGCTGTTTTGGACGGCACATCAGAAAGGGGGAAATGAAATGGGAAAACAGTATGAAACGGTTATTGGATTAGAGGTTCACGTAGAACTGGCAACCAAAACCAAAATATTCTGCGGCTGTTCTACTGCATTCGGCAGTGCGCCAAATACCCACACCTGCCCGGTCTGCGCAGGAATGCCAGGGGCGCTCCCGGTTTTAAATAAAAAGGTTGTAGAATATGCAATGGCAGTCGGGCTTGCGTTGGGATGTGAAATAACAAAAAACTGCAAGTTTGACCGGAAAAATTACTTTTATCCGGATAATCCGCAGAATTACCAGATTTCCCAGCTATATCTGCCGATTTGCAAAAATGGCGGAATTGAAATTGAAACGGACGAAGGGGGCAAGAAATTTGTCGGAATCCATGAAATCCACATGGAAGAAGATGCCGGGAAACTGGTTCACGATGAATGGGAAGGATGCTCTTATGTAGATTTCAACCGGGCGGGCGTACCATTGATTGAGATTGTATCAAAGCCGGATATGAGGTCTGCCGAAGAGGTTATTGCATATTTGGACAAGCTTAGGCTTATTATACAGTATTTGGGCGCATCCGACTGCAAGCTGCAGGAGGGCTCCATGCGCGCGGACGTTAACCTTTCCGTCCGGGAGAAGGGCAGAGGCGAATTTGGCACACGTACGGAGATGAAAAACCTCAATTCTTTTAAAGCCATTGCGAGGGCAATTGAAAACGAAAAAAACCGCCAGATTGATTTGCTTGAATCCGGTGGGGCGGTTATCCAGGAAACGAGGAGATGGGATGATTTAAAGGAATATTCTTTTGCTATGAGATCTAAGGAAGACGCTAAGGATTACCGTTATTTTCCCGATCCAGATCTTGTTTTGCTGCAGATTACGGATAGCTGGATTGAAGAAATCAAAGGACAGCAGCCGGAGTTTCGCACAGAAAAACTGGCGCGTTATCAAAGTGAATACGGACTGCCGCTTTATGATGCGGAAATCTTAACAGGGACAAAAAAGCTGGCGGATTTGTTTGAGGCAACCAGCGCTCTAAGCGGCAGCCCCAAAAAGGTATCGAATTGGCTGATGGGCGAAACGGTGCGGCTGTTAAAGGAGAACGGGATGGATGCGGAAGATATCCGCTTTTCACCTGAAAACCTGGCAGCGTTAATAGAGCTGGCGGATAAGGGGGTTATTAACAGTACGGTGGCAAAGGAAGTGTTTGGACATGTGTTTGCAGAGGATGCGGATCCAAAGCGGTATGTGCAAGAGCATGGGCTAAGGACGGTACAGGATGAAGGGGCCCTGCATGGCGTGGTAGAACAGGTGATAAAAGAGAACGCCAAATCTGTACAGGATTATAAGAATGGGAAAGAGAAAGCAATTGGATTTTTGGTGGGGCAGACGATGAAGGCAATGAAAGGGAAGGCGGATCCAGGGGCGGTGAAGGAGATGCTTAAGGGGATGCTGGCGGAGTAGATTCAGATTCTTTTACACAATCTATTCACTCCTTCTATTCAAGTTATCCACCTTCCTATTCTCAGTAAAACAGCCCTGGCTTCCTATTTTTCCATTTACTTTAAAGGCTCTATCCACAAAATGTGGAAACAATGTGGAAAAGATTTGTGGATACCGTTGATAAAAACAATTTCTAAAATATAAAAGAACTATGAAAAATTATAAATTACATTGAGATCCTGGTGGGGATGCTTTATACTTTATGAGAATACATAGGAATGATGAGGAGAAAATTATGTCGGAACAGGAGTTTTTTGAAGTAGAATTAGAGGATGGGAAAGAATCAGGCGGCGATGTTTTAAAAGAAAAGACCCTGGAGGGTTTGAAGAAGGAAGAAAAGGAAGAGACAAAGGATTTTGAGCCGGTTTGCTGTATTTGCCGCAGGCCAGAGAATGTGGCGGGGAAAATGACCCGGGTGCAGGGGGATTTTTGCATTTGCCGGGATTGTATGCAGAGGATGTTCGACACAATTAATACAACAGGTTTTCCGATGGAAGATATGATGGATATGGGCAAGATGCCCAATATCAGTATGATTAACCTGGCTGATTTGCAGGGGTTTGCACCTTATGCGCCGAAGATTAAGAAAAAGAAAAAAGAGCAAAAAACAGAACAGGCATTTGATATTAGCCAGGTACCTGCGCCACATAAGATCAAAGCAAGCCTGGATGAGTACATCATAGGGCAGGAGCACGCAAAAAAGGTAATGTCTGTAGCAGTCTATAACCACTATAAACGTGTGTCATCTGATTGCGGGACGGATTTAGACGTGGAGATTGAAAAGTCTAATATGCTCATGATTGGGCCGACTGGCTCAGGTAAGACATACATGGTAAAAACTTTGGCAAAGCTTTTGGATGTGCCCCTTGCCATTACTGATGCGACGTCTTTGACAGAAGCGGGGTACATCGGCGACGATATCGAAAGCGTGGTCAGTAAATTGCTGGCAGCAGCTGATAATGATGTGGACAAGGCGGAGCATGGCATAATTTTTATTGACGAGATTGACAAGATTGCCAAGAAACGCAATACCAACCAGAGGGATGTCAGCGGGGAATCCGTACAGCAGGGCATGCTAAAGCTTTTAGAGGGCGCGGAAGTGGAAGTGCCGGTAGGTGCGTCGAGCAAAAACGCGATGGTGCCCATGGTTACGGTAAATACAAAAAATATCCTGTTTATTTGCGGCGGTGCATTTCCGGATTTGGAGGAAATTATTAAGGAACGTTTAAATAAAGCGGCTTCCATAGGCTTTAAGGCAGATTTAAAGGATAAGTACGACAAAGAGGAAAACCTGCTGATGAAGGTTTTAGTGGAAGATGTGCGCAAATACGGAATGATACCGGAGTTTTTGGGGCGGCTGCCCATATTGTTCTCACTTGAGGCGCTGACAGAAGACATGCTGGTGCGCGTGCTCGCAGAGCCCAAAAATGCGATTGTCCGCCAGTACCAGAAGCTGCTTGCGATGGATGAGGTAAAGCTGGAGTTTGAAGAGGGGGCGCTTTATGCCATAGCCGCAAAGGCAAAAGAAAAGAAAGCGGGGGCAAGGGCGCTTCGGGCTATCCTGGAAGAGTATATGTTAGATATTATGTATGAAATTCCAAAGGATGACAATATCGGTAAAGTGACGATTACAAAGGCCTACATCGAAGGGGCGGGGGGCCCGCTCATAACTATGCGCGGCGCAGCAGCAAGTATGGTATAATTAGGTTCCTGTATTAATATATTGATAGAAAGGGAAAATAAACGGAGATGCCATGGATTGCCAGGAAGCCGTATATTCCAACGACTATTATGATATTATTGGCGCAATAACTGCTAATGTTGCGGGTATGGAGCACGTTTGCAGGCAGGATCTTGCGTACCGTTATGCTGTTTTTTATTTAAACAGGGAAAAAGTGCCGCCGCTTTCGGTAGGGGCATATAAGTACATCAATATTCCAAGGTGTTTTACCATATTGGATCAAACTGCTTTGGATATCAGCGGTATTACCAGGGTACAGATGCAACGCAATTTAGAGCTTAGCGGGAGCGGGATTCTGGTCGGGTTTTTGGATACTGGGGTTGCATATGAAAATAAAGCATTCCGGAATACAGATGGCAGCACAAGGATTGTCGCCATTTGGGATCAGAGTGATGCAAAAGGGCCTAATCCAGAGGGGTTTATATATGGTACCGAGTATACGAAACAGGAGATTGATTTTGCGCTGCAGCAGGAAAATCCCAGGGAATATGTGCCGCAGACAGATGAAGTTGGACATGGGACAATGGTAGCGGCTATTGCCGCAGGCAGTGAGGACGTGGAAAATGATTTTATAGGTGCAGCCCCACAGGCGGACATTGCGGTTGTCAAATTAAAGCCTGCCAAGAAAAATCTAAGGGATTTTTATTATATTCCGGACGGGGCGGTGGCATTTCAGGAAAATGACATTTTTACTGCCATTGATTACCTGGATAAGCTGGCCAATAAGCGGGGGCAGCCTTTGGTCCTTTGTATGTGCCTTGGGACAAACCAGGGGCACCGGGGCAGTAATGGCAGGCTGACGGCTTATTTAGACGACATCGCGGCGCTTTACCGCAGGGCGGTTTGTATTGCGGTAGGGGACGAGGCAAACGCCAGGCATCATTTTTATGGAAGCGTGGCAGAGGATACATCGGAACAGGTGGAAATCAATGTGACAGAGGATATGCCAGGATTTATGGTGGAGCTTTGGGGGCATTCCTCGGAAATATTTGCCGTATCGGTCACATCTCCGACCGGGGAAGTGCTTCCGCGGGTCTCCGTATGGAACGGGCAGCAGCAAAAGCAGCGATTTCTGCTGGAAAATACGACGGTACTGGTAAATTATCAGCTTGGATCCGAGCGCAGCAGGGAACAGCTAATCCATATAGATTTCGAGAATCCGTCTAAAGGGCTCTGGATGGTCGAGGTATTCCCATACCGTATTTCCGACGGAACTTTCAATATGTACCTGCCTGTCTCCTCGTTCCTCTATGCAGACGTCTTTTTTGTGCGTTCCAACCCGGATATGACGCTGATGGTTCCATCCAATGCCAAATTTCCGATGGCCATAGGCGGGTATGATTCTGTGACGGACGGGATATACCTCGAATCAGGCAGGGGTTATACTGTGGACGGTATTATAAAGCCAGATTTTGCCGCACCGGCTGTCAATGTATTCACCCAAAACCAGTATGGCCGCTATGACAGTATGAGCGGCACGAGCGCATCTGCTGCTATTTCCGCAGGGGCGTGTGCGCTTTTGCTGGAATGGAATATTGTTTATCTGGATAACCGGTCGGTTAATTCGATAGAACTTAGGAATCAGATTATCAACGGGGCGCGCAGGATTGATAACCAGCTTTATCCAAATAGGCGGGAAGGATTTGGACGGTTGGATATCTATCAGAGTATTTTAAATATGAGGAATTTGTGAGGGGAAGAAGAGAATGATAAGGGGCTGCTGCGGCAGCTTCTTTTTTGCTGGAATATATAAGTTTTATGCATGGCAAAGCGTATGTATTGGTTACATTATCCAGTCCCATTAACTGGTTTTACATGGCTCCTTGCAGTATGGGGATGACTGGTCCTCATTTAAAACACAATATAAAATTCTTGCTGATCTTTAAAGATATTTTTGTTATAATAAAAGTAATTGGATAATTATAGTAATTATAATAAAATACACACAAGTGAGAGATGGAAAAATATATGGTAAATGTTTATTTGTTTCCTGCTGATGAAGGGGATTTTATCTGGGTCAGATATGGTAATGGCGAAAGGTTTTCTAATATCGTTATTGATGGAGGTACAAAGGACAGCGCAATAGAATATGCAGAGGTAATCGAGTATATTGACAGGCGCCATGAGACGATTGAAGCGCTGATATTGACGCACATTGACTATGACCATTTGCAAGGCGCTGTCGAGGGGATCGGCAGGCTGTCGCCAGAGCTTTTAAAAAGGACGGTAAAAAGAGTACTATTTAATACATGCCGCGGGATTCTACGGGAGCAAAAAGCCAGTCGGGCGGATAAGGGATTTGCGGAGGATTTATTAAAAGGGCGGATTCCTACAGAAGGCTATGGGATAGATGATGCGATTCAATTTATGGACTTGCTTGAAGTAAAGGGGATTCGGCAACGTTTGGCTGATTACATAGCCTATGGGCAGGTACTGCAGTGGGGGCATGGGGAGGTTATTAGAATTATCAGCCCAGGAAAGGAAGAGCTCCGTAAATTTTATAATAAATGGGAGCCATATTGTAAAGACAGGCAAATAACTTCCTATAGCGCCAATATAGAGCTTGTGGAAAGGGGCCTGGATGATTTAAAACCGGAGAAGCTGGGGTTCGATCCATCTGTAAATAATGCGGCTTCTATTGCGTTTATATTTGAATATGAAGATGTAAAAATTGCCTTTTTGGCGGATGCTAAGCCTGCAGTTTGCTTGCGCGGACTGAAAGAATGCGGGGTAAAAGGATGTTATCCTGTAGATCTATTTAAGGTATCCCACCATGGCAGCAAGAGCAATACGTCTGATGCATTACTTCGGAAATTACAGGCAAAAAACTATCTTTTAAGCACAAATGGAAAAGGGCAGAAGGTTCCAAATAAAACTGTAATTGCGCATTTACTAAAATGTGCGGCAGGGCAGGAACTGCAGTTGCTGTGCAACTATGACTGGTGGGATACGGTATATTATGGAAAGTATTTTACGAAAGAAGACATAGAAGAATATTTGGATACGGGAAAATTAAGGCTGGTTTTATTAGATGAGGAAGGTATTGAAGCGAAGGGTGGGCTAAGGATATATGGTGAAAGGTAAATATCCCAATCAAATATATAATTATGCAGTCCGGATTCAAAAAAGCAGTCAAAATAAACTGATTGGTTCCGGGGTGCTGTTTTTGAGACAATTAGGGCAGCAGCCCCTTCTATTGACGGCAGCGCACGTAGTATACCCGCTGTTTTTGGATTCGGATCAGGAATGCCTTTCTTTGGCGTTTTCAGATGGGGCAGGGGATACTCAGACAATGGAATTAAATGTATGCCTGAAAGACAAGAGTTCAAAAGAAGTACCTGTGGAGGGGAATGTTTGCATCCATTCAAAATATCTGGAATCTGAAGCCGTACGAAAAGAGTGTGGCTATGATGCCGCTTTAATTATGCTGCCATGGGAAAAGTGGATGGAAACACATGGAAGCTTTCTTATAGAAGACAGCCAGGTGGAAGATAAGCTAAAAGGATGGGGATTTCCAGAGTCAATGGATGGTGAAGTAGAAATAGAAATTGCAGATATTCTTGCTGGCAAAAAGGAGATACATGGTTCGGTGAACCATATAGAAAAAGTATCAAAAAGGTTTAGCTTTACATATGATATGGGATCCATGGAAAAAGGGGTATCAAGGGAAAGTATCATGCAGGGTTTTTCCGGTTCCGGATTGTTTGATACAAAAGACGGCAGCACAGTGTTAAAAGGGGTGGTTTCCCGTGAGTGCGGGAGCAAGCCGTCGGGGCAGATGCTTTGGGCGGGCTCGTCTATGCTTTTTCTTGAATTAATGGAAGAGAACCAGATTGCGTTTCAATGTCCGGATTCATTTGAACCTTATAAAAACATGATAGCAGAGTGTTTCCCCAAAACGCGTCAAAATGCAAGGAATTATTTTGTTGACTGCTCTGAGGAGTTAATAGAAGGGAAAGGGCTCTTGCCCAAGGAATTTGAATGCGATGCAAAGATGGAATTGCAGTGTTTCGGCAATCGGAAATTTTGCAGTACATTTTGGATGGGTGAATTAAAAAGGGCGGTTATCCTATACAGCATCAACAAGGGTTCAGATTGGAAACAGGTATTTGCCCATTTGGATTTGCCGTCTCCGTATGAAAATGATACGGTACAGCTGCAGTTCCTTTGTACCGAACAGCAGGCGGAAAGTGTAATGGGGGAAATCGTTGAAAAAGATTATTTTTCTGAGCAGGGCAATTTGGGTGACGGTACGGTTTTTATATTAAATGGCGAGCACAGCGGTGATTTACACAGAGTTTATCCAAGGGCAGAGTGCAGAGAAATTATCTGTAATATAGCAGGGGATTATTCCGGCGGGAACTTAAAAAGAAAGGCGGAGCATCTTTTACAGGATACGGGTTTAGAAAATAAATTTGATATTATAAAAGGCAGTATTGCCCAGTGTAATCTGGCAGCGGTTGGGATTGAGCGGCTGATGGCGATAATAGATAAGAAAAACTTTGATGAAACAACTATAAGAGAACAGATGGAGGATTTACTGACAGAAATATGGGAGATATAAAAGCGCTGGAAGCATGGAGCCCACATGTGCTGGCAGGGCAAAACGGCAACCAGGAAGCATTCTACTATTTTACACGAGAGATGAAAACAAGTGCGGTCTGTTTAAAGCTTTATAAATCACATATCTTTATAAAGGCATATCGGACACAAGATGAAATGAAACTGGATTGGAAACGGGTAAATTACTATATTGCAATGCATTTTCAGAGCAAGGTGAAGGAAATCATTGAAAAAAGCAATTTTTATCTTTGCTTTTTTGTGGCTGATAACGTTAGTATAAAAATCAGAAATGTTATAGAGGGCGATTCTTTTTGCGCAAAGAAATATATATTTTTGGATAATTGTAAAACATGGCCGGAGAATTTACAGGAAATTGAAAATAAAATTTTTAGTCTCCATGTACCGGTTTTGGGGAACGGCTCCCCGAAGCTAAGAAAATTAGAATTGCAGAATTTTCGCGGGTATGCGGGAAACATAACGGTTAATTTTGTCGACTGCAGAAAAAGGGCGGCATCGTTTATCGCGGTTTATGCGAAAAACGGAGTGGGCAAAACCAGCCTGTTTGACGGTGTGGAATATGCTTTAAAAGGCGAAGTGGGCAGGATTGCGTCATTGATGGAAAAAGATAAAAATGATAAATTAAAAGGCCCCATCTATCATAACCGCACGCAAGCAGACCAAGACGCGTATGTTTCAATGGAATTAGAGAACGGAAAGCAAATACTGCGCAAGGTCGCTAAAATTGCAAAAGGAGGGAATGATTACAGGACGGTCCCTGCAAAGAAAGGAAAAGAAATTACCGGATCCAGTAAAGAAAAAGACAAATGGGATCTGACAATTCTTCCCCATGATAAAATTGATAGTTTTATATCAGCCCAAACACCTGTACGGCAATATCAGGAATGGGTTAATGCGGCGGCGCCGTTAAAAGGGCAGACCTGTGCATTTGAAGAATCGTATACGGTTTACAGGGACAACGAAAACAAATTGCAGAAAATAAGTGAAGCATATGAAAAGATGAGCTTAAAGCTGGAAGGCCTTTCTAAATAACGCGGTATTGCAGAGCGGTTTTTGCACCTTATTGAATCATATAATAAACTGGTTCAAGCAGATAAAAGGCTTTATTTTGAAGGGACGGCCGCAACTGCAGAACAGTATAATGAAGTAGTGGATTTGGCCTTAATTTACAGTAGAAAAGCCCATCATGAGAAAATTGCTTTAGATAGAAAAATTGCTTTGGCAGAAGAGGTTCTGGCTGCCGGAGTTTCGTCATGCGCAGCAATGATTTCTTCTATTAAAGAAATAGAAAAAACATTAAATAAGCTGGAGCTGCAGATACAACGGAAAAAACAGCTAGACATACTGTTGCAGGAGTACAAGGCCTTTACAAATAAATTTGCTGAATGCCGTCAGGAACTGGAATTACTGCAGGCAATTGGCGCTTATGGATTTGATAAAGTAAAAGAGGGCGATAAAAAATATAGTAGTTTGGAGAAAAGGATTATTAAATTAAAGGACAGGCTGGAATGGAATAAGAAAGAGCAATATTCTGTTTTGGATATATATGAAAAGGCAGAATTAAAAAAGAAAAAATTTAAATTATCATTTTTATCCGATGAAGAATTCGAGGAGGTATATAGGAAAGCAGAAGACATAGAAAAGTTAAATGAAGAAATACGTAAGGTACAAATAAGATATGACGTTGTGCAGGAGAAGGAAAAGTCCTATCAGCAGTCAATGGATCTAGTGGAACGGACTCTGGATGAAATACGCCAGTTTGCATTGCCGATGGAGTTATCTGGTTTAAAGGCCCGGGAAGCTCTGGACAGGGCTTTTTTCTTAAAAGGAGACAGGAAGGCCTGGTTATTTGAATTAGAAGAAAGTTATAAAGAGCTGTCTATACAAAGGAGTCTATATCAGGAAGAGGTAAGCAGGCATCTTAAGAATAATCAGTTATTGAAGGAAATCAATCAAAAAGGGACAGATTATTTGAATGCGCATAGAGAAACAGTAAAATGTCCGTTGTGCCACACGCCTTTTAGTAATTGGGAAGCCTTGTTTGCAAGTATCAGCAATATCCAAGATGAAGATGACAAATTATTAAAGAGACGGATCGCACAAAATCAGGAGTCCATAAAGCAGGTTGAGCAGAGATACACCGCATTTTTGCAGGAATGTGAAGAAATAAGAGGAGATCGGATTGCAGCTTTAAAGTCAGAGGCTGCTGAATGGAAGAAAAAGATGGATGCCTGTATAGATGAAAAACTAAGGTGCAGGCGGGATAAGGAAGCGCATGAAAAACAGGTATTAAAATTAAAAATATGGTTTATCCAAAAGGATATTCATTTGGAAGGATGGTCTTTTTCGGAAATTGAATTATGGAGACTTAAGCAGGCACAGAAACTGGAATTATATGAAAAAGAATTAAAAGAAGCGGTTGAACGAAAAGGATATGTGCAGAGGTGCATTACAGATATCAATGAGTCCATTAGCAAGCTTACAGAACAGAAAGTGCAGATTGAGGATGATGTGGAATTATACCGTTATATTGAATTTTATAGGAAGCAGCCAGACGGTTTTGACTATTATGTAGAATTAGATGCGGCAAGGGCTCAGATGCAGCAGTTAGAAACCAGAAAAAAACGGTTTCAAAACAGCCTGGATCAATATAAAGACGTTGTAAATACAGATTTGGAATCAGCCGTAAAATTGAGGGACGTACAAATAGAAAGTCTGGCCAAATTAAGGGAGCTTAAAGCAAAATACAGTATCTTTGAATCGTTTTCAGAAGAAGGAGTTAAAAAAAGCCGGGACTGTTGGACAGAAAAGAAAAATTACTATGGGCAGCAGGAGGAATATCTAAAGCAGATTTCGGAGGAGAGCGGCGCGAGGAATTATTTTGAAAATTATCAGAAATGCTGCCAGGAGCTGAAAGAAAAAAAGGCGGAGCTTGAAGGGCAGGAGTTGAAAAGAAATACGGCAAAAAAAGATTTTCTGGAAAAAAAGAGGGTTCTAGAAGAAGATATGCGGTCTTATTTTGGCCATTTTTGTATGAATGAGATTTTTCAAAAGATGAACCCGCATGATTTTATGAAAAATGTAGAGTACCATCTTTCATTTAATGCAAAAGATGAACCTCAGTTAAGGATTCATGCGAGCGGGTCAGATGATGAAATGTTTGATTCGTACCGTCCTGAATGGTATTTTAGTACGGCTCAGTTAAACACGGTGGCATTTAGTGCTTTTTTCAACAGGGCATTGACGGTGGGGAATAAAAAATTAGGCACGATTTTTATTGATGATCCAATTGGCCATTTTGACGATATGAATGTGCTGGGGTTTGTTGACCTGCTCAGAAGTATTTTTGAAACGAGCGACTGCCAGATTATTATGTCTACACATGACGAAAAAGTATTCAGGCTTTTAGAAAGAAAATTAAATCCCGGATATTACAGCTCTTGTTTTATACGATTGCCAGAGGATAAAGCCATAAAATGGAAAGTATAAAAAAATTGTAGAATCATGTCGTATGGTATTGAGAATATTTTAACAATGTTATAAAATAGAATCACCATATAGAAAAAGGAGAGAACGGTATGTTTGCTGATGAGAATGTAATCAAAATTAAACACGATGTCTTATACGAAGTGGCAAAAGCGGCGTTAGAAGGCAATCTGGAAGAAAAGAGGGATCATATCCCCAATAAGCTGATCCCTGGCCCAAGCCCGCAGTTCCGCTGCTGTATTTACAAAGAGAGGGAGATCATCCGGCAGAGGATCCGCCTTGCAGAGGGCAAAGCTCCGGGGTCAGTAGATGACGGAAATATTCTGCAGGTTATAAGGTCTGCCTGTGAAGACTGCCCTATTTCCCGTTATGTTGTATCGGACAACTGTCAGAACTGTATTGGTAAGGCTTGTATTAATGCATGTAATTTTAATGCGATTTCCATTGGAAGCCACCGGTCCCATATCGATCCGTCAAAGTGTAAGGAATGCGGTAAATGCGCAAAGGCTTGTCCGTACCATGCGATTGCAGATTTGAAGCGCCCCTGTAAATACAGCTGTCCAGTCAATGCCATTACCAATGACGAGCATGGAATTTCGGTCATTGACGAAAAGAAATGTATCCGTTGCGGGCTTTGTATACATAAGTGCCCGTTTGGGGCAATCGGGTCTAAGACATTTATCGTAGACGTGATTGAAGCGATTAAGTCTGGTAAGCCGGTTTATGCGATTTTGGCGCCGGCAACGGAAGGGCAGTTTGGAACGGATATTACAATGCAGAGCTGGCGTAATGCGGCCAAGCTGACCGGCTTTAAAGATCTTGTGGAAGCTGGGCTTGGCGGCGATATGACGACACAGGCGGAAGGCGACGAGTGGTATGAGGCATATAAAGAGGGCAAGAAGAAGACAACCTCCTGCTGCCCTGGCTTTGTAAATATGATACGTAAGCATTATCCGGCATTGGAAGAACTGATTTCTACAGCGGTTTCCCCGATGTGCGCAGTTTCCCGTATGATCAAAGCAAAAGATCCGGAAGCAGTTACAGTATTTATCGGACCCTGCATTGCCAAGAAGTCTGAAGCGAAAGAGCATAAAATTGAAGGGAACGTAGATTTTGTACTGACTTATAGCGAAGTGCGTTCTATTATGAAAGCGAAGGGCGTAGAACTGCAGCCATCCGATAATGAATATCAGGAATCTTCTACATTCGGGAAACGGTTTGGCAATTCCGGCGGCGTGACAGCGGCTGTTTTAGAATATATGAAGGAAAAGGATTATGAATGTGATCCAAAGGTATGTAAGGCGAACGGCTCGGCAGAGTGTAAAAAGGCGCTGCTGCTGCTTAAGGCAGGCAAGCTGCCAGAGGATTTCATTGAGGGTATGGCATGTGTAGGAGGATGTGTAGGCGGGCCAAGCGCTTTTAGGAACCAGGCTGTGGCCAAAAAAGATCGCGATGCGTTGATTGCAGATGCAGATGACAGGACAATCGTTGGCAATTTGGATCAGTACGCAATGGATACGTTTTCCATGCACCGGGCAGAGCATTAATATATTTCACAAAGGAAAAGGCTGGGCCTGCCGTATTTATGGCAGCCCCGGTTTGTTTTGGTATTTGTGGATGGATCAAGTTTTCTTTTCTACAATTGTTTTGACTTTGGACAATAACAGTGATAAAATAATACCACCACTATTGTTTCTGGAATTATGTATAAAGGTTATTTAGGCAATGTTAAAAAGAGAAAAAAAGTTAACGAACGTTAGAAAGGCGTTTATTATACCTATCTTATTAATCTTTTTTATCTTGGGCAGCTTTGTGTTTTTCATTGCGTCCAGGATATCGGAAGAAATGTCGCAGTCGGCCATCGGTAATTTAAGCGAGAGCCTGAACCTGATTACAGGCATGGTAGAAGCTCTGTATCAGAGGGATGCGGAATATCAAGCACTGATCGCAGAGGAGCTTGCGCTTGCGGATGATCCTGACGAGTATCTCAAAGCCTACAAAAGCAGCAGTACCATTAAAAAATTTTCACTGATATATACTGGTGAGACAGAAGGGGTTTCCAATACTGGAGAAGTGTTTTTGGCCGATGATCTGGATTTTTCCGGCGGGTGTACGATAGAGGGGCTTTTGGTTTCCAGGGCTTATGTTAACAGTATGGGGACCTGGGCCTATACGATGGCCTGTCCGGTGCAAAAGGACGGAAAGGAAATTGCGTCCCTTTATATGGAATATGTTTTTGATTCGTTTGATAAAATGCTTCCGGATAAGCTTTATAATAATAGCGCTACCCTTTATTTTATGGATGCGAAGAGTGAGCGGTTTGTATTAAAGCCTAAGGGAATAGGGGAGAGGGTGGCAGTAGACACAAATTTAGAAAGCTTTTACCGTGCTAACCGTATTTTGGAGCCGGGTATCCAGCAGGAAATCGCTAAGGCAATAAAAAGTGGCAGCGATGTGGTATTTTACCATGACATTCAGGAAAAGGAATGCCTGATTTATATGTGGGGGGTAAATGGCGGGTCAATTTATATGATTGGATATGTCCCAGTGGAAGCTATCCAGCGTGAAGGCAGCGCCGTAAACCAGAATATTTTCAGTGTGGTGGTCGTCATGTTGGCCGCGTTTTTTATTTGCTGCACATTGTATTTTATTTATGAAAAACAGCAGGTAAAGCTGCGCTTAGAACGGGAGGGCGAGCGCGAGATGCATAACAGGCAGCTTGCAGAAGCGTTACAGGCGGCACAGGCCGCCAACAGCTCCAAGACGACGTTTCTTTCCAATATGTCGCATGATATCCGTACGCCCATGAATGCCATATTAGGGTTTGCCACGCTGCTTGCAAAAGACGCAGATAATCCGGTTAAGGTGCGTGAATACACAAAAAAGGTAATGGCCTCCGGGCAGCATTTGTTAAGCCTGATTAATGATGTCTTGGATGTATCCAAAATCGAAAGCGGCAAGGCGGCCCTGACAGTCGGAGAATTCACGTTAAATAACATGGTGCTTTCGGTCGATACGATTATCCGTTCTGCAGCAAAGGATAAGGGGCAGTTGTTTGAAGTGTCGGTTACAGGAATCCGGCATGAGAGGCTGATTGGCGATGAAACCAGGCTGAACCAGGTTTTGATAAACCTGCTTTCTAATGCTGTTAAATATACGCCCCAGGGAGGCAGTATCTGGTTTCGTATTATTGGCCTGCCGCAGCGCTCTGCCCAGTATGAGCATATCCGGATTGAGGTGGAGGACAATGGGTTTGGCATGACGCCTGAATATTTGGAAGTGATTTTTGACGCGTTTACCAGGGCGGAAAACAGCACCACCAATAAGGTGCAGGGAACAGGGCTTGGCATGGCAATTACCAAAAATATTGTGGAGCTGATGGGAGGGACAATTGAAGTTGCCAGTGAAGTGGGGAAAGGGAGTATTTTTACTGTAGAGCTGGAGCTGCGTATTGCAGGGCAGGAAGAAGATGGCCATTTTTGGGAAAAGTATGGGATTTCCCGGATCCTTGTGGCGGATGATGACGAGGATGCCTGCAAAAATATCTGTGATCTGATGGGCGGTGTCAACGTTGCGGTGGATACCGCATATTGTGGGGAAGATGCTATTAAAGCTGTTACGGGTCCTGGCAGCGGCCGTTACCAGGTTATTTTACTGGATTGGAAAATGCCAGGTATAGATGGCGTGGAGACAGCCAGGAGGATCCGGGCAGCATTGGCAGAGCCTGTTTTAATTCTGCTTTTAACAGCATGCGACTGGGAAGGTATAGAAGAAGAGTCGTTTGAAGCGGGGATAGACGCCTTTTTGGCGAAACCATTTTTTGTTTCCACATTGAAAGAAAAAATCCTGGAGCTGTGGGGAGGGCAAAGGGAGATAGGCAAGGCAGGTACGAAAAGCACCCTACAGTGCAGTCTGGACGGATGCCATTTCCTTGTAGTAGAGGACAATGAAATAAATGCAGAAATTTTAACGGAGCTTCTTGGCATAGAAGGGGCCACCTGTGAGGTTGCCGTAAATGGGGAACTGGCAGTGGAGCGTTTCTCGCATGCGGCAGAGGGAGAGTTTGACACCATTTTAATGGATGTGCAGATGCCGGTTTTAAACGGTTATGAAGCGACAAAGCGTATCCGCGCCCTTGCGCGCGAGGATGCAAAAACAATACCGATTATAGCGATGACGGCAAATGCATTTGCCGAGGATGTAAAGGAGGCTATCCATGCGGGCATGAATGCCCATGTTTCAAAACCGGTAGATATGGAAGCGCTCAAAGAAACCATTCGTCAGCATATCAGGAAATAGGAGGAAGATGGTGTGGGAAAATGGGTGAAGAATACAACCATGTTAGCTGTGGTTGGGTTGCTTTTTGCAGGGCTTTGCGCTTGTGGGAAAGATAATTCAGGCGTCAACCTCGTCCCTAATAACAATCAGGAAGAGAAAATGGTGAATTTGTATGCGCCGATGGGAAAATCCAGTGCAGATGCAGATAACGTGTCTATGACGGCGCAGGAGATGACAATATTGCTGGCGGAAGAAAAGCTGGGGTTAAGGATTAATTTTAGGAGCTATCTGGCAGAGGACTACAAGGATAAGACGTATGACCAGGTCGCTGTGGAACGTGTGCACAGCAATATGGATGATTTTTATTTGCTGAACCCAGATGTCATACAGGCGCTTGGGGCAGAAGGGAAACTGGCGGATTTATCAGGCCTTAAAAATGTAGAAAATCTAAGGGATGTTGTAAAAACAGCGAATACGGTGGACGGCAAGCTGGTAGCGATCCCACAGGAAATCGTGGCGAATGGATTATTTGTCAACGAAGATATGTTTAAGCGTTACAAATTAAAATTGCCGGAAACGCCGGAAGATCTGCTGGAATGCTGCAGGGTTTTTAAGGAAAATGGAATTGAGACGCCAATTGGCGCAAACCGTTGGTGGCTGGAGAATTTTGTCTTTGCACAGGCATATGCCGAGCTTTACAACGGGGGAAACACACAGGCAGAAATTGAAGCCCTAAACAATGGGGAAGCAAAGTACAGCGATTATATGCGGCCAGGCTTTGAATTTTTGAAACAGCTGATTGATTTGGAGTATATTGACGCTAAGGCAGCGTATACCTGTGAAGCAATTGACGGGGAAGGTCCGGATTTTCTGGCACAGAAAACACCGATTGTCATGGCATACTGGAGCGCCGCCAACGTGGATACGGCATATGGGGCGACAGATTTTTCATTGAAAGTTATTGGGTTCCCAAGCAGCCTTGGTCCGATGCCAGTTGTATCTATGACCGGGTATGGGGTTGGTGTAGATGCAGAGAATGCAGATGATGCGCTAGATGTGATGAATGTGCTGATTTCGGATGAAGCGCTTAAACTATATGCAGAAGAGAATAATGTCATTTCTCCATCCAAAAATGTGAAAGTGGAATGTAAGGATGCCTTAAAGCCTTTAAATGACAGGGTAAACGAGGGAATTTATGTATTAGGGTCAAATGCCAGCATGAAAGTGGAGCAGTGGGGAAATACCTGTATGATTGTCAGGGAGCTGTTAAATGGGGCTTCGGTTGAGGAGTGCCTGGCAGAGTTTGACCGTTTGCAGGAGGAATCTTTGCAGTAAAGCTTGTAATTTCCCCGGTACTTGATGTATAATGTCCCATGGATGAAAAATAACAGTGACTGAATACCGATCACAGACGCAATACAGATGATGAGGGCACTATTATGGGAATAACTATGGTATTATCGCTTTTAAGCGGTATCGCGTTGTTTTTGTTTGGCATGTCCCTGATGGGGGACGGATTGAAACGGATTGCAGGCAACAAGCTGGAACTAATCCTTTACCGGCTGACAAATACCCCGCTCAAGGGTGTGCTGCTAGGGGCGGGCGTTACGGCAATTATCCAGTCCTCCTCCGCTACCACGGTGATGGTTGTAGGATTTGTAAATTCTGGCATGATGAAAGTTTCCCAGGCGATAGGCATTATTATGGGGGCGAACATTGGAACAAGCATCACAGGATGGATTTTGTGCCTTTCCTATGTGCAGGGCTCGGGTGGGATTGCACAGCTTTTGTCGACGGCTACGATTTCTGCAATCGTTGCAATCATAGGTATTATCTTTAAGATGTTTGTGAAAAAACAGGTTTACAATGAAGTGGGCGATATTATGCTCGGCTTTTCTATCCTGATGGTAGGGATGCAGAATATGAGCGGGGCGGTGGCGCCGCTTCGGGAAAGCGAGCGGTTTGTAAATGCGCTGACTATGTTTTCCAATCCCTTAGCGGGGATTTTGGCGGGGATTTTATTTACGGCGGTTTTACAGAGTGCGTCCGCTTCCGTTGGGATATTGCAGGCGTTATCAGTAACAGGTACAATCCATTTTGCTACGGCGCTGCCGATTACGATGGGTATAGGTGTTGGGGCATCCTGCCCGGTTTTGCTTTCTTCGATCGGGACGAACAAAAACGGAAAACGGACGGCGTTAGTGTATTTGGTAAACGATCTGTTTGGTATGATTGTCTGGTCTGTCATTTTTTATACTGTGCATGCGTTTGTGCATTTTGATTTTATGGATATGACAATGGGGCCTGTAGAGATTGCGATGATGAATACCGTTTTCCGTATGGCTACGATATTTATGCTTCTGCCCTGGATGAAATGGATTGAACGCCTGGTGTTTTGGCTTGTAAAGGATGCCGGGGAAGACGGCGGGGAGCAGGCGGATTTTGAGCTGCTTGAAGAGCGGTTTTTAGAGTACCCGGCGATTGCGATTAACCAGAGCCATAAGGCGATGAACGGGATGGCCAGGAATGCAAAGAAGAACATCGGGCGTGCATTCCTTTTGATGGAGCAATATTCCCAGGATAAATTTCAGGAAATTTTAGAAAAGGAAAACCTGATTGACAAATACGAGGATCGCTTGGGCACTTATTTGATGCAGCTGACTGGAAAAGCGATGAATGTAAGCCAGACGAAACAGGTATCAAAATTTTTACATACGCTCAGTGATTTTGAACGGCTGGGCGACCATGCGGAAAATATTGCATGGGTGGCAAAGGAATTATATGAAAAGAAAATGGAATTTTCCGAACGGGCGCAATATGAAATCGACATACTGCAAAGTGCGGTGCAGGAGATTTTGGATTTGACGGCAGATGCTTTTTATGAGGATGATATAAATACTGCGGTAAAGGTGGAGCCGCTTCGGAATGTGATAAGCATTTTGTGCGACGAGCTTAAAAGTAAGCATATTACAAGGCTGCGCACCGGGAAATGCAAGCTAAAGCAGAGCTTTGCATTTAACGATCTGCTGAATAATTTTGAACGCATTGCCGCGCATTGTTCCAATATTGCAGTGGCAATGATTGAGCTGGAGGCTGAGGATTTCGGGACGCACGCTTACCTGCGCAATGTAAAGGGAGTAAAAAATGCGGGTTACACCCGGCAATTTGAAGAATATGAAAAAAAATACGACATCAGCAAATTTAAGAAAAGTAAGAAAAAGTGAGAGGCTCGTTTTGGCCTCTCTTTCTTTGGGCGAGCTTAGGCAGATTGAGGAAGGGGAAGGCGGGTTTTTGATGAAGTCCGTGCTTTCGGAAGCTGTTTTGGGGGCTGTTACGCATAAGATAGCGTGTATGCAGCAGGCTCCTAAGGAGACACATGCGTGGTTTACATACTGGCTGATATCACTGCAGGCAGGCGGGCCGGGGATTGGGGTGATTGGGGGAAAAGGGCTTCCGGATGAAGAGGGGCTTGTGGAAATTTCGTATGCTGTTGCTAAGGAATGCCGTGGGCGTGGATATGCTGCAGAGGCGCTGGCGGAGTTTTTGGACTGGCTGTATGAGTGGGAATTTGTGTCTGGTGCAGTGGCTTATATCAAGGAGGGTAATACAGCTTCGCGCAGGGTGGCAGAATCGTGTGGGTTTTTGCATGAAGGAAGGTATGAGGGGTATTTGGTGTACCGTTATATGTTTTGAAGCCGGACAATCATAAAAAAATGACAATTTTTTCATAATACCCCTTTAATTCTCTTGACTCCCAAAAATCAATTTGCTATAATACACACGTAATTGATGTAAAACTTTTGTAATATAAAGTAACATATTAAAATTTAATACATAAATTCTGGAGGATAACATTACATGAACTTGAATCGGAAAACGCTTCGTATCACAGCATGCAGCATGGTTGCAGCAATCACACTTGGCACTGCGCCAATCAGCGCATTTGCAGATCTTCCGGTAGCAGGCGCTCCTGCTATCGCATCTATCGCACTTGACAATGGAGAGAAATTTGTCAGCACATCAGCGGGAATATCCCAAAAAGTAGCGGACTGTGTGTCGGCGGCAGCAGAGGAAGCCGCTATGAAAAAGTCTGAATATGCAGATATTGCTATTGCACAGGTGGACAACTATGTCAATGTCCGGGATGTGGCTGGTGAAGAAGGCAATGTAGTTGGAAAGCTTTACAATAATTCTGCTGCAACTGTAGAAGCGACAGAAGGGGACTGGTATAAAATTACTTCCGGCAATGTAACCGGATATGTAAAAAGCGAGTTTGTAGTATGCGGCAATGAAGAGCTTGCCAAAAAAGTAAGCCGCCGGGTAGCAACCGTAGAAACGGAAACCTTGTTTGTGCGTACGGAGCCTACAACAGAGTCTGAAGTCCTTGGTATGGTTCCGGATCAAGAGGATTTGACTGTTACGGATGAATCTGAGGATGGCTGGACGAAGGTTTCTATTGAAGAAGGCGAAGGATATGTTTCCGATGAATATGTAACGAAATCCATCGAATTTGTAACGGCAGAGTCCAAAGAAGAAGAAGAGGCACGCCTTGCCAAGGAAGAAGCAGAACGTAAAGCAGCTGCAGAAGCGGCTGAGCGGGCAGCAGCTTCTAGATCTGGAAGCGGTTCTTCTAAATCATCTGGTTCAAGCAGGGCATCCTCGCCGGGGAGCTCTAATGGAAGGGCTGTTGCCAATTATGCATGCCAGTTTGTAGGCAATCCTTATGTATGGGGTGGGGCAAGCCTGACAAACGGTGCGGATTGTTCTGGGTTTGTTATGGCTGTGTACGCGGCATTTGGCGTAGGCCTTCCGCATTCCTCCTCTGCCCTGGCAGGCGTTGGATACGGGGTTAGCGCATCGGACATGCAGCCGGGCGATATTGTATGCTATAGCGGGCATGTAGCGATTTACATAGGGAATAATACAATTGTACATGCAAGTACAGAAGCAACGGGGATCAAATATACTTCTCCAGTGGCTTATAAGCCGATTATAGCGGTGAGGAGAATTTTCTAAATTATACATAATAACAAGGGCGCTGCCTGTGGGGTTTATGTAAGGGCGTGGACATGCATAGGACGGGCGGTTTTGTATCAAATTACGGTATAGTTGTTAATAACTATACCGTTTTTTGATACATGCATATATTTTAAAATGCAGGCTTTTTCTTGTTTCCTGCAAAATCCTACGGCTTTCCCGCTTTTAGGTTTTTGTCCATAATGCACAAAATGTACTTTTTTGTCGAATTTGAAATCGTGCCTCCTGGCGTTTACTGTGGAAGAATGTGGAAAGTTATCCACTTATGGAAATCCCGGAAAATAGAAAAAAATTCAGTTATACACGAACTTATCCACATTATCCACAAAAATGTGCATGGTTTTGTTGTTTATATATTGGATAATTGCTGGAAAAAACAAACATATGGTTTGTTAGATTACAATAAAGTTGATAATCCTGCAAAAAAACCAAAAAATTGAGTTGATATTTCAAATGTAGAAATATGTCGAATGAAGGTGCAAAAAGTCAGTAATTTGTCGAATTGTGTGAAAATAGTAAAAAAATATGCATTGCCAAAAACTGTAACCTAATCTTGTGAAATGATGAAAAGAATGCTATACTTTTGCTATAACAATGATGGAGGGCAGCATGCATACAGAATTTGACATTACATTAACCAGTAAGGACATGTACCGTTTTGCCATATACCATGCATATACAGGCAGCCAGGGGATCATTTCAATTTTGATTGCAGCTTTGTGTTTTTTTGTGTCGGTTCAGACACGCGGTTCGGTAGAGCTGATGTACACGATCTTATATGCGGTATTCGGCGCTGTCATTTTAGTATATCTGCCGGTTCAGCTTTACCTGCGGTCTAAGCGGCAGTTTATGTTATCAGAGGCGCTGCGCCGCCCATTGCATTACCGTGTGGATGGGGAGGGGATACATACCTCTCAGGATGGCGCTGCTGCGGATTTGCCGTGGGACCGGGTTTATAAGGTGGTTTCGGCCGGGGGCCATATACTGGTTTACAGCAGCCGCGTTAACGCCTATATTATCCCCAAAAGCCAGATAGGGGAGCAGTATGGGGTATTTTTACAGATTGCAGGCGGGCATTTGCCCAAATACAGATATAAGGTGAAATAAATGGCAGAGGACAATATACAAAAAGTAAAACAGCAAGTTATAGAGGCTAATTCCCCCGAAGAGACATTTGCCGTGGGAATGCGCTTTGGGCAGCAGGCCAGGCCCGGGGATGTATGTATCTTAACGGGGGATCTGGGTGTTGGCAAAACAGTGTTTACCCAAGGGGTTGCGGCGGGGCTTGGGATAAACGAGCCTGTCGTCAGCCCGACATTTACTATAGTACAGCCTTATGAAAGCGGAAGGCTGCCGTTTTACCATTTTGATGTTTACCGGATTGGGGATTTGGAGGAAATGGACGAAATCGGGTACGAGGATTATTTTTATGGCGGAGGGCTTTCTATTGTGGAATGGGGCAGCCGGATTGAGGAGCTTTTGCCCCCATGCCATAAAGAGGTTATGATTGAAAAAGATTTGGATAAGGGGTTTGATTACCGCAAAATTATAATTACAGAGGTAGGCACATGAAATTATTAGCGATAGACAGTTCAGGCCTTGTGGCAAGTGTGGCGGTGGTCTGTGACGAGGAACTGATTGGGGAATTTACCGTCAATTATAAAAAAACGCATTCTCAGACTCTTTTGCCAATGCTGCACAGGCTGGCAGAAATGACAGAGCTGGATTTAGGCAGCCTGGATGCCATTGCCGTGGCGGGCGGGCCGGGTTCTTTTACCGGGCTTCGGATAGGGTCGGCTACAGTTAAGGGGCTTGCTTTGGCGCTTGACAAGCCGGTAGTTGAGGTTCCGACCGTGGATGCTATTGCATATAACCTGGCAGGGCATAGGGATCTGGTATGCCCACTGATGGATGCAAGGAGGAACCAGACGTATACCGGGCTGTACCGTTTTTGTGGCAACCGTATGGAAACGGTAAAATCGCAGTGTGCGGTTGATATTGGGGAGATTCTAGCCGAAATAAACCATACAGGGACTCCTGTTGTTTTTCTGGGGGACGGCGTTAAGGTGTTTGGGGAGTACTTGTCTGAGCATTGCTGTGTCCCTTACCTGTTTGCACCGTCTCACTTGAATAAGCAGAGGGCGGGCGCACTTGCAGCGCTGGCGGCGCAATATTACAAAGAAGGAAAAACCGTAACGGCGGATGCGCATAAGCCGGATTATTTGCGGCTTTCCCAGGCTGAGCGGGAAAGGAAGGCAAAGCTTTATGCCGGGCATTAGAAGAATGGTACAAACAGATCTGGAGCAGGTAGCGGTAATTGCAGCGGGCTTATTTACACAGCCATGGGACAGGCAGGGATTTGCAGACGCACTGCCGCTTGAGAGCGCCTGCTTTCTGGTTGCGGCAGAAGGGGATAAGGTGCTTGGATACTGCGGGCTTTATATGGCTGCGGACGAAGGGGAGGTTATCAATGTTGCCGTGGCAAAAGCGTCGCAGGGGAAAGGCATAGCGTCCCGGCTGATGGATGCTTTGTTGGATGAGGGGCACGCCCGCGGTGTACACCGTTTTTTTTTGGAAGTGCGTGTTTCAAATGATGCGGCAATCCGTTTATACGAAAAATACGGGTTTAAAAAACAGGGGATCCGGAAGCATTTTTATATCCTGCCAGACGAAGATGCTTATCTTATGAACCGGATAGAAGAGGAGGGAATATGTTAGATGTCTGTTTACTTGGGACGGCGGGTATGATGCCGCTGCCGCACCGGTGGCTAACGGCTATGCTTACGAGATATAATGGCTGCAGCCTCCTTATCGACTGCGGCGAGGGTACGCAGATTGCTATGAAGGAACAGGGGCTTAGCTTTAAGCCGGTAGACGTGATATGCTTTACACATTACCATGCGGACCATATTAGCGGCCTGCCTGGGTTTTTGCTTACGATGGGCAATGCGGAGCGGACAGGGCCTTTGGATATGATAGGCCCTAAAGGGCTTGCACGGGTAGTTGGGGCACTGCGTACGATTGCGCCGGAGCTGCCGTTTGAAATCCGTTACCATGAGCTTACAGAGCCTGCGGAGGATATCAGCTTGTCAGGCTATCAAATCCATGCATTCCGTGTGAACCATAATGTCCCCTGCTATGGATACAGCCTTTCCATCCCTAGAAAAGGCAAATTTGACGTAGCGCGGGCCAATGGGCAGCAGATCCCCAAACGGCTCTGGAACCGTCTGCAGCACGGGCATACAATAGAAGAAGACGGCAGGGTTTATACGCCTGACATGGTCCTTGGGCCGCCGCGCAAAGGCATTAAGGTCACATACTGCACGGACAGCAGGCCTACGGAAGGGATTGTTAAGGCAGCCCAAGGATCAGATTTATTTATCTGTGAAGGGATGTACGCAGAAAAGGAAAAGCAGGAAAAGGCGCGGCAGTATAAACACATGACGTTTTACGAAGCTGCAAAGCTGGCAAAGGATGCGGCGGTAAAAGAACTCTGGCTGACCCATTTTAGCCCGTCTTTGGTTGGCGCCGAGTCCTATATGCCGCAGGTAAGGCAGATATTTGGCGCATCCAGCCTTGGATTTGACGGGCGCGCCGTAGAATTGGATTTTGAGGAGGAATAGCCGATGAAAATTGTCAGGAATGTTTTGCTCGGGATTATCTGTATTAGCCTGGTCGTAGGAGGGTACTATCTATTTTCCAGCCGGCAGGCCAAAGAGGATGAGACTGACGTATCAGAAGTACAGAAGGTGATTTTAAAGAACCTTGAAGGGGATTCATATCCGGCAACTCCACGGGAGGTTGTCAAATTTTATAACCGTATCCTGTGCTGTTATTATAACGAAACCTATACCAGCGAGGAATTTGAAAAGCTGACGGGCCAGGCCAGGCTTTTAATGGATGAGGAGTTAGCGGACAATAATCCCGCCGAACAGTACAGGCAGCAGGTCGAAACAGAAGTGGAAAATTACCGCAATGAAAAAAAGACCATTAACAATACAGCCGTGTGCGACAGCAATGACGTTAAATATGCTACGATAGGGGGCCAGGAGTGTGCGTATATAGAAAGCTCATATTTTGTACGCAGCGGGGGCGGCTTTACCAAAAGCTTCCAGAATTATGTCCTTCGCAAGGATGAAGAGGGGAAATGGAAAATCCTGGCATTTGAATTAAAAGAAGGGGAGCAGGCAGATGAATAAACATACGGATATCCGTATACTGGCAATTGAAAGCTCATGCGACGAAACGGCGGCAGCCGTCGTCGTGGACGGGCGGGATGTGCGCTCGAATATTATATCTTCGCAGATTTCGCTGCATACCATTTACGGCGGGGTCGTTCCGGAAATTGCATCCAGAAAGCACATAGAGAAAATCAACCAGGTTATAAAGGAAGCTTTAAAAGAGGCTCAAATGGCATTAGATGATATTGACGCCATTGCAGTTACTTATGGCCCAGGCCTGGTCGGTGCGCTTTTGGTGGGGGTAGCAGAAGCCAAAGCCATAAGTTATGCCAAAAAGCTGCCTTTAATTGGAGTACATCATATCGAGGGGCATATTTGTGCCAATTATATAGAAAACCCGGATTTAGAGCCGCCATTTTTGTGCCTGGTAGTATCCGGCGGGCATACGCATCTAGTCAATGTATTAGGGTATAACAGCTATGAAATCCTGGGCCGTACTTTGGATGATGCGGCGGGTGAGGCGTTTGATAAGGTTGCGCGTGCGATTGGGCTTGGCTACCCGGGCGGGCCTAAAATCGAAAAAGAAGCGCATAAGGGCGACCAGAAGGCAATCCCGTTCCCACGTGCGCATGTGGCAGGGGACGCTTACAATTTCAGCTTTAGCGGCATGAAGTCGGCTGTGCTAAATTACCTTAATAACTGCCGTATGAAAGGGATTGAGGTAGTACAGGCAGATGTAGCGGCTTCTTTTCAGCAGGCGGTGATTGATGTGTTAACAGGCAATGTGGAACGGGCGTTAAAAGAAACCGGAGCCAAAAAATTTGCCATTGCGGGCGGTGTTGCTTCCAATGCCACGCTCCGTAAGGCGATGGAGCAGCTTTGTATGGGGCGCGGGGCGGCATTTTATCATCCTTCGCCTGTTTTTTGTACAGATAATGCGGCAATGATTGGGGTGGCAGCTTATTATGACTATCTGGAAGGGAAGTTTTCCGGGCTGGACCTAAACGCTGTCCCCAATTTGAAACTGGGGGAACGGTAATGCAGAAAGAAAAAATTACGGCAATTGTGCTTGCCGGGGGAAGCGGGGCAAGGATGGGGGCAGCCTGTAAAAAACAGTATCTGCTGCTCAAGGGGCGGCCGCTCCTTTTTTATGCCCTGCACGCGTTTGAAGAGGGCAGTATTGATGAGATTGTCCTGGTAGCGAATGAAGAGGAGTATTGCAGGCAGGAGATAATTGAGAAATATGGGATTAAGAAAGTGTCCCAGATTGTGCCTGGGGGGGCGGAGCGCTATGATTCTGTTTATGCGGGGCTTTTAGCGGCGGCAGGGAGCAGCTATGTACTGATCCATGACGGGGCCAGGCCTTTTGTGACACAAGAGATCATAAGCGCCGCAGTTGAAGGGGCAAAAAGGTACCAGGCATGTGCGGTGGGGATGCCAGTGAAGGATACGGTTAAAATAGCAGATGGGGACGGGTTTGCGGTACAGACGCCAAAACGAAGTTTGGTCTGGCAGATCCAGACTCCCCAGGCGTTTTCCTATCCGTTGATTTTAAAGGCGTATGAGCATGTATTGGAAGAGGCGCCGGATGGGATTACAGATGATGCGATGGTGGTGGAATATGGCGGATATGCCAAGGTGAAGCTTCTACAGGGGAGCTACAAGAATATAAAGATTACGACGCCAGAGGATATGGTATTGGCAGAAGGGCTTTTGCGGTGGCAGGGGTAGGGGCATGCAGAGAGGGAGAACCCCTCCCCCTCTAAAGATACCCAATTATTTTGCCAGCAGCATCATAATCTTATTGCTCCGTGCCACAAATTTTGCCATGGCATCTGGGGAAAGCGGCTGGTTGCTAATCATAGCAAGATCGTACAGCTGTTCGCAGAAATCGTTAGCATATTCGGAATCCTTGTGCTCTAAAATATACTTCACAAGCTCATGGTTTGCATTCAAAGTCAGCGTCTGATCCGCCCCAAACATAGAAGCGTCCATCCCCATGCCGCCCATTGAGTACATTTTCATCATATCCTGCATCCTGCGCCCCTCTTCAGAAAGCGTAATCACAGAAGAAATATTGCTGTCTTTTAACCGCTCTACCTTTACAGTCAGCTTGTCGTTATTCAAGGCTTTATGGAACACCTCCGCAAGCGTATCCGCCGCTTCTTTTAAATCCTCTTCTGATCCCTCTTCCTTTAGGGACTCTGTTAAATCTGCGTCAATCCGCATAAATTTATATTTCTCATTCCGTCTCTCAAGCTGTGAAATAAAGGATGTATCAATATTGTGATCCAAGATTACGGCATTCATGCCCTGCTCTTTGAACATTTTTATATACTGTCCCTGCTGGTTTAAATCCGTTACATAATAAATCACGCTGCGGTCGTCCTTTGGCTCTTCTTCTGCCGGGCCGTCTGCAGGGGTACCGTCCGCATTTTCCACAATTGGCGCATCTTCTTCTGTTTTCTCTGGCTCCTCCACTGGCTTAAGCCATTCCGGAAGTGTCAGGTATTTGTCATTGATATCCTTAAACAAAATAAAATCATTGATCTTATCGCAGAATTTCTCGTCCTTTAAGCATCCAAATTTAATAAACGGGCTGATATCGTCCCAGTATTTCTCATAAGCTTCTTTTTCTGTTTTGCACATGCCAATCAGCTTGTCCGCAACTTTTTTCGTGATATAATCGGAGATCTTTTTGACAAACCCATCGTTCTGCAAGGCGCTGCGGGATACGTTAAGCGGCAGATCCGGGCAGTCGATGACACCCTTTAACAGCATTAAAAATTCCGGGATTACTTCTTTGATATTGTCGGCGACAAATACCTGGTTGTTATAAAGCTTAATTGTCCCTTCAATGGAGTCGTATTCCGTATTGATTTTCGGGAAATAGAGGATACCTTTCAAATTAAACGGGTAGTCCATATTCAGATGGATCCAAAACAGCGGCTCCTTGTAATCCATAAATACCTTGCGGTAAAATGCTTTGTACTCTTCTTCCGTGCAGTCTTTTGGCGTTTTAGCCCAAAGCGGCGCGGTATCGTTTAACGGGACAGGCCGCTTTACAATCTTTAATTTCTCTTTTCGCGGGGAAACCTCTACAGTTTCTTTTTCACCGTTTTCGTTTTCTTTTTCCTCTGTTTTGGCTTCTTCGATAATCGTTTCTACGACGGTATCTGTATCCCGTTTGTCATCTGGATCAATTGTTTCATATTCGGGTTCGGCGTTTGCCTTTGTTAAAAAGATTTCTGTCGGCATAAAAGAACAGTATTTTTCAATGACTTCCCTTGCGCGGTACTCATTGGCAAATTCCAGGCAGTCTTCGTTTAAAAAGAGGGTGATTTTGGTTCCGACACCTTCTTTTATGCCGTCTGTCATTGAAAATTCCGTACCTCCGTCACATTCCCAGTGAACTGCCGAAGCGTCCTTTTGATAAGAGAGGGTATCGATGTGTACGGCATCAGCAACCATAAAAGCGGAGTAAAATCCTAAACCAAAATGGCCGATGATTTGATCGTCATTTGCCTTATCTTTATATTTTTCCAAAAAATCGTTTGCGCCGGAAAATGCAATCTGGTTGATGTATTCTTCTACCTCGTCAGCGGTCATCCCAAGTCCATTGTCGGTAACGGAGATTGTTTTTGCGTCCGGGTCTACTTCGATTTGTACCTTTGGTTTGTAATCCTCCGGAAGTTCGTACTCGCCCATCATATCCAGTTTTTTCAGTTTGGTGATGGCATCGCAGCCGTTTGAGATTAATTCACGGTAAAAAATATCGTGATCGGAATAGAGCCATTTTTTGATAACCGGGAAAATGTTTTCACTGTTGATTGATAAATTGCCATGTTTGTCTGCCATTTGATAACACTCCTTTTTTGAATTTCCGCCATAGCGGGCGGCTTTGTGGTTTTCATTTTCTTCTCTTGGAATACATATTATAACGCATATTTTGAAAAGTCAATAGAAAATTAGCACTCCTTGCACATGAGTGCTAACAAAAAGAGCAAAAGCCTGTAAAACAAAGGGCTGTAAGAATTATAAAAAGTTTATAAAGTCTACTTGACCGGAAATGTATCTAAGGTTATAGTTGAAGGGACAGGTAACAGCGAGGGGGACCAAGCTGTTATGATGGAAAGGTGTGAATTGATTATGATAATACTGAAGACGAATTCAGAAATGAAAGTAACCTTTGAACGACTGATAAAGACAATGAAGGAGCCTGTGGAATGGTCAGGCCGTTTTGTGGTTGTAGGGGATTATCTGATTCTTCATGGGAGGGTACGTTCTTTATTCTTTAATTTTGAAAGCCGCAAGGTTGTTACCAATATTATAGATATTCCAGTTGATGAAGAAACAGTAATAGACATCCAGGATCATACAAAGGTACAAAATGTATTGAACCTGGTGTTGTATGCATTTGGGAAATGGGGGATGATCCGGGGCGTAAAAGTGGATCAGGATTATGCAGAGCTGAATACGCTTTTTAACGGCGTGCTGGAAGGGCTGTCTGTAGAGCCTGGATATACGCGTGAAAATTTCCGGTTCTTTAGCGGGGGCATCCGTGTCAGCTATGAGGATGTGGTGCAGTATGCTATAGACGCCCAGCAGGATTATACAGGGATGGCAGAAAATGAGGTGGCAGAATCTCAGGGTCTTTGGCATAAACTGGTCTGGAAACGCCAAAAGGCGTCCTTTCCCCAGAAAGAAACGACCTTTGAGGAGCGGCAAAAAGACAGGATTGGCAATAATTTTTATATGGTCGGCTTCCAGTGCCCTAAATGCCAGTCCCCGCTTCATATGACTGTATTCCCGGTTGGGGACGAGTTTCGTGTAGAAACGCTGGAAGGCGGCGTGTTTTTGGCAAGGGCGTATACCTGTACCCGGTGTAACTGCTTTTATACGCCAGCCCCTGAAAAGCTTTTAGCAGAAGGGGACGTGCTGGTTATGGATTTTTTGGAAGATCAGCGCGCGTATGAGGATTACCTGGAGCTGTTAGGCCAGGCGGGCGACCGTGTTTCCAATTACAAATTTAACGAATTTGAAGCCATGCGCAAGCGCAGGGAGCCTTCGCGTACCGAAAACGGGGAAGAGTCGCTTGAAGAGCTTTGCAACCATATGGAAAAGCTCTCCGATGAGAAGCTTTCTAATATTGCAGAAAAAATGGAAGAAGGGTTTTATCCTGTCAGGAGCGTACAGTGGCTGGAGGGCACAGTGCAAAGGGAAGTCAAAAAACGGCGGATTGATCCGCTTATCCCCAAAACGCCCCATACCAAAAAGCAGCAGCGCGCTAATATGCCTGCCATGGGAACCCTTACATTAGGGCGTCCGCAGGCGTCTGCAGGAATGCCGTCTGGGGAAGCGGGCGGTATTTCAAATGTTTATGGAAGTACAAAAGAGCCCCCCCAGGAAATACCAGTTACCAGGCGTGAAGCCGCCCAGAAGCGCTACAAAGCAAAATGCGGCATATTAGACAGGCTTTCCCATTCGCAGGTTACAGAGTTAAAAAACCAGCTTTTACATGATACGAGCCTATATGACGAAGAGAAAAAGCCGTTTTTAAATGCGATTGAAAATAAAGAACGGCAATACTTAAACCAGTACATCCAGAAGCTGGCCGCAGGCTGTATGGATCAAAACTATGTGAAAATACGGCGCGTAATCGAGGAAGTAGAAAAGGCGGCGCTTCCAAAAGAGGATAAGGCCCCGGTACTAGAACCGCTGTATACCCGGCTGAAAAAGAAGGGGGAAGCGGAGGTCAGGCTTTTGATACAGAAAATGCCAGAACAGATAGATATGAAACAGTACCGTGATTATATGAAGAGGCTGAAGGGGTATACAGGGGTGGATTTGGCGCCGTATGAGAAGTTTTTGGGCGATAAAATGAAGCAGGCGCAAAAAAGGGAGATTAACCATATGATCCGCCACGCCCGGATAGCAGACCGGCAGGGGCTTACGGATTTGATGGAACGTTTAAAAAGCCAGCAGTATGACAGTGAAGTGCTGGCCCCGTACCTGGAGCGTATTGAATTTAAGCTGCGTGAAGCGGACGAGAAAGCGATTGAAGAAATCTGCGGCAATACCATGCAGATGTCGGCAGCCGAGGTGCTTGAAGCTTACCGGAAAATCGAGGAGGGTGTCTTTTTACCAGAGCTTAAGACAAATGCCCTTGAGATGCTAAAGAAACGTCTTTTAAAGCTGAAAACGGACGAATGTGAGCTTTTGGTGCACAAGCTTAAGGATAATTTAAAAGGGCGTATCAAAGAGTATGACAGGTTTTATTATTATCCGGCGAGGAAGGTACTCTCAGGCCACGCCGAGCCAGAGGAACTGCAGGTAATTGAGTATGCGCTTGGCACGTATGGAACGACCCTGGGCGAATTTGAATATCCAATCTTAGTCGTGGATACATCCAGGGACAGATCCGGGAAAGAGGGTATTATATTGACGCCGGAGCACTTGTTTTTTAGAACAATGATGACGGCATATGTACTGGATATTGAGGATATCAAGCGGGTGCATTCGCAGAACGGTTTTTTTAATACGGGCCTTTTTGTAGAGATTTCGGACGGGACAAAAATGAAAATCCCTTATGCGGTTGACAAGAAGGAGCTGACGGCTTGGGGGAATTGCCTGGAGGAGTTTATACGGTATCTGCAGGAGAAGCCGGAGTCACGGAAAATGCCGTATTTGTCACAGGAGAAGCATGAGACGATTTGTTGTTTTAGGTGTGGGTTTACTTATAAGGGAGGGGATGTCTGCCCGAAGTGTGGGTATAAGATGAATCAGTAAGGATTTTGGTAATGGGCCGTCAGGCACAAAATGATGGCTTTAAGGGGCAAAACTGCCGCACATTTTGGCAATGTGCGGCAGTTTTGATTGTTATAACAGGCTGAAATCAAACGATTTGGCCATTTTTTTCTTCATTCTCTCCTGATAGCGCGCTAATGTATTGGAAAGCCTGGAATCGGAAGAAAATTGCTTTAGCGTATCCTCGTCTACTACAATGCGGTTATCCATTGTCTTCATAATATCTGCAATGCGGATTTTTTTGGCTACCTCAGGATCGCTCAAGTCGTAGGTCTGGTTGTTGCGGATTGTTAGAATCAGAGGAGCCATGAAATTATCCGGGTTCTCCACAAGTACAATCGCCTTTTCCCCATTAGTCAGATCCACACTACAGCCGGACGGCAGGATCTGGATGCAGTTGGCAAGCGCTGAAACTACCTGTGCATTGTAAAGCTGTGGGGTTTTCCTGAGCTGCCGTATCGCTGCAATTTCGGAAATTGGCGCGTGGTGCAGGTTCATTGCCGTCAATTTGTCAAATTCGTCAGCAACTGTAAGGACAAGTGCATTTTTGGAAAAATTCTTTCCCTGCAGGTCGTTTGGCGTTTGTGCAGCGAAGATTGTATGTGTCTGTTGGATCGTATTTAGAACCTCTCCGTTTAGTAAGTATTTGTTTGTGTCAGGGTAGAGGAGCTGGAAGCCCCTTTTACGGCATTCCTGGATAATCCGGTAGTCATTGTCTGTTAAAGCGTCCTTTTTATCTAATATGTAACGGGGGACAAATAAATATCCCATATCATATAGCAGGGCGGCTGTTACAAGATGTTCCTTTTCCCGGTTCGTGTAACCCAATACATTTGCTATCATCGCGGATAGGATAGCAGTGCTGATGGAGTGTTTGTAAACATAGTCTGCAGAACTGCGCAGAATCTGCGTAAAACGCATTTTGTGGTCTAATGTGCCATAATGCTTTAAAATGTCTGTAACCAGCTCGTGGAGCGTCTCCGGCTCGTTGTCATTTTGCAGAAGATGCATAATCTTGCGGATTTGGAACATGTAAATTGTCTGGAACTGTTCAAACCGGAGCTCTTCTTCGGAAAGCGGCGGAAGCGGTTCTGCCGGCTCTAAGATGAAGAGGCCGATCAGGCCAAAGTTTTCAATGTTTTTAATCCCGGAAGCGGCAAGGGAGGTGTTGCGGTCATAGAGCATAACACCCATTTTGTTATAAATTGGTTTGGCAAGGCGCATACCAGGTTTCAGATCTTTGATTTCTACAAATTGCATAAAATATCTTCACACTCCTTTTGGTTATGTCTCAGGGAAAATCTGTTGCGGTTTATTCAAGAAGGAAATAAACGGCAGCAAAAAGCTGATTAATATTAATATAGCATATTGAACGCAAGAAAACAATCGGTTATACTGTAGAAAAAAGTAAAATTTTATTTTTATTGCCGTACCAAGTAAGTAAAGGGGCTGCGGCGGAGGAAGAGGGGCAGTATGTCAGGCAAGAATAAAAGATATTTTTTAAGGAGAATCGTATATCTTACGGCAGGTTGTATTGTATTGGCGGTTACACTGGATGCGGCCGCTTCCCAGACAAGCCAGAAGATAAAAGAAGCAGGCCAAAAGATCGAGAAACTAGAGCAGCAAAAAGAGGACGCCAAAAAAAAGGTCGGTGCATTAAAGGAGCAGGAAAGCCATTTGAAGGGTGAGCTTGCTGAGTTTAACCAGCAGCTTTCCGACGTTTCGGCCCAGATCAATGATTTGGAGGTCCGGATTGATGAAAAGCAAGTGCAAATTAAAGTGGCCAAAAGGGAATTAAAAGACGCAGAGGCCACAAAGGCCAGCCAGTATGAGAGCATGAAAGCCAGGATACGTTTTATTTATGAACGGGGCGGCGTAGATTTGGCGGCAGTGTTTTTAGGGAGCAGTTCCATGGCAGAACTTTTGAACAAAGCGGAGTATGTAGAGGAAATCAACCGCTATGACAGGGAAATGCTTAATTTGTACGAAGAAACCTGTAAACAGATTACTGAAAAAAAGCAGAATTTAAAATCTGAAAAGGCAGAGCTTTTGGCCATGCAGGAAAGCATGGAGCAGAAGAAAGAAGAAGTAAACAGCCTGATTGCAAAGACGCAGAAAAATATTTCCGCCAAGCAGGGGGAGATATCCGATGCGCAGGATGAAGTGGGTGAGTATGATAACCAGATTGCGAAGATGAAGGCATATGAGGAGGAGCTGGAACGCCAGAAGGCAGAAGAAGCGAAGCGGATTGCCGCAGAGCAGAAAAAGAAACAGGAGGAGGCGCAAAAAAAGGCTGCCCAGCAGAAAAAGCCGCAGGGAAGCAGTTCATCCGATAACGGGAATACAGCATCTGGGAGTACCGGAAATACACCTGCGCCCGGAGGTGGGAATGTGGCGGCAAATGCCAGTGATTTGGCGATGCTTGCAGCTTTGGTTGAATGCGAGGCCGGAGGGGAGAGCTATGAAGGGCAGTGGGCTGTAGCAAGCGTTGTGGTAAACCGCGTTAGAAGTGGGAGCTTCCCCAATACTATTTCCGGTGTTATTTACCAGGGCGGGCAGTTTTCGCCAGTGGCAAGCGGGCGGTTTGCGATGGTGCTTTCACGGGGGGCGGCGGGAAGCTGCACACAGGCGGCCCAGGCAGCCCTCTCAGGGAGTACGAATGTAAATTGTTTGTATTTTTGCAGGGCATCTTCTGGGGTACAGGGAACGGTAATTGGAAATCATGTGTTTTATTAGTGTTACAGCGGACTATAAGGAGTGGATGGCAAAGGGGCACTCTGGCTGATTACGGTTTTGGCTGGCCTACAGAGGGGATTTTTTTATTTACGCTGGATGGGTATAGAGGTGGCCTGTATTAAACAGGCATAAAGCTGTAATTTGTAGCGTATTGTAAAAAGCAACAATTACTCCTGTCAAATCATATGTTTTTATGGCAAATATTCCTTGCAATAAAAACGGAAATATGATAATGTTAGTGGGTAAAAGATATATGGAAAAGCTGTAATTTTTGAATTATTTTTTTAAAGATGATTGTTAAAAAATTAACAGCTTTTTGCATCATTAAAAAATGGATAAGGAGACGAGAAAATGGCAAAGAAAGTAGTTTTAGCAGGTGCATGCCGTACAGCAATCGGCAAAATGGGCGGCGCATTGAGCAGCACCCCGGCGGCTGATTTAGGCGCAATCGTGATCAAAGAAGCATTGAACAGGGCAGGCGTAAAGCCGGAGCAGGTAGATGAAGTGATGATGGGCTGCGTTATCCAGGCGGCTCAGGGCCAGAACGTAGCGCGCCAGGCTTCCATCAAGGCGGGCCTTCCGGTTGAAGTTCCGGCGTTTACTTTAAACGTAGTATGCGGTTCCGGTTTAAAATGCGTAAACGAAGCTGCTACCTTAATCATGTCCGGACAGGCTGACATCGTAGTAGCCGGCGGTATGGAGAATATGTCCATGGCTCCGTATGCAATGACCAAAGCCCGTTTCGGATACCGTATGAACAATGCGACAATCATAGATACCATGGTAAACGACGCTTTGACCGATGCATTCAACCATTATCATATGATGATTACGGCAGAGAACGTATGCGATAAATATGGCATCACCCGCGAAGAGTTAGACGCATTCTCCGCAAACAGCCAGCAGAAATGCGAAAAAGCAGTTTCCGAAGGAAGGTTTGACGACGAAATCGTTCCGGTACCAGTTAAGGTAAAGAGGGAAACCGTGATGTTCGCAAAAGACGAAGGACCGCGCCCGGGCACGACGGCAGAAGGCCTTGCCAGCTTAAAATGCTGTTCCGGCAAAGACGGCGGGCTTGTTACGGCAGGCAACGCTTCCGGTATCAATGACGGCGCTGCGGCAATGGTAGTTATGAGCGAAGAAAAAGCAAAAGAACTCGGCGTTACCCCGATGGCTACCTGGGTTGCAGGCGCACTTGGCGGCGTAGATCCGACCATCATGGGAGTAGGCCCGGTTGCAGCGACAAACAAAGTATTCGAGCGTACAGGCTTAACGATTGACGACATGGATCTGGTTGAGGCAAACGAAGCGTTTGCGGCACAGTCTATCGCAGTTGCAAGGGATTTGAACTTCAATATGGACAAAGTAAACGTAAACGGCGGCGCAATCGCGCTTGGACACCCGGTTGGTGCGTCCGGATGCCGTATCTTAGTTACGCTTCTGCATGAAATGGCAAAGAGGGATGCGAAGAAGGGCCTTGCCACACTTTGCATCGGCGGCGGTATGGGCTGCGCAACCATCGTAGAAAGAGATTAATTTTCACTCATAAAATTTAAGGAGGAACAGCAAAAATGAAAGTAGGAGTTATTGGTGCAGGAACCATGGGACAGGGCATTGCCAAAGCATTTGCCCAGGTTGACGGTTATGAAGTAGCGCTCTGCGATATCAAGCAGGAGTGGGCCGACGGCGGAAAAGCAAAGATCCAGAAAGGCTACGCAAGGCTTGTGGAAAAAGGCAAAATGGCGCAGGAAAAAGCAGACGGCATCCTTGCTAAAATCACACCGGGCTTAAAGGAAGACCTTTGCGCAGACTGTGATTTGATCGTAGAAGCAGCTTTTGAAAATATGGAAGTAAAGAAAACGACGTTCTCTGAGCTTGACAAAATCTGCAAACCGGAGTGCATTTTCGCTTCCAATACATCCAGCCTTTCCATTACGGAAATCGGCAACGGCTTAACCCGCCCGATGGTAGGCATGCATTTCTTTAACCCGGCAGACCGTATGAAGTTAATTGAGGTGATCGCAGGCGTGAATACCCCGGCAGAGACCGTAGACGCTATCAAGAAGATTTCCGAAGAAATCGGCAAGACTCCGGTACAGGTAAACGAAGCGGCAGGCTTTGTCGTAAACCGTATCTTAATCCCGATGATCAACGAAGCCGCTTTCATCAAAATGGAAGGCGTTTCCGATGTTGCCGGTATCGACGCAGCGATGAAATTAGGCGCAAACCATCCGATGGGGCCGCTTGAGCTGGGCGATTTTATCGGCCTTGATATCTGCCTTGCCATTATGGATGTCCTTTACAATGAAACCGGCGACAGCAAATACCGCGCATGCCCTCTGATCCGCAAGATGGTACGCGGCGGCAACCTTGGCGCAAAGAGCGGAAAAGGATTCTACATTTACAATGCAGACCGTACAAAGACGCCAATCGACGCTCAGTAAAGAACGGGCATTTGCCAGCAGACAGTGAATTTGTAAAATTATAAGACATGGAGGAATATGAATCATGGATTTCGGTTTAGATAAAAAACATGAAATGGCGAGATCTTTATTTAGGGAATTTGCCGAAAACGAAGTGAAACCTCTGGCTCAGGAAGTGGATGAGACAGAAGAATTTCCGGTGGAAACCGTCAAGAAAATGCAGAAGTTAGGTTTCCTTGGAATCCCGGTACCAAAGGAGTACGGCGGACAGGGCTGCGATCCCCTTACATATGTAATGTGCGTAGAGGAATTATCCAAAGTCTGCGGCACGACAGGCGTTATCGTATCCGCGCATACGTCGCTCTGCATCGATCCGATCCTGACCTACGGTACGGATGCACAGAAAGAAAAATACGTAAGGCCGCTTGCAAGCGGTGAGAAATTAGGCGCGTTCGCGCTGACCGAGCCGGGCGCAGGTACCGACGCGCAGGGCGCTCAGACAAAGGCTGTATTAGACGGAGACGAGTGGGTGTTAAACGGCTCTAAATGCTTTATCACGAACGGTAAAGTAGCGGACGTTTATATTGTAATTGCGATTACAAGCGTTGTAACCGACAAAAGGGGCAGGAAGAAAAAGAACTTCTCTGCATTTATCGTAGACAAAGGCGCTCCGGGATTCTCCTTCGGTACCAAAGAAAAGAAGATGGGTATCCGCGGTTCCTCTACATATGAATTGATTTTTGAAGACTGCAGGATCCCGAAAGAGAACCTGTTAGGGCCGGAAGGCAAAGGGTTCCCGATTGCCATGCATACGCTTGACGGCGGACGTATCGGTATCGCTGCACAGGCCCTTGGTATTGCAGAAGGCGCATTAGACCGCGCGGTTGCTTACACCAAGGAAAGGAAACAGTTTGGCCGTTCTATCGCACAGCAGCAGAACACCCAGTTTAAACTGGCGGATATGGCTGCAAAGATCGAAGCCGCACAGCTTTTAGTTTACAAAGCGGCGATGGCAAAAGCAACCCAGAAGGTATATTCCGTAGAAGCGGCAAAGGCAAAATTATTTGCGGCAGAAACGGCTATGGCAGTGACGACCGAGGTCGTACAGCTTTTCGGCGGATACGGATATATCAGGGAGTACGACGTAGAACGTATGATGCGTGATGCGAAGATCACCGAGATTTACGAAGGTACTTCCGAGGTTCAGAGGATGGTAATTTCCGGCGCATTATTAAGATAGGCGCAGTTCCATCGGATTTTGGGAACGGCAGACATTTGAGGGCATGGCGCGTACCGGAAAATGCCGGGCATTTTCGGGTGGCCACGTCAAAATCATAAACAAAATTATAAGGAGTGAATACCGTGAAGATAGTTGTATGTGTAAAACAGGTACCGGACACAAAGGGCGGCGTACAGTTTAACCCGGACGGTACATTAAACAGGGCAGCAATGCTTACCATCATGAACCCGGATGACAAAGCCGGATTGGAAGCAGCGCTTAGGTTAAAAGAAGAGCATGGCGCGGAAGTTACCGTAGTGACCATGGGGCTTCCGAAGGCAGACGAAGTATTGCGTGAGGCCATGGCAATGGGAGCGGACAAAGGAATCCTCGTAACGGACCGTGTACTCGGCGGGGCCGATACATGGGCTACCTCTACGACGCTTGCAGGCGCAATCCGCAACCTGGAGTATGATTTGATTATCACAGGACGTCAGGCAATCGACGGCGACACCGCGCAGGTTGGCCCGCAGATCGCAGAGCACCTTGGGCTTCCGGTGATTTCTTATGCGCAGAACATTAAAATTGACGGCGACGCCGTTATCGTTGAGCGCCAGTACGAAGACAGATACCATGAGTTAAAGGTGAAAATGCCTTGCTTAGTCACGGCTTTATCTGAATTGAACGTGCCGCGTTACATGACCCCGGGCGGAATCTTTGATGCATACGACAAAGAAGTTACCGTATGGGGTAGGCCGGACTTAAAAGATGTAGACGACGCAAACCTTGGGTTAAAAGGTTCGCCGACCAAGATTGCAAAAGCGTCCGACAAAGTCCGCAAGGGCGCCGGAGAAAAAGTAAGCCTGGCTCCGGACGAAGCAGTCGAGTATTTGATTGGCAAGTTCAAAGAGAAACATATTATCTAATAAAAATAAGGAAAAGTGGTGAATACAATGGGTTTAGAAGAATATAAAGGAGTATATGTCTTTGCGCAGCAGGTAGATAACGTATTAGACGGCGTTGCATTTGAATTGCTTGGAAAAGCAAAAGACCTGGCAAAGGATTTGGATACGGACGTAACAGCAGTTTTGATTGGTTCTGACGTAAAGGGCCTTGCAGATTCACTGGCAGTTTACGGCGCAGACAAGGTGATCGTAGTAGACGATCCGGAACTTAAGGAGTACAGGACAGAGCCTTATGCACATGCACTTTCTTCGGTGATCAATGAATACAAACCAGAAATTATGTTAGTCGGCGCTACGGCAATCGGCCGTGACCTTGGCCCTACGGTTTCCGCAAGGGTTGCAACCGGCCTTACCGCTGACTGTACGGTACTGGAAATCGGTGATTTCCCGTTAGTAGCGCAGCCAGGCAAGGAAGACGAGCAGAAGCACAAACAGCTTTTGATGACGCGTCCTGCATTCGGCGGCAATACGATCGCTACCATTGCATGCCCGGACAACCGCCCGCAGATGGCTACGGTACGTCCCGGCGTTATGCAGAAGATTGCGCCGATTGAAGGCGCAAAAGCGAACATTGTTGAGTTTAACCCGGGCTTTACGCCGGATAACCGCTATGTAGAGATTTTAAATATTGTAAAGGCAGTGAAGACGACGGCGAATATTATGGATGCGAAGATCTTGGTATCCGGCGGCCGAGGCGTTGGGTCTAAAGAGAACTTTAAGCTTTTGGACGACTTGGCGGAAGTGCTTGGCGCGACTGTTAGCTGCTCCCGTGCCGTTGTAGAGAACGGCTGGCAGCCGGTTGATTTGCAGGTAGGCCAGACCGGTAAGACGGTTCGTCCGCAGATTTATTTTGCTATCGGTATTTCCGGCGCTATTCAGCATGTGGCCGGTATGGAAGATTCTGATTTGATTGTTGCAATTAATAAGGATGAAGACGCTCCGATCTTTGATGTTGCAGATTATGGCCTTGTAGGAGATTTGAACAAAATCGTTCCGG
>OFGF01000184.1_pt1 | contig 61528 bp, 42 predicted proteins | sample 1521711 | NCBI WGS metagenome assembly OFGF01 (sample SAMEA3504092, study PRJEB24116) | mouse gut metagenome | biome: mouse gut; feature: mouse-associated habitat; material: faeces | place: Denmark | collected 2011 | reverse complement strand
TAGACCTTCTTGGGCAGGGGCAGGTCCATGCTCATGAGGAACGCAGGCCAGTAGATGGCGTGGAACCGGACGATCTCCTTGCCCACGAAGTGGGCGTCGGCGGGCCAGAACTTGTCCAGATCGTCATATTTTTCGTTTTGATAGCCCAGGGCGGTCATATAGTTGAACAGCGCGTCCAGCCACACGTAGACCACGTGGCCCGGGTCGAAGTCCACGGGCACGCCCCAGGTGAAGCTGGTGCGGGAGACGCACAGGTCCTGGAGGCCGCCCTCGCAGTCGATGAAGTTGTTGACCATTTCGTGGACGCGGCTGCGGGGCTCCAGGAAGTCGGTATTCAACAGCAGGTCCCGGACCCGGTCGGCGTACTTGGACGCCCGGAAGAAGTAGGCCTCCTCCTCGGCGTCAACGACCTCCCGGCCGCAGTCGGGGCACTTGCCGTCCACCAGCTGGCTGTCGGTCCAGAAGCTTTCGCAGGGCTTGCAGTACTTGCCCTTATAGGAGCCCTTGTAGATGTCGCCGTTTTCGTACATCTTCCGGAAAATCTTCTGGATAGAGGCCACGTGGTAATCGTCGGTGGTGCGGATGAAGCGGTCGTACTGAATGTTCATCAGCTTCCACAGGTCCAGCACCCCGCCGGGGGCGGTGACGATGCTGTCCACGAACTGCTGGGGGGTGACGCCGGCCTCCTTGGCCTTGTCCTCGATCTTCTGGCCGTGCTCGTCGGTGCCGGTGAGGAACATCACGTCGTACCCGCACAGACGCTTGTACCGGGCCATGGCGTCGGTGGCCACGGTGCAGTAGGCGTGGCCGATGTGGAGCCTGCCCGAGGGGTAGTAGATGGGTGTGGTGATATAGTATTTCTTGTCATTCATCGGTGGTCTCCTCCTGTATGCTTTGCTCCCCGGCGGGCCGGGGGGAATTGGGCCGGGCGGGGCGGTCCAGGCTGGGGGGCAGACGCCACAGCACCCCCGCCGCCGCCAGGATCTGGGAGAGCAGCAGCAGCGCGTCCCCCAGCTCCGCAGTGCACAGGGTGCCGTCCGGCCTTCCGGCGATCAGGGACAGCTCCGCCAGGGTGGACACCAGGGACGCCGCCGACAGGATGGCGGACATACCCGCCAGCCACAGCAGGCGGCGGGGCCGGGGCGCGCCGGCGGACATACCCGCGAAGTCCATGTAGAACGCCATGCCCGCCACAATGGCGATGAGCTGGGGGGCGTAGTCCCACCGGACGGGGTTGGCGGCGTGGGCCCGAAAGCTCTCCATCAGCCACACGCAGCCCGCCACTCCGGGCAGGGCGGCGGAAAAGCCCCCCTTGCCCCGCCTGCCGGGGCGCAGGCCGTCCCGCCCCATCTGGAGCAGGCCCAGGGCGGCCAGAAGGGACCCCGCCGCCGTGGCCAGGGTGAGCATCCCGTTGTTGCTGGGGGGCTGTACGCCGGCGTCCAGCGCGGCCTGGTAGAGCTGGAACTGCCCCACCCCCACCACGAACAGCACCGGAACCGCCAGCAGGGCCAGCAGGGCCGCCGCCGCCTCCAGCCCGGGGAACACGGGGTCCCCGGTGCCCAGGAACACCATGTCCCAGCGGCGGGCGGGATCGGGGGCCTGGCGCAGGGCCAGCAGGATAAACCAGGCCCCCGCCATCACCACCACGCAGGTGAGGATCACGCTGGCCTGGGCCCCGGGTATGGCCAGGCCGGAGTCCGGCTCAAAGGCGGAGGCGAGCTGCCACCTCCGCAGCAGGGCCGCGGCCAGGGCCGCCCCCCCCGCGGAGATCAGCCAGGCCGTCCGCCCGGATACGCTGTTTTTCATGGTTTCCACCTCATAATCCCTGCCAGCGGCTGAAGGGGAACAGCACCGCCAGCCCCCGGCCGATGACGCAACGGTTGTCCACGATGCCGATGTCCGGATGGCGGCTGTCGGCGGAGTGGTTGCGGTTGTCGCCCATGACGAAAATGCAGCCCTCGGGCACCGTCACGTGGTTGACCCCCTCCCCCCAGTTGGGCAGGCGCATCGGCTCGTTGATATAGTCCTCGGCAATCACCTTGCCGTCCACCTGCACGGTGCCGGAGCCGTAGTCGATGTCCACCCGCTGGCCCCCGGTGGCGATGACCCGTTTGATGATGGAGTCCTCCTGATACCGCTCCTGGGTGAGCACCACGATGTCCCCCTGCTTCGGCTCATAGCCCAGGGACCAGACCAGGATCAGATCCCGCTCCCAGAGGGTGCTCTCCATGGACGGCCCGCTCACCACGATCACCCGGACCACGAAGGTGAACAGCAGCACAAAGGCCGCCATCATCCCCACCAGCACCCGCACGTTCAGGTACAGGTCCCGGCTGGCGGAGCCGTCCCGCTGGGCCTTGGCGGGGGACTGCTCCCCCTCCGGGGCGGGGGTGCCCTCCGGCGGGGCGTTCTCCGGGGCGGGGCCGCTTTGCATCTGCTCTAACTTATCATCCATCCGATTGTCCCCTTCCATGGCTCAGCCTTCCTCCGCCGGGAGGTCCAGCGCGGCCGGATCGTCATAGGCCAGCTGGAACTGGGCGGCGTCCATGCTCTCGTGGGCCAGCAGGTACTGGGCCACCAGCTCTAATTTATCCCGATCCCGCCGCAATATGTCCCGGCACCGCTCATAGGCCCCGTCCAGCAGGGCCTTCACCTCCCGGTCGATGAGGGCGGCGGTCTCCTCCGAGTAGGGCTTGGCCTGGGCCATGGAGCGGCCGATGAACACCTCGTCGTGGCCCGCGCCGAAGGCGGTGTGGCCCAGCCTGCCGCTCATGCCGTATTTGGTCACCATGTCCCGGGCGATGGCGGTGGCCCGCTCCAGGTCGCTCACCGCCCCGGTGCACACGAAGCCCAGGGCCGTCTCCTCGGCGCAGCGGCCCCCCAGCAGGGTGGACAGCGTCTCCTCCAGCCGTTTCTGGGACACGTGGTCCCGGTCCTCCTGGGGGCGGTTGATGGTCATGCCCGCCGCGGTGCCCCGGGGGACGATGGTGATCTGCTGCACCGGGTCCTGGGTGGGCAGGGCGCGGCTCACCACCGCGTGGCCCGCCTCGTGGTAGGCGGTGATTTTCCGATCCTCCAGGATCCGGGTCCGGCTGCGCTTCTCCGGCCCCGCCAGCACCTTGATCACCGACTCCTGCACGTCCGTGAGGGTGATATAGGGCTGATTCCGCCGGGCCGCCAGCAGGGCGGACTCGTTCATCAGGTTCTCCAGGTCCGCCCCGGTGAAGCCGGTGGTCTCCCGGGCGATCTCCTTCAGGTCCACGTCCTCCGCCAGGGGCTTCTTCCGGGTGTGGACCCGGAGGATCTCCTCCCGGCCCTTCATGTCCGGCCGGCCCACGTACACCTGCCGGTCGAACCGGCCCGGGCGGAGGAGGGCGGGGTCCAGAATGTCCTGCCGGTTGGTGGCCGCCAGCACGATAACCCCCTCGTTGGCGGAGAAGCCGTCCATCTCCACCAGCAGCTGGTTCAGGGTCTGCTCCCGCTCATCGTGTCCGCCGCCCAGCCCGGTGCCCCGCTGCCGGCCCACGGCGTCGATCTCGTCGATGAACACGATGGCGGGGCAGTCCTTCTTGGCCTGGCCGAACAGGTCCCGCACCCGGGACGCGCCCACGCCCACGTACAGCTCCACAAAGTCGGAGCCGGAGATGGACAGGAACTTTACCCCCGCCTCCCCCGCCACCGCCCGGGCCAGCAGGGTTTTGCCCGTCCCCGGCGGGCCCACTAAGAGCACGCCCTTGGGGATGCGGGCCCCCAGGTCGATGAACTTCTGGGGCTCCTTGAGGAAGTCCACCAGCTCCTGTAACTCCTGCTTCTCCTCGTCCGCCCCGGCCACATCGGCGAAGGTGACGGTGCTGTCCTTGCCGCCCTCCACCGCCCGGGCCTGCCCGAAGCGGCTGGGGCCGGGGCCGCCGCCCCCCTGGGAGGACTGCTGCTGCCGGGCGTTCAGCAACGCCCACAGCCCCAGGGCCAGGGCCGCCGAGGCCACGCAGGGGATGAGCACCACCAGCCACAGCGGGGTCTCGAAGGGCTTGCGGAAGTCGTAGCTTTTCAGAATCCCCTGCTCCCGCTGCTCCTCAAACAGGGGGCCGAACTCCCGCCGGAACCCCTCCGGGTCGGACAGGGTGTGGAGGGAGCCGTCGGTGAGCCGCATGGTCAGCGTGCCGTCCCCGCCCACCACGAACTCCTCCACCCGCCCCTGGCGGAAGCAGTCCACCGCGGCGGAGTAGGCGATCTCGCCCCCCCGGCCCGCCCCGGTGAACACGGACAGCCCCCACAGCAGGGCCGCCAGTATGACCACATACAGTACGATGCTTACAAGTTTGTTTGGCTGCTTCAAGATGTTTTTCTCCTTTTTTCGTCGGGACAAACTTCATATCACTCGCTTCCGCCTGCGGCGAAAGCTCCTTCATTCCGTTGTCCCTCCTCTCCCCACAAAGCCTGAAGTACGGCTTTGCGGGGGCCCCCATGGGCTCCGCCCGTTACTCGCTGTAGACGGAGGGCTTCAGCACCCCCACATAGGGCAGGTTGCGGTATTTCTCCGCGTAGTCCAGGCCGTAGCCCACGATGAAGGCGTCCGGGATGGTGAAGCCCACGTAGTCGGCGGTGATGGGCTTGGTCCTCCGGTCCGGCTTATCCATGAGGGCGCAGATCCGGATGGAGGCGGGCTTCCTGGCCCGGAGCACGTCCATCAGGTAGTACAGGGTGTTCCCCGAGTCCAGGATGTCCTCCACGATGATCAGGTCCTTGCCCTCGATGGAGTCGGACAGGTCCTTCTTGATCTCCACCTGCCCGGAGCTGACGGTGCCCGCCCCATAGGAGGACACCGCCATGAAGTCCACCGTCACGTTCAGGTTGATGGCCCGGGTCAGGTCGGCCATGAAGATGTAGGAGCCCCGGAGGACGGAGATCAGCATGGGCTCCCGGCCCGCGTAGTCGGCGGCGATCTGCTCCCCCACCTCCCGGACCCGGCTGTGGAGCTGTTCCTCGGTGTAGAGCACCTGCTCAATGTCTGGATGGATCATGTTCATTCTCCTTTGCTTTTTGATTTAAGCCGCTTTGCCCGCCGCCGCAAAGTGTCGGCAGCCGCAGAGCATGGCATGGATTGCTTCCGTCCGGAAGTAATCCAATATGCAGGGCCGGCTTTCCCGGCTCCGCCAGAAAATCCAGATCCGGGCCGAAGCCCCCCAGGGCCGCCGCCCGTCCCCCGCCGTCCACCACGGGGACCAGCTCCCGGCGGCAGGCGGGCACGCGGCCCTCGATCATCAGCTTCTTCACCGTCTTTGACGGACGCTTCCCCAGGGTGATCACGTCCCCCTCCCGCCGGGGGCGGATGAGGTAGCGGCCCGGCCTCAAATAGAACTCCCGGGGGCTGACATATGCCTTCCCCGGACACTCCGCCGGGATACAGCGGATGATCCAGCTCCCCCAGCGGCTCTCGCCCTCCGCCAGCTCCCTGGGGGCGGGCGGCTCCGCGTCCGAAGCCGTCTGACGGGCCAGGGCCAGCAGCTCGTACTGCCGCCGCACGCTTCCCCCCGGCACGTCGATTTGGGCGGAGGGGTCGTCCCCCAGGGCCAGGGCCAGCATCCCCTCCCGGTGGACGGATTCGCCGGACAGCCCCGCCTTGTCCAGCAGCTGCCCGCAGGCCCGCAGGGCGATGGGCCGGGGGGCCTCCCGCAGCGGCTCCACATTCACCGCAATCCCCTCCGGAATGTCCAGCCCCTGGCCGCTGATCCGCTCCGCCTGCCGGGACAGCTCCGCCTCGTCCTCCCGCAGGCGGGCGGCGGCGGCGCAGATGTGCTCCGCCGCCCGGGGGTTCAGCTCCTCCAGCAGGGGCAGGAGCCGGAGCCGCACCCGGTTGCGGGTGAAGGCCGGGTCGGCGTTGCTCTCGTCCTCCACGTGGGGGACGCCGTGTTCCTTTAAATAGTCCCCGATCTCCCGGCGGGTCACGTTCAGCATGGGCCGGACGATGTCCCCCCGGCGTTCCGGGATGCCCGTCAGGCCGTTCAGCCCGCAGCCCCGGATCAGGTTCATCAGCACCGTCTCCGCGTTGTCCCCGGCGTGATGCCCGGTGGCGGTGAGGGACAGGCCCTCCGCCTCCGCCGTCTCCGACAGGAAGCGGTAGCGCAGGATTCTGGCCCCCTCCTCCACGGACAGGCCCTCCCGCCGGACGAAGGCGGGCACGTCCGCCCGCCCCGCGGCGAGGGGCACTCCCTGCCGCTTGCACCAGTCCCGGACAAAGTCCTCGTCCCGCTGGGCGGCGGGGCGCAGGCCGTGGTTGAAGTGGGCGGCGTAAGGCTGCTGGCCGCGAAAGTGGGGAACATGGGCATGAAGGCCCTGCGCGAAGTCATGGACGACGTGCGCTCCAAACTGCCTTCGGGCGTGGCCTGCCTGGCTGCTGAAGATAACGGCAAAGCGCAGCTTATCCTGTACGTCTCCAAGGATCTGCATACCCGTTTTACCGCGCCGGATCTGATCAAGGCCATTTCCGCCCCGGTGGGCGGTTCCGGCGGCGGACGCCCGGATATGGCTCAGTCCGGAGGAAGCAATCCGGCCGGCATTGATGAAGCCCTTGAACTCCTTAAGGCGAAACTCGCCGAGTGAGGTAAAGAGAAAATAGCAGAAGGGAAGGGGCGGGAAACATTAAAGGCAGGTTCTTCCCGGCGGCTCCGTCAGGAAAGCGAGGCTCGCTCCGGCTTTACGCGGGGCTGTGCGGGAAATGGCTGAATGTCATGTATAATTTCAATGTCAAACTGCTCTGAAATGAATTCCTTTCCGGGCAGCCTCCGGCCGGTTAACGGCACGGCCAAGCTGCGGCCTGCTCCTGATTTCCGCTTGCGTTGACTTTGTTAACATTCTCGGGCTGCTGATAAGGTCAGCAGCCTTCAGGTGTTCTGCAAAGCATATGGGCTGCGTCAGAGCATTTTCGGTTGGCTCTGTCATAGAATCGTGTTGACAGCGCTGCGCGGAGCGTATCGTTTCGCCGAAAGCGTGGCTTCAGCGGGAGACCCCGGCCATGCCACCGCGCCCGGCTTGCGTCTGGCGGCTCGCACTCCGCAACATTTCATGTTGCGCAGTGCTCATAACATCATAATCCTCTGGAAGCGCGGGATAACAAGTTTGTGAAGGTAGCCCGGTTTTTTGCAGGAGAGCTTTGACATTGCGCCGCAAAATATGTAGTTTCTAACGAGCCGGACGGTTACAGGTGCGGGAGTACGCAAAAGTGCGGATGCCCGTGAAGAACGCAACTTTTGCGCGGAGGATGCTCAGACGTGATCAGTATTGACATAACTCTTGTTTTTCAGGTGGTGAACTTTCTCATCACGCTGTTTATTCTGAATGTGCTGATCATTCGCCCCATCCGGGAAGTACTGGCCCGCCGCCGCGCCCATAACGCGGCGCTTGCCGGGGACGCAGGCAGCATGAAAGACATTGCCGCGCGCAAGCTGGAAAGCTATGAAGCGCGGCTTGTTCAGGCCCGCGCTCAGATGGCGTCTTCCCGTGATGCGGCCAAAAAGGCCGGTGAACGGGAGGCTCAGAAACATCTGGAGGCCGTCGGAGCGGAGGCCCGTACAATCCGGCAGAACGCCACGGAGCGTATGCGTGAAGAAAGCGCCGCCGCCCGGCGGGAACTGGAAGGCAGGGTGGCCGCTTATGCTGAAAGCGCCATCGGTAAGGTGCTCGGCGTGTGACCCGGCTCATTCGTAAGGAGAACAGCGTGCGAAAACTGGTGCTATCTCTGGCCGCTTTCATGGCGGTGCTTGCCGCCTCGGGTCACGCCATGGCGGCGGACGAACACGTTCTGGCCTGGGACAACTTTGCGTTGCGTGTGCTGAACGTCATCATCTTTATCGGCATTATTTGGTATGCCGCCGGTGCGCTCATCAAAAAGTTTTTCATCGGGCACCGTGAGGCTATCGCTCATGAATCGGCTGAACTGGAACGCCTGAAAAAGGAAGCCGCGGAGCATCTGGCCGATGTGGAGCGGCGTGTCGCGGGCGTGGAACAGGAATGCGAAAACTTGCTTGCTGAAGGCAAGGCCCAGGCTGAAAGACTGAAGGCCGCCATTTTGGCTGACGCGGAAAAGCAGGCCGCTCAGATTCTTGAACAGCCCCGCCGCAGCGCCGAACAGGAGGGGAAGTCCGAGTTCGACGCCATCCGCGCCGGTCTGGCCGATGAAATTGTCAGGGCCATGGAACAGGGGCTGATGAAAAAGCTCGATGCAGCCGAGCATCAGAAGCTCATTGACAAATCGCTGACCAAGGTGGTGCTCCAGTGATTGGCAATGTCGTGTCCCGGCGTTATGCTTCCGCACTTTTTGCTCTCGGCAGAGAAGCCGGTGAAAAGGAAATGGAGCGCTATGCCGCTACGTTGAATGCTCTGGGTGAAGCGGTGGAGGAGTCCCGCACGCTTGCGGACGCCTTTCGCAACCCCGTGCTCAGTGTGGAAGAGAAAAAGAACGTTGTGCTGGCCCTGCTCGAAAAGGCCGGGGGCGGCACGATGGAGCGGCGTTTTTGTGAACTGCTGGCGGACAAGGACCGTCTGCCGCTGTTGTCCGCCATTGCGGCGGATTACAGCGCTTTGCTCGATAAGGCCAAAGGTATTTGCCGCGGTGTGCTGACCACGGCGGTCGAACTCGACGCCAAACGCAAAGCAGAGATCAAAGCGCGGCTGGAATCACAAACAGGGCGCAAGCTCGAACTTGCCTGGGCGGCAGATCCCGCCATTTTGGGCGGCCTTGTGCTCAAAATGGGAGATACCGTTCTGGACGCGAGCCTGCGCGCGCAGCTCGATAACCTCAGGGAATCCATCAAGAGGGGTGAGTAAGCCATGCACATCAAGGCTGAAGAGATCGGAAAGATCATCGAGGATCAAATCCGCAACTACGACCAGCGCGTGGAAATGAGCGAGACTGGCACCGTACTGTACGTGGGGGACGGCATTGCCCGCGTGTATGGGGTCAATAACGCCATGTCCATGGAACTGCTCGAGTTTCCCGGCGGAGTCATGGGCATGGTGCTCAACCTCGAAGAAGACAATGTCGGTGTCGCGCTTTTGGGCGATGATACCGGCATCAAGGAAGGGGATCCGGTCAAGCGTACCGGGAAGATTTTCTCCGTGCCCGTCGGCGAGGCTGTGGTCGGTCGCGTGCTGAACCCCCTGGGGCAGCCGCTGGACGGCATGGGCCCCGTTGAAACAGACGAAAGCCGCCCGGTGGAGCTCAAGGCTCCGGGGCTCATGTCCCGCAAGAGCGTACACGAGCCCATGGTGACCGGCATCAAGGCCATTGACGCTATTACGCCTATCGGACGCGGTCAGCGCGAACTGATTATCGGTGACCGTCAGACAGGTAAGACAGCGATTGCCATTGATACGATTATAAATCAGAAAGGGCAGGGCGTGAAATGTATCTATGTCGCCATTGGGCAGAAAGCGTCCACCATAGCCACTATCGTTAAGACATTAGAGGAATTTGGCGCTATGGACTACACTACGGTGGTTGCGTCCACGGCAAGCGAGCTGGCTCCTTTGCAGTATATTGCGCCGTACGCAGGCTGTGCAATCGGTGAAGAATGGATGGAAAAGGGAGAGGACGTGCTGGTGGTGTATGACGACCTCAGCAAGCACGCTACGGCATATCGAACGCTTTCCTTGCTGCTCCGCCGTCCGCCAGGACGTGAGGCTTATCCGGGCGATGTGTTCTATCTGCATTCCAGGCTGCTGGAACGTGCGGCAAGATTATCAGATAAATTGGGCGGCGGTTCTCTGACGGCGCTTCCGATTATTGAAACCCAGGCAGGAGACGTTTCCGCTTATATCCCTACGAACGTGATTTCCATTACTGATGGGCAGATTTATCTGGAAACAGAAATGTTTAACGCAGGATTTCGTCCAGCGATCAATGCAGGTCTGTCAGTGTCCCGTGTGGGGGGCTCGGCGCAGATCAAGGCAATGAAAAAGATCGCGGCTCCGATCCGTGTGGAATTGGCGCAGTATCGTGAGCTTGCGGCGTTCGCGCAATTTGGTTCTGAGCTCGATGCTGATACCACGGAAAAGCTGGCGCAGGGCGAACGGATCCGTGAAATGTTGAAACAACCTCAATATAAGCCCATGCCTGTGGAATATCAGGTTATGATTATTTATGCGGCGACGAAGAAATATCTTCTGGATGTCCCAGTTGCAGACATTCTGCGGTTTGAACAGGAGTTGTTTGAATTTGTTGATACGAAATATCCAGAGATTCCAGAGTCTATCCGCAGTCAGAAAGAAATTAAAGAGGATACAGAGCAGAAGCTGATCAAAGCCATTGAGGAATGCAAGGCACAGTTTAAGTAGAACAGGTGGTGAATCATTATGGCGTCCATGAGGGACATTAAACGAAGAAAAGGCAGCATACAGAGTACGCAGCAAATCACAAAAGCCATGAAGCTTGTTTCTACTGTTAAATTGCAGAAAGCCAGAAACCGCGCGGAGCAGTCGAATCCATATTTTAACCATATGTACCAGACGGTAACCTCGATGTTAGCAAGGAGCGGCAGCTTGAATCATCCCTATTTAAAGGCGGGCAATTCCCAGAAAAAAGCTGTGATCACCATTGCCTCTAACCGGGGACTTGCCGGCGGCTACAATGCCAATGTGGTAAAGCTTTTAACAGGGAGCGGAATTGCGAAAGAAGATGTGCAAGTGTATATGATTGGACGCAAGGCAAAGGAACTTCTGGTGCGGAAAGGCTATGAGATCAAAGCGGATTATTCTGATGTGATTGAAGGGCCAACCTATGAGGATGCTTCCCTGATCTGCAAAGAGGTTTTGGATGCATTTAGCAAGGGTGAAATTGGAGAAATCTATCTCGCTTATACCCATTTCAAGAATACGGTGAGCCATGAGCCTGTGCTGATGAAGCTGCTTCCGGTAGAGTTTGACGAGGCAGAGCTGCAAGAGGCGGATAGCAATGTGCTGATGAATTACGAGCCGAATGAGGAAGAGGCTTTGGACTTGATCATCCCCAAATATCTCACCAGCCTGTTTTATGGCGCATTGGTGGAAGCGGTGGCAAGTGAGAACGGAGCCAGGATGCAGGCGATGGATTCTGCCACAAGCAATGCGGACGAGATGATTAGTGATTTAACATTGAAATATAACAGGGCGCGCCAGGGCTCTATTACACAGGAGCTTACAGAGATTATTGCTGGCGCGGAAGCCATTTCGTAGAAGCAAATCGTTTTTCTATGAGATGAGCGTTATCGCAAGAATAAGGAGTGAAAGGGTGAAAGAATTTGCAGATTCTTTCACTGGCTACCTATTTGTGCTGAAAATACGCACAGAATGGAGGAAATTGAAATTATGGCAGAAAAGAATATAGGTAAAATCACTCAGATTATCGGCGCCGTTTTGGATATTAAGTTTTCCGAAGGCAGCCTGCCGGAAATCAATGAAGCCATCAATATTCCGCTGAAAGGCAGAAACAAGCTGGTGGTGGAGGTTTCCCAGCATCTGGGTGATGATACGGTAAGATGTATTGCCATGGGTTCTACAGATGGATTGGTTCGTGGAATGGATGCGGAAGCGACAGGAGCTGCGATCATGATTCCGGTTGGAGAAGGGACGCTGGGACGTATGTTCAATGTCCTTGGAGAGCCGATTGACGAGCTTCCTCCGCCCAAAAAAGCGGAACGGATGCCGATCCACAGAAAAGCGCCCACTTTTGAAGAACAGGCGACTTCCACAGAGATGTTGGAGACCGGGATCAAGGTGGTGGATCTTCTGTGTCCCTATCAGAAAGGCGGAAAGATCGGTCTGTTTGGCGGCGCCGGCGTAGGCAAGACGGTGCTGATTCAGGAGCTGATTCATAACATTGCCACAGAGCATTCTGGATATTCTGTATTTACCGGAGTGGGAGAGCGTACCCGTGAAGGCAACGACCTTTACTATGAAATGAAAGAATCCGGGGTTATTGATAAGACCTGCATGGTGTTTGGACAGATGAATGAGCCTCCGGGAGCCCGTATGCGCGTAGGTCTGACAGGGCTTACCATGGCGGAATATTTCCGTGACAAAGGTGGAAAGGACGTGCTATTGTTCATTGACAATATTTTCCGTTTCACCCAGGCAGGTTCTGAGGTATCCGCGCTGTTGGGACGTATGCCTTCCGCAGTGGGATATCAGCCAACGCTGCAGACGGAGATGGGAGCTCTTCAGGAGCGCATTACTTCGACTAAGAGCGGTTCTATCACCTCTGTGCAGGCGGTGTACGTTCCGGCGGACGACTTGACGGATCCTGCTCCAGCGACGACGTTTGCGCATTTGGATGCCACGACGACGTTGTCACGTTCCATTGCAGAGCTTGGCATTTATCCGGCCGTAGATCCGTTGGATTCTACCTCCCGTATACTGGATCCCCGTGTAGTGGGGCAGGAACATTTTGAGGTTGCCCGTGGCGTACAGGAGATTTTACAAAGATACAAGGAACTGCAGGACATTATTGCCATTCTTGGCATGGATGAATTGTCTGAGGATGACAAATTGATCGTAAACCGTGCAAGAAAGGTACAGAGATTCTTGTCTCAGCCTTTCTTTGTGGCAACTCAGTTTACGGGATTGGATGGAAAATATGTGCCGATCACAGAGACGCTCCGGGGATTTAAAGAGATTCTCGAAGGCAGGCATGATGATGTTCCAGAAAGTTATTTCCTGAACGCAGGATCCATTGATGATGTTCGAGCCCGCATGAAATAGGGGGTGAGCACATGGCAGAAAATTTTCAATTGCAGATCATTACGCCGGACCGGATCTTTTATGAGGGGGAGGCGTCCATGGTGGAATTTACCTCTGTGGATGGTGAAATGGGCGTTTACAAGCATCATATTCCCCTGACTACCGTGCTGGCGCCTGGTGTTGTGACGATCACAGAGGATAACGGTAAAAAAGAGGCTGCAGTGCATGCTGGATTTGTGCAGATTCTTGGCGAAAAGGTTACTTTTCTTGCAGAGGTAGCTGAGTGGCCGGATGAGATTGACGTGACCCGCGCCCAGGAGGCGAAAGCCCGGGCAGAAGAGCGATTGCGCAACCACAGCGCCGAGGTCGACGTGGCAAGGGCGGAGATGGCTTTGCGCAGGGCGTTGGTTCGTCTCGATGTGAAACAGTAGGCAATTTGAGTTCCAGGCAGAAAATTTTATAATGAGGTGGGGCTGCCGCATAGAGAAAAGGAAAACAGGAGATCGGATGTTCTGCTTTTGCAGATTCCAGAATCGTATTCCTTTGCCTCTGTGCGGCAGTTTTGCTAAATTGGGAATAAAGCGGGATATTGTGCCAAGGCTTCTTTTTATTTTTGTGCTGATTTGCATTTGTATGAAAGAGTGTCAATTTTCAGGACAAAGATAAGCGAAAATGTACGATATATATTATGAGGGAAAGAGATATTTGGACGGGATTCTTTTCATATTTCAGAAAGCAGTCATTATAAGGCTGCTTTCTATAATATATATGTTTCAGAGAGCGGTCATGCCAAAGCTGTTCTCTATCATGTTAATAATACCATTATCATAAAAACCAAAATAGAAGGAGCGGGGCTGTTATGACGAAAGAAAAGCATGTTTCTCGAAATAAACATCGGCAATCTAGGAGGCATCCCACAAGTATACGGTTGATTGCGGGATTGCTCTGTATTTGCCTGTCGGTGATGTCTTTGCCTGGCGGGACGTCTAGTTTCTTAGCTTTGGCAGCGGAGAAGAAAGAAGTTGTCACGTTTCCAGCGTTGCCAGAGGAGATACGGATGCAGACGGCAAAGCCTGGGACAGAACTGGAGGAGCTGGAACTTCCGGATACGCTGATGGCGGTGTGCCGCTTTGCGGGGGAGAATTATCAAGGAGTAAAACAGTTGGCGCAGGAATTATCTGCGCAAGTGCGTCCAAAACAAGACGCAGTATTTGTTAAGTCTGGAAATGCGTTATCGCAAGAGAATGCGGAATCTGTAGAAAGAGACATGGGCGCTTCCGGGGGAGAAGCCTCCGCCATAGAGCAGCAGGGGGATGAAGTACAAGAAGCTTATGGCAATGGGGTGAGCTTTCCAGAAGAAACAGCTTCTGGAGAAGAGGACTCGGAAAATTCAAAAGAACCTGATCATTCTGGGGAGGAAGCAGGCGATCTCGAAGAAACAGCTTCTGGAGAGGGAGAGTCAGGAAATCCAGATCAAGAAGCGCCAAGCGAAGGGGAGGCAGAACTTCCAGCAGAACCAGATCAGCCTCAGCAGGAACCAGGCGCAGGAATGGAACGGCAGCAGACAGAGTTGGTGACCATAGAAGGGATAACCTGGAGCAGCCAACCAGAATATGATTCTGAGACGGAAGGGATTTATCTATTTACCCCGGTCTTGCCGGAAAGCTATCGATTAGCAGAGGGAGGCAGGCTTCCAGAGATAACCGTGGAAGTGGTACGTTCTGAGAAAAGGGAGGCAAGGGACGGAGACGATCAGGGACAAGAAAGCAAGAAAAGCGCAGGGGAAGCTAAGGAGCTTGAGATCGAACAGAGTCCGGTGTTCGCCGAACCGTCTATGCCAGGATGTGGCGTGATCAGCGAGGATACGACTTGGAAAGAAGGCGGGGTTCTTGAGAACGGCGAGTTGATTGTCAATCCCGGGGTCACGTTGACGATAAAAGGGGCTTTGACAATTCAGGGAAGTGTTACGATAAAGGGCGGGGGGACTATTCTAAGGAATGGAGATTCTGCTGGATTTTATGTCGGTCAAGACGCATGTCTTACTATGGCGAATATAACTGTGGACGGCAACTCATACCCTGCCAGCTGTTCGATGATTCAAGTGGCTAAAGGGGAAGTGAATTTGGAGGAAGGATGTAGAATTCAAGATTGTATCTATTATTCAGGCAGGGGAGGGGCAATTTCTTGCCAAGATGATGCGATAGTCACTTTGAATGGCGCGGTCATAGAAAGCTGTTCAGCGGAAAGTGGAGGCGCTATTTCTATAACTGGAAGCAGATGCAGCCTTACATTAAATGGCGGGGCGATCGAGAGTTGTTCAGCAAGTACGGGTGGCGGCATATATGCAAATGTACCCGGCATGGATAACGAAATTAATCTCAACAATGCCAGGATAGAGAATTGTTCGGCGCTTGGCACAGGAGGTGGAATATATGCAACCTTGGCAGACGTGACGATTCGTGGGGGCACCTATAAAAATAATAGAACGACAGGTCGTTTGGATTGGATAGAAGACATCGTGGGAGGCGGATTTGTGTTTATCTGCCAGGCGGTGCTGACGATCCATAGTGGCAATTTTATAGATAATACGACGGTTACAAAAGGCGGATGTGTTCATCATTGCGGGCATAAAAATACGACTACTAATATATATGGAGGATATTTTAAAGGAAACACAAGCAGTAACGAGAAATATAAGGGCAGCGGGGGAGTTTATAATTCTACGGCAGTAATAGCGAATACTGATATGACTTTGTCTGGAAACATGCAGTTTTGCGGAGATGGTGATGCACAATCTGGCATGGATGGCGTTTATTTGGATTCAAAAGAGCAGATATTCCGCAGAATTAAAATCAGTAATACCTTAAGTTACCCGATTACACTCTATCTTAAAGCATCGGAAGGCTTCGTTATTGCGGAGGGAACCAATTCTTACAGATTGCTGCATGAGCGGGATATGAAGAAAATTAATTTTGTGGATTCGGGTGATTCTGGTAAGAAGTGGTATGCGGTTTTGGATGAGACCAATAATCAAGTTTATATCTCAGAAACAGATCCGGGATATGGCTATTATCTATATTATATCAGCAATGGTGCAGATGGGACTGTGGTTGATGACAACAGATATGAGATTGGAGATACCGTACAAATAAAAAGTGCGGATGAATTGAAGAGAGATGGCTTTACTTTCGTAGAATGGAATACAGAGCCAGATGGCACAGGAGCAGGCTATCAGCCTGGAGATAACTTGGAAATTCAGGGGGACACAGATCTGTATGCAATTTTCCGTGATAACGCCAAAAAAACTTTAAAGGCTAATTTTTATTCGGGTGGCGCAGGTCAAAAAGAAACGCAAACCATAGAAACTGAGGCGGCATCCTCAAGCGGGACTGTAGACGCCCCAGAGCTGAAGACCATGGAGGGTTGGACCCCTCTGGGCTGGAACGCTGCAAAAGACCAATATACAGGGGAGATTGCGCCAGGGGAAGAGATCACGCTGACGGAGGATAAAGATTATTACGGCATATACCAAAAACCAGTGAGACTAATCTATGAAGCGAAAGACGCGCAGTCTGTGCCAGAAGCTTTGACCAGACAATGCAGTGCAAACGTGCATCAGGAGGTTTCTATTTCCATGGCGCAGTTTACCGTGGCAGATGGAGCGGAGCGCCCAGGCTACGAATTTGCAGGGTGGAATACTAAGGCAGATGGAAGTGGCAGGACCTATAAAGCGGGAGAGGCATTGCAAGCGGAAACGGACGTGACCCTTTATGCCATGTTCCAGAAAACGTTACATGCCAACTTCTATTCTGGAGATGCAGGGCAGAAAGAGACAAAGTCGGTGGAGGTGGAAGCTTCTGCCGAAAGCGGGACTGTGGAGGCGCCCGTTTTAAAGACCATGGAGGGTTGGACCCCTCTGGGCTGGAATGCTGCAAAAGACCAATATACAGGGGAGATTGCGCCAGGGGAAGAGATTACGCTGACAGAGGACAAAGATTATTATGGCACATACCAGAAGACCGTGAATTTGTCTTATGTGGCAAATGGCGCACAATCTATCCCAGAAGTGGAAAGCGGGCAATGTCATGCTAACGTACATGGAGAAATTACTATCAGTCCAGTGAAGTTTACGATTGCTCCGCCAGCGGTGCGCTTGGGTTATGCTTTTGCAGGATGGAATGCCAAAGCGGATGGCACTGGAAAGACCTACAAAGAGGGAGATGTTTTGGAGACTGAAACAGATGTCACCTTGTATGCAATTTTTAAGAAGCCGCTGCATGCGAGATTTTATTCTGGAAGCGCAGGACAAAATGAGACGCTAGTAGTGGAGATTCCAGAGGATGCGGTCAGTGGAACTATCGAGGCGCCGTCGTTGAAAGAGCTGCAATTGGTCAGCGAGGGAGAAAAATCAGAAGGATTAAAACAAGCCGCAGCTTTGGAAGCGTCAGATTCTGGAACGTCGCAAAATTGGAAGCCGCTGGGCTGGAGTGTAGATCCGCAGGGTTATAACGCAGAGATTCAGCCAGGGGAAGAGATTACGCTGACGGATGATGGCAGTTATTATGGCGTATACGGAAAAGATGTCAAGGTGACGTATGAAGCAATAGGCGTGGAGGGATTTCCCTATAGTCAGTCAGGAACGTGCTTCGGCAATGTTCACCAGGAATTTACAAAATCTCTTGCAGAATTTGTCATAGAACCAGGGCCAGAGCGTTTCGGCAGTGCCTTTGTAGGCTGGAATACCAGGGTAGACGGCACAGGAGAGAGTTATCAGGAAGGAGAGATTCTTCGGACAGAAGAGGATCTCACGCTGTATGCTGTCTACCAGAAGACCCTGACGGCGGATTTCTACTCTGGAAGCGCTGGGCGAAAGGAGACCAAGGCAGTCTCCTTAAGCGGAATCGAGACCAGCGGCATGGTGACAGCTCCAGAACTTGCGCAAATGGAGGGATGGGATCCGGTGGGCTGGACCATGGAGCAAGATAGCTATGGTGGGGAAATTCAGCAAGAACAAGAGATTTCCCTGACACAAGACATGGCTTATTATGGCGTTTATGAGAAAAGGGTGACCCTGTCCTATGAGGGGCAAGGGAAGGGCGAGACACTTTCTGGTCACGCCAATGTCCATGAAGAGGTTACATACGACTGGCCAGTATTTACCCTTGCGCCTGCGCCAGAACGTCAAGGCTATCGTTTTGCTGGATGGAATGAGAAAGAGGATGGAACAGGGAAGTCTTATCCTGCGGATAGCAGGCAGGCTTTTGAGCAAGACATGATCCTTTATGCTGCTTGGACTGCGGCTGACGATACGCCCTACCTGGTGGAGCATTACAAGCAGGATGCAGAAGGGGATGGCTACATACTGGAAGAAGCAGACACAGAGGAGCTTGTAGGGACCACGGATTCTGTAACGATTGCCAACCCAAAGAAGTATGCTGGGTTCACGGAAAACGTCCGCCATGAGCAAAGATGCGGCACTGGTAAGATTGAGGCCGACGGAAGCCTGGTATTAAGACTGTTTTACGACCGTGACATTTACCAAGTGAGCTTTGACTTGAACGGTGGGATGGGAAAGGAGCCAAAGAGACAAACGGTGCGCTATGGCTGTCCCATTGAGGAAGTGGAAGAGCCCGTGAAGAAAGGGTACAGCTTCAAAGGCTGGTATCTAGACAGCGCTGGAACCCCGGAGTGCCAGTGGGACTTTGGGGGGAACGTGGAGGAGAATACATCATCTTTGGATGTGACGCTGTATGCCAAATGGGTGGACGACATTGCGCCCGAGCTGGGTAAGGCGACATTTCGCAAGGGGCACACGGATCTGGCGAGCTGGATTATCGGACAGAAAGGGCTTGCTGTTACCGTCCCAATCATAGAAGAGGGCAGCGGCGCGGAACGGGCGGTATATGCTCTGATGCCAGAAAGGGAAGAAGCGAAATCAAAGTCTGCACAGGCGCTGCACAATATCAATGCTAAGGCGTATGGGAGCATTAGCCTGCCTCTGGGCCTGGTTGCCACTGGCGGCGGAAAAACCGCGAAAGCAAAGATCCGGGAACGGGACGGGAAAACCGTGGCAGAATTTACGATAGACGAGAATTTTAAAGGAACTATTGCTATGACTTGCACGGACAAGGCAGGAAACGTTTCAGCAAGGAAAGTGTTGACATCCAAGGGACAGGGCGTGATCGTGGAGGACAATGCGCCACGGATCCGCTTCACTGCCAAAGGGAAAGCGCAGGCAGGAGCAAGCGCAGTCATAGAGGTTAACGTAGAAGACGAGACAGGGGAGAACATCTCTGGCGGAATCGCTGGGATTACTTACCGCATAGACAATGAAAAGGAGAGGGAAGTTAAAGAAAAAGCATTTTCCAAGGAAATCGTGGAATCTTACCGCTTTACTATCGAGGTAACAGGAGCGGGAATCCACACGCTTTCTGTAGAAGCAAAGGACAATGCCGGGAACTGGAACGGTCATAAGATGACGTTTGCGATTCCACAACAGGCCCAGGAGCCGCTGCCAGCGGAACCTCAAACCCCGGGCCCAGAGCCAAAGACTGGTGATGGCGCTCACGTGGAAATCTATGCCACGGTCTCCATGATTGCCGGGTTTACTTATCTATTGATGTACTTCACCACGAAAGAGCATGGCATGACGAAACAGAAGAAAGAAGAGTTGGTGTCGAGACTGCTGTGCTGGGCAAAAGGAAAGGGAGGCATCAAGCGTATGCTTGCCCTTGCGGCAATTTTCCTGCTGCTTGCATATTACCACGGCATTGGAAAAAAGGGGTCTGCGGAGTGGAGGAAAGCCTGTGAAAGGTAAGCAAAAATATAAGCTGATTCGGGGGACCCTGCTGCTTATCATGGTGGTATGCCTGATTCCTGTGATTCAGGCATACTTCCAGTCCATAAGGCATCAAAAGCAACAGAAACAAATAAGGATGCATTTGGAGGAAGTCAGAACGGAAGAACCAGAAATACAGACAGGTATCGATACAGGAGGACACAGGGAGATTTTGGACAAATATAAGAGTGTTTACAATGAAAATCAGGACTTGGCAGGCTGGCTGACGATTGAGGGGACTGCTATTGATTATCCGGTGATGCAGTGTGAAGATGATGAATTTTACCTCTCCCATAATTTTTATCGGGAAACAGATAAATATGGCTGTCTATATGTGAAAAATATAGCCGATCTTGATAGTCCAGGGACAAATTTTATTATTTATGGGCACAATATGAAAGACGGTTCTATGTTTGGGGAACTGGAGCGATATCGGAATCATGATTTCTACCGAGAACATGCCCATATTTCTTTTGACACCCTTTACGAGGAAAGAACGTATGAAGTAATGGCTGTTTTTCCATTTCGGCTATATGAAGAAGATCAGCCTTTTCAATATTATAAGTTTTATCGTGCCAACACCGAAGCAGAATTTATCGATTTTTATGAGAATGTCTGTAAGCTTGCACTCTATGATACCGGAGTGACCGCCAGTTTTGGAGATACGTTCCTTACGCTGTCCACCTGTGCCGGCGATGGAGCAGACCAAAGGTTTGTGGTAGTTGCAAAAAGAGTTGATTTATTATAAAACAAATGCCGAACATAAGATATAGATGACGAAAAGAGGAAAAAGTATTATAATAGTATCGATGCGGCGTTGATGTAGAATGGATGAATCATAGTTACATTAGGAGGAAAAGAAAAATGATGTTTTTTAAGAATCTGAGCATTAGGCATAAAATAATAATTCCAGTTGCACTTTTGGGCTGCCTGATGATCGTTTTGGGAATTGTAAGTTACCAAAGTGCAAACCAGCTTATGAGAGCTAGTGATGAGATCACTGGGAATTATGTAAAAAGTATCGAAAGGCTGGATGATACAGCAATCGCTTATCAGACACTGCGGCGCGTGGCATTCGCGCATATCGTGGAAGCTGATGCCGATGACAAACAGGCGCTGGTGGAAGAAGCAGATTCTTTGAAGGCAGAGATAAGCGGGTTGTGCGATGAATATGAGAAAGGGATTGATTCTGAGGAAGAGAAAAAGAACTTTGTAAAACTTGAGGAACAATATGCAAATTATTTAGTGATATACGATAGAATCCTTGAATACAGCACAAACCATCAGAATGAAGAGGCCTCTGCGCTTGCAAATAATGATTTAAGAGAGGCAGGCGTTGCATTGACGGCAGAGTTGGATGCCATGGTTGATGCAAATAGGAGCGATATGGAAAAAGCAGTGGCATATCAGAGGGATACATATCAAAAAGTGACGAGAGTAACGGTTATCTTGCTTGTTCTGGGGATTGTTTTGTTTCTTTTTGTAGTGCGTATCTGTTGGAAGTGGGTGTGCAAGCGTTTGATTAATATTAATATTCAGCTTCGTGATGTGATTGCGGCCATTGAGTCAGGAAAGGGAGACCTGACAAAGCGCGTCCAATGCTTCTGCACGGATGAGATTGGCACGCTTGCAGCGGGGATCAATACCTTTATTGAGACATTGCAGGGAATTATGGGACAGATCAATAACAGCTCCGGACAGCTTGGCTCGATTGTAAATCTGGTATCAGGCAAAGTATCGACTGCAAACGATAATTCTACGGATATTTCAGCTGTGATGGAAGAATTATCTGCATCCATGGAAACGATTTCGGCTAATATTATGGACATTAAGGACCATGTGGGAGTTGTCGACGATAATATTGTGGAATTGTCAGATGCTTCACAGGGATTATATGATTACGCAGGAGAAATGAGTAAGCGTGCAGAGGATTTGGAATATAATGCGGTTGAAAACAAGAAAAATACCAGCGACATAATCAATGGCATCATAGAAAAGTTAAAGAGCGCCATTGAGAGCAGTAAGAGCGTTGACCGGGTCAATGACTTGACAGATGAAATATTAAGCATTTCTAGTCAGACAAACCTGTTGTCGCTCAATGCCTCTATAGAAGCAGCCCGGGCGGGCGAGGCAGGACGGGGATTTGCCGTGGTGGCAGGTGAAATCAGCCAGCTTGCAAGTTCTAGCAGGGAGGCGGCAAATAATATTCAGACCATCAATAATATGGTGATCGAAGCAGTGAATGATTTGATTGGAAGCGCAGATTCTATTGTAAAATACATCAATGACAATATTCTTCCTGATTATGAGGGATTTGTAAGCGCAGGGAAACAATATAATCAGGATGCAATGCATGTTAATGAGATTGTTACCCGGTTTAATGATATGTCTGTCAACCTGAAACAGTTGATGAAAGATATTACAGAATCAATCAATGATATCAATAGCGCGGTGGGAGAGAGTGCAAAGGGTGCTACGAATGTAGCGATGAACACTACAAGCCTGGTGAAAGATATCAGTGAGATTGCAGAGGCCATGGACCAAAACCGTGAGGTTGCGGGAACATTGACGGATGAGGCAGACCGTTTTATTAACTTATAGACGCATATTTTATGATAATGGAAATCTTTGCAGGTTTTCCGTTATGACAGAGACATTGGATGTATCAGCGGATTCACCCGCCTTGCATAATAAAAGGAGGAATACAATATGTGCACAAAATGTAACAAGGAAAAATATTATATCACGACTGCAATCGCCTACACATCTGGGAAGCCGCATATCGGCAACACTTATGAGATCGTGTTGGCGGACAGCATTGCAAGGTTTAAGCGACAGGAAGGTTATGACGTGTATTTTCAGACCGGAACGGACGAGCATGGACAGAAGATTCAGGAAAAAGCAGAGAAAACAGGAATCAGTCCCCAAGAATATGTGGATCAAGTTGCCAGCCAGGTAAAAAGCATCTGGGATATGATGAATTCTTCTTATGACAGTTTTGTCCGTACTACAGATAAAGATCATGAGGAGCAAGTGGCAAAAATCTTTCAGAAATTATACGAACAGGGAGACATTTACAAAGGAGCTTACGAGGGAATGTATTGCACGCCCTGTGAATCTTTCTGGACAGAGTCTCAACTGGCGGATGGGAAATGTCCCGACTGCGGGCGAGAGGTAAAGCCTGCAAAAGAAGAAGCATATTTTTTCAAAATGAGCAAATATGCAGACCGGTTGATTGAATATATCAACAGCCATCCAGAATTTATCCAGCCAGTATCACGGAAAAACGAAATGATGAATAATTTCTTGTTACCAGGATTACAAGATCTTTGTGTTTCCAGAACATCTTTTCACTGGGGAATTCCCGTGAATTTTGATCCCAAACATGTCGTGTATGTATGGCTCGACGCCTTGACCAACTATATCACCAAGATTGGCTATGATGCCGACGGAGCTTCCACAGAGCTGTTTTGCAAGAACTGGCCGGCGGATCTGCATTTGATTGGCAAAGACATTATACGTTTCCATACGATTTACTGGCCGATTTTTTTGATGGCCTTGAACCTGCCGCTGCCGAAGCAGGTGTTTGGACATCCGTGGCTTTTGCAGGGCGGAGAGAAAATGAGCAAATCTAAGGGAAACGTGATTTATGCGGACGACATGGTGAAATTATTCGGCGTGGACGCTACCCGGTATTTCGTGCTTCATGAAATGCCATTTGACAATGACGGCATTATCACCTGGGAACTGGTGGTGGAGCGTTTGAACTCTGATCTTGCCAATATTTTGGGGAATCTGGTGAACCGTACCATTTCCATGTGCAACAAATATTTTGGCGGAGTCGTGAAAAAGACTGGGGCGCAGGAAGCAGTGGATCAGGAATTAAAATCCTTGGCAAAAGCAACAAAGGACAAGGTTCAAAAGAAAATGGACGAGCTTCGGGTAGCAGACGCCATCTCAGAAGTATTTACCCTGTTGCGCCGCAGTAACAAATATATTGATGAGACAGAGCCTTGGGTACTGGCGAAAGAGGAAGACAAAAAGGACAGGCTCAGCGAGGTATTATATAATCTAACAGAATCTATTACCATTGCGGCATCCTTGCTTTATAGTTTTTTGCCAAAAACAGCGGAAAAAATTGTAGCGCAGCTCAATACCTCGATCCGGGATTTCCAAAAGCTGGATCAGTTTGGGCTGTATGAAAGTGGAACGAAGGTGACGGAACAGCCGGAAATCCTGTTCGCCCGTCTGGATGCAAAAGAAATTATGAAAGAGGTAGAAATTATCCGCCAGGCACAGAAAGCTGAGTTCGAAGCAGAACAGCGTGCCATGGGGGAGGCGCCGGAAGAGGTCAGTGCAGAGAATGTGATTGACATTCCAGCAAAAGAAGAGATTTCGTATGATGACTTTATGAAGATGCAATTCCAAGTGGGAGAGATTATCTCTTGCGAGGCGGTAGCTAAGTCGAAAAAGCTGCTCTGTTCGCAGGTTCGTATTGGCAGTCAGGTCAAGCAGATTGTTTCTGGCATCCGTAAGTATTATACGCCAGAGGAAATGGTTGGAAAAAAGGTCATGGTACTTGTCAACTTAAAGCCTGCCAAACTTGCGGACGTGCTCTCAGAGGGAATGCTTCTTTGTGCAGAAGATGAGAATGGTACCCTGGCGCTGATGACGCCAGAAAAGCAAATGCCTTCGGGAGCAGAGATCTGTTAGGGAGGATATGGACAAATGATATTTGAAAGTCATGCCCATTATGATGATCAGCAGTTTGACTCAGATCGGGGAGAACTGCTCTCCTCGATGGAGCAGCACGGAGTCGGCAGGATCGTCAATGTCGGATCCGACTTTGCAGCCTGCAAGCGCACATTGGAATTGACCCGGCAATATCCATTTCTCTATGGAGCGGTGGGGATCCATCCCAGCGATATTGAGGATCTTAACGAGGATGTATATGACTGGCTCAAAGAGACGGCGGCAGATTCTAAGATAGCGGCAATCGGGGAGATCGGGCTCGATTATTATTGGGAAAAAGATCCCAAAGTACAAAGCAAGCAGCGGTATTGGTTCTGTAGGCAGATGGAGTTGGCAAGAGAAGCGTCTCTTCCAGTGATCATTCATTCTAGAGATGCTGCAGAAGACACCTTGAAATTAGTTCAGGGCATCCATGGGGAAGATATTCCGGGCGTCGTGCATTGTTTTTCCTATTCTCCAGAACTGGCGCAAGAATATGTAAAAATGGGTTATTATATTGGAATCGGCGGCGTGGTGACATTTAAAAATGCTAAAAAGCTCAAAGAAACTGCAATGCAAGTTCCGCTGGAAAGAATCTTATTGGAGACGGATTGTCCATATCTCTCCCCAGAACCTAACCGGGGAAAGCGTAATTCATCCTTGAACCTGCCATATGTGGTTAAGGAGATCGCAGCTTTAAGAGGAATTTCTGAGGAGGAAGTGCGAAATGCCACTTGTGAAAATGCATTTCGGCTGTTTTCCAAGGTAAAGTAGGAGCAAGCTTAAGAAGGAGGCAACATGGCAACATTGGGAATTCCCCAAAATACCATAGCGGTATTGCAGAAATATAACTTTAACTTTCAGAAAAAATTTGGTCAAAACTTCTTAATTGACACCAGAGTGCTGGATAAAATTGTTCAGGCGTCAGAGATTACAAAAGACGATTATGTGTTGGAGATAGGCCCTGGCATCGGTACTATGACGCAGTATCTATGCGAACATGCCAGGCAGGTGGCGGCGGTAGAGATCGACAAGAATCTGATTCCCATTCTTGCTGACACGCTCAGTGAATATCAGAATGTAGAAGTGATTCAGGAAGATATTTTAAAGGTGGATCTTAACTGTCTCGCTCAAGAGAAAAATCATGGAAACCCCATTAAAGTGGTGGCAAATTTGCCGTATTATATTACAACGCCGATTATTATGGGATTGTTTGAAAGTCATGTGCCAATACAAAGCATTACGGTCATGGTGCAAAGAGAAGTGGCAGACCGCATACAAGCATGTCCTGGAACGAAAGATTACGGGGCGTTGTCTCTTGCCGTGCAGTATTATGCAAAACCGGAAATTGTGGCAAACGTTCCGCCTAACTGCTTCATGCCCCGCCCCGCTGTGGGAAGCGCAGTAATCAGGCTTGTCAGATACAAGGAACGTCCGGTACAAGTTTTAGACGAAAGAAAGATGTTTGCCATAATACGAGCCTCCTTTAACCAGCGCAGGAAAACTTTAGTCAACGGATTAAATAATGCAGCGCAACTTCCATATTCCAAAGACCAGATAACAGAAGCATTGGAGGAGATGGGGCTGCCTGTCAATGTGCGCGGGGAGGCTTTGACCTTAGAACAGTTTGCAAAGCTGAGCAATCTTTTGCAGTAAAGCAGGAATTTCAAAATTAATGATCTCCCCTGTCCGCAAATTCCACGATATCACGCCGAAAACGTTTGGGAAGATTTTGATTCTGAAGCTTAGGATTGATTCTTGCCTCGACAGCGATGCTGTCGAAAAATTTGCACCACAATTTTTGGTATTCCAATTCTTGGGGCGAAAGCCGTTTGAGCTGTTCCCAGTCGAGATCTTCCGTTCCAGTGATAAAAAAGCCTTTGCCCTTGGGGTGCAGTGCGGCGAGCTGGCGAGTCTCGTCATAGATCATAAAATGATCTTGGGGCAGACGGTCTTGGAAATGTTCCCCCAGGAAAGGAAGCACGTGATTTTTGGGATGAATCTTGGCAAACAGCACGCCATTTTCCAGCTCCTGGAAGCGCAGAAAGCCCAGAAGGTGATGCGCTTCATTGCTTGTGCTCAGGGAAAGCTGGAATACGCAGTTTACATATGGCTCTCCCAGGTAATTTAATACTTTGCTGCTGTCAGGAAGCGACAGGGCAAGCACGATCGTTTTATAGAGGGCGTCCGCCTTGTTGATAGAATGTCTGCGCTTCGAAAACGATTCCGATGCCAGGGCAGCCTGGCAAAGCGCTTCATATGATTCCGCATCCATGCGGTTTCTAAGCGTCCGTGCGACTTTTGCGCTTTTCTCAAGATCAGTCTCAACGGAGATGTATTCGTGAAAGAGGGAGTAATTGTCTGGGATTTGCGTAGTGAGCGAAACGTTTGCATGTCCGTAACGGCTTGCCCAAGCATTATAGACGCCTGTAAATATCCCGTCTATGCTGTCTTCGCAGATGAAAATATACATAACAGCCTCCTGTTTGAAATGAAATAAAGTTTTATGGGTAGCTGGAAAATACAGTCTCTATGAAATCTATGGATCAGTCTCGGGTGGTCTGAAAGTCATATCTTGCATATAGCGGCTATGTTGCAGCTATATGGTTGTAATCTGGCAGGCAGGCGGAAGAATCTGGGCGTCTGTCAGTTGGAAGTCAGCCTGAAGCTCTTTATCAAAAAAGCTGAGCTGACGGTAGCCGCCTTGTCGAATATCCCTTGGAATCTGGGTCTTATCGCGCATTAAGTTTTCACAGATATAGTTTTCCTCCAGCTTGGTAGGATACATCATTTTACCAGAACAGGTGATGAAGTAGAGGGCGCGTTTTAAAACTACGCCAATTTTCTTTAAGTCGTCAAAATTAAGACGATTCCTTCTGCGGGCTTTGACAATGCGTTCCGCAGATTTATAGCCGATGCCAGGAACGCGCAGCAATGTCTGGTAACTGGCGTGATTGATTTCTACGGGAAAACGTTCCAAGTGGCGCAGCGCCCAGTCACATTTGGGATCCAGAAAGATGTTAAAGTCAGGACGGTCTTCTGACAGCAGTTCCGATACTTCAAAATGGTAATAGCGCAGTAGCCAGTCTGCCTGATAGAGGCGGTGTTCCCGAAGCAGGGGAGGCCCTCCCGGCAGAACGGGAAGCAAGGAATTGTGGTTTACATTGACAAAGGCGGAATAGAATACCCGCTTTAATGCAAACTTCTGGTATAAGTTTTCTGCAACGCTCATGATTTGATAATCATTTTCTGAAGTTGCACCGATGATCATCTGGGTAGACTGTCCAGCGGGGACAAATCTGGGAGCTTTGCGGTAGACGGTAAGTTCCTGTTTGTTATCTGTGATACGGTTTTGAATCTGGCGCATAGGCTTTAAAATGGTATTGCGGGATTTGCAAGGGGCAAGATGCTTTAGGCTGTCTGCGGTGGGCAGTTCTAAGTTAATGCTCATGCGGTCGGTTAGAAAGCCAGTCTTTTCTACCAAGAGAGGATCTGCGCCAGGGATCGCTTTTACATGGATATAACCGTTAAAATGGTATTCGTTGCGAAGCTTGTATAGGGTCTGGTAGATCAACTCCATGGTATAATCGGGGCTTCGCAGGATGCCAGAGCTCAGGAACAGCCCTTCAATGTAATTGCGCCGATAAAACTCCAGAGTGATGGAACAGATCTCTTCTGGCGTAAAAGAAGCTCTTGGAACGTCGGAATCCCGGTTGTTGAGACAATAGGCGCAGTTAAAAATACATTCGTTGGTAAAGAGGATTTTTAACAGGGAAATACATCTTCCATCTGCGGAAAACGTGTGACAGATTCCCGGGGCGATGGAATTACCGATCCCTTTGCCAGTTCCTTTGCGGTCTACGCCGCTGGAAGTGCATGCGACGTCATATTTTGCCGCGCCAGATAAAATTGTCAGTTTTTCCATTAAGTCCATATCCATCTGTAGATTCATACGCATTCCCTTTTCTGATTGATATATTGTAGCCTAGGAAGTAAATGAGAAAGAACATTCGTTCTAAAATGATCATAACATAGTGCGTGAAAAAAAGCAAGAGAAAATAGAACAATTGTTTGCAAAACTTATGTTTACATCTGGGAGAATCATGGTTATAATAGGATTGATGGGAAAATGCTTTGGGCTGTTGACAGACATACGGCGGCAGCGCTTTTTGCCGAACGAGATAATTCGGAATAAGAATATATTAGAATACTAGGTGATAATTTATGAAAGAATTAGTTCAAAGGATCTTAAATTATTTGTTGGAAGACAAGAAAATTCCAGAGGAATTAATTTATCAATTGTCAAAATCAACAGTTAAAATTGTGGAAAATCATTGTACGGAAATGATCCCCGAAGAGTTTTGGGAGCTCGACAGTTTTGTGGAGGCTTACTGGCGTACAGAAAGCTATGAAAAATCAAAAAATATGATATTAGTGTATCAGATGGGGCAGCTTCTTTCTTTTACGAACATGCTCAGCATGTTGGCAGAAAAACAAGAAAAGGAGAATTCCATAGAGGATTACGCTATACAGCTAAAAGATAAATATGTGATATTTCAGCAGATAGATAGGAATCCAGGCATCACCCATAAAGAATTGGCTAAAAGGGCAGAGCTTAGCGTATCGTCTCTCTCTCAGTTTTTAAGTAAGTGTCACGAGCATGGGTTCATACAAAGAAGAGTCATGGGGAGTGAGAAACATTATTATCTGACGCCTTATGGAAAACGGCTTTATTCCGTTATGAGCGCCAACTGAGAAAGAGGATTTATTAGAGCTTGCTTATTTTAGCATAATTCAAAAAAAACTGACAATACTAAAATATGTAAATAAAAATGCAACCTTTTAGATACAAAGGTTGCATTTTTATTTACACCCATTATATCGGCAGAAATTTTCAATACTTTATAGGAAAAATGAAATTATTTTATAAATTTATATGAAAAAATACTTGATCCTTTTCATCTTGTTCGATGCAGAGGTATCGTTTGGTGATCTGGTAGGAAGAGTGATTGAAAATATCCATAAGCAGCGCAGGAGGCGTACCGTTTTTCCAGGCATGGTAGCCAAAGGTTTTTCTCAGAGAATGGCAGCTTACATGATCTGGGAGGTTGGTATCGATAGCAGCCTTTTTGATGATGCGAAAAGCCTGGTAGCGGCTGATTGGCAAATTGCGGTGCTTTTGGCTGGGAAACAGGTATTGTTCCCGGGTAGTCTCTGTCGTTTTCAGAGCGTTTAAGGCGGAGATCACAGAACGGTTTAAAGCGATCATGGTATTTTTTCCTGTCTTTTGTTCTTTTACCTGCAAATGGGGGCGGTATTTTGCAGTATCAAAGTCATACACCATGTCCCAGGTGGTCTTTAAGATGTCGCTGATGCGAAGAGCCGTATTGAGGCCAAAAATAATCAGCGCATAATTTCTTGGATTGGGACGATCCTTTTGATAATAATTTTCAAATTCCCGTAGTTGGCAGAGCTGGCGGATGGGCTGTGTTGTACTCATATGGTATTCCTCCTTATTGTGGATTGATTAATGGTTTTTAGGGAAGCGTTTGCGTTTGGCAAAAAGCCGGGCGCAGCTCCCTGGAAGCCATTATTTGTTTTAAGAGAGAGAAATGCAACCTTTGTATCTAAAAGGTTGCAGGAAGTTTCATTAGGAAATGAAAAAGAACAGGAGGTTATGCGATGCTGAAATTAACAGTAAAGCCAGGAGAATATGTCTTGATTGGCGAGGAGGTAAAAATTGTATTTGCCGGAGGAAGCGCTAAGAACCTGCGGATCTTGGTGGATGCGCCCAAGAAATACAACATTGTCAGAAGCGAGGCGTTAGAGCGTTATGGAATGGCGGCAGATCCAGGGAACGAGGTAAGGCATTATCCAGAAAGGCAGATTTCAGCGGAGGCGCAGGACAAAATCAAATCAATCCTTATGGCGGAGCGGAAACGGATTCGCCGGGAGCAGCGGGCAGCGAGTAAAGGATAGGAAACTTTAAGGCCGCCGCAGGAATATCAAACGGATAATAACGCAGGGCTAACCTAGGGGTCTTGCTTATTATGCCCCATGTCAGGTATCTCATGGGGCGCCCCAAAGGGGGAATTGGATAGATAACTGTCTTCCTGAAATTTAGGAAGCATGACATGCGCGCAAAGGGACTTGCGGCATTTACACACATAATACAAGGAGGAACAATATTATGGCAATGGTCGTACAACACAATATGTCAGCAATGAATGCAAACAGAATGCTTGGGATCACTACAAGCGCACAGGCAAAATCTACGGAGAAATTATCTTCCGGTTATCGGATTAACCGGGCGGCAGATGATGCGGCAGGCTTGAGCATCTCGGAAAAAATGAGAAGCCAGATTCGAGGTTTAAATAAAGCGTCATCCAATGCACAGGACGGCATTTCTTTGATCCAGACGGCAGAAGGAGCGTTAAATGAGCAGCATGCAATCTTGCAGAGAATGCGCGAGCTTTCCGTACAGGCAGCGAACGGCACGGAGACAGACGATGACCGTGAAGCAGTAAACAACGAGATTGGCCAGCTGCAGGAAGAGCTGACAAGAATTTCTGAAACGACTGAATTCAATACCCTGAAGCTGTTAGATGGAAGTCAGGCGGGAGGAAGCACTGCTACTACAGGTTCTGGACCCAAATTCGGTGTTGTGGACGCTACTTTAGACGGCGCCCTGGTCACTTCCAATGTCGCAGGCGTGAAGATAGCAACTGCTGCATCAGCCAATACAAAGGTAGGTCAGGAGACAGCGATCTGGGATGCCACAGGCAAGACGCTGACCTTGAACCTTTCTTTGAACAAGGTCTATACCCAGGATGAAATCGATAATCTGGTGAAAAACGCAAAACAAGAAGACAGTACTGCTACCGGGGCTCCGGCAGAAGTGAAAGTAACGCTCAAAAACGGTATTTTTAATGCAGACGCAGCTACTACTGCAGGCACTGTTACGGCGGCAGGCGTTAAGGCAGTGTCAGATGAAGGAACAGTAACTGGGTTTGTAGGAGCTGATAAAATTTCCTTTACTGCAAATAAGTACGGTGCGGAATTCAATAATACTACCTTTGATTTTGCTTTTGACAGAGAAGTTGGCAAAGAGGAGGTTGTGACAGATACAGCCATTACACACAGCGCAGTAAATGCGACGACTGCGGGGGCATACACGATCCATCTTGCAGCTGGAAAGGAATATACGGCAGAGGATTTGGAGGACATTCTGGCAAAGGCAGGTTTTGACTTCGATGTAACGCTCAAGGGCGCTACGCCGGATGAACCAAATACGTTATATGCTACTAGTGGCGCAAGTACTGTTTCACAGATTACGATGGGCGACACAGCCGGAGCTGGTCTTGGAAGCACGCAGGCGTTGTGGGGTCAGGCTGGTTATGAAGGAGTTTCTTCTGGTTCTGGAATCACGCTTCAGATTGGTGCAAACGAGGGTCAGACGATGAGCTTTAGCTTAGAGGATATGAGTGCGAGAGCTCTTGGCGTAGATGGAAATAAAGTAGATTTAAGCACCCAGGAGGGAGCGCAGGAAGCAACCAGTACCATTGACGCAGCGATTAAAACTGTTTCCGCAGCAAGAGGACGCATGGGCGCTATTCAGAACCGTCTGGAGCATACCATCGCCAACCTTGATACGGCTGCTGAGAATACACAGCAGGCAGAATCCAGGATCCGTGATATCGACATGGCGTCTGAGATGGTGGAATACAGCAAAAACAATATTCTTGCGCAGGCTGGACAGTCTATGCTCGCACAGGCAAACCAGTCCAACCAGGGCGTCCTGTCTTTATTGGGATAAGTTTTTATATCATAGAAGATATCAACATATCAATCAAATGCAAAAAACCGCAGAGCTTGCTTCTGCGGTTTTTGCTTGCATGTCAGAACAGATTATTGCAGCAGCATCAAGACTCGTTCTTTTGCCTGGTGTGCCTGAGACAGCATGGCTTCCCCGGCCTGCTGCAAAATATTGCATTTTGCAAAATTAACTATTTCCTTTGTCATATCGGTATCACGTAGAGAGGACTCTGCACGCTGGGTGTTTTCCTGCATGTTTTCGTTGTTGTTAATGGCGTAGCCGAGGCGGTTTTGCATTGTGCCGAACTCGCTTCGGATCTCCGAAACCATGTCTACTGCATGGCTCAACCGGTCTAACGCCTTGTTTGCATATTTGGGCCTGGAAATACAAATCGAGTTGACGCCCAAGTATGCGGAGCTGAATATTTGTCGTTTGATGACGATGTGATCGCCGCTCTGGCTGTTTGGCTTGATGTAACGGCCAGGCTTTTCCTCTAGCTGGCCGCGTTCTGTAAAGAAAATGTTATCCTTGGCGCCGCCAGAAACTTGATCAATGGTATGCTCTCCCGCAAGAGTGTGGGAAATTTTAATGTGATCGTCCTCTACGGAGGCGACCAACGGCGCTCCCTGTGCGGTGAGCCCGGCGTTAATTTGCTTGATTAGTTCTTCTGGGGTATAGCTGCCTTCCGGGAGCGTTATCGAATAGTCGGTTCCGTCTAGATTGAGGGAGAATAACGTGTCGTCAGGTCCTAAAGTTACCCCTTCTGAGATATCCTTGGTGCCCACGATATAGGCGGGGATCATTTCGCCATCCGTCTGATAAAATATCTCGAAAGCTGCATTTCCACTGACGCCGTCAATGACATACTCGCCCTCTTCAGGCAGGGAAACAGTTTCGGACAGTTTGAAGTTGATGGCGTTCTGGTCATTTGACCCGGAAACGCCGCTGTTGATGCCTCCCAGCCCCACCTCGATCAGGTTTTCAGGAAGCCCGTTCTTTACAAGCTGTTCATTTAATTTTTCCTGCAAATGCTCGATTAATTCTTGACCAGAATATTTTTTGGGATCCAATTGCATTTCGAGCGTTATCTCTCTGGGACCGCATTTGAAGTCCAGGGAAAGCGTGTCGCTGATGCCTGGGCGTATGGTTGCGCCGTTGGTCTTGACGTCTTTGCGACCAATGGTGTAGGCAGTATCTACTGCCTGTCCGCCTGGTTTTTCGGCAGTGTTTAAAGAGGAAGTTCTTTCGGAGTATGGACACATTACTTTGTCAAAGAAATCACCTTTAAAATTGTTGAACTGGTAATTGTTCCCAGCTTTAACCGCAGTAAGCTTCACGCCGCCTGCATCTATGCTGACGTTGATTTTGCCGCCGCCCACCTGGGCGTCCACCAGGTTCTGCAACAGGTTTTTCAGCTCGGCATAGCCGTATGTGCCGTCAGGCACGTCAAAGTTCACAGGAATGGGAATTCCGGCGTCGGTAAACTGAAACGATAAACTGTTGTTCCACTGATCGATGGTTATGTCTCCATTGAGGGAGGTTCCCGCAATCTGGCTGTATGTGGATGAATGGTAGCCGTTTGTGGAACTTGTCTGGATCGGGGATGTTATAACCTCAGGCTTCTGGAACGGGCTTCCGTTGGAGGAGGGAACCGTGATAGTGCTGTTAGGGTTGGTAGAACCCAGCACCAGATTCCCTTGTGAATTGAAGCTTGCGGTCACTCCAGGATAATTCTTGGTGGTTTCCCCGTAAATCGATTTCATGGAGCTTCCCCCGTTATTGTAGTTAACGCTAAAGAAAGCTTGATTTCCGGTGGTCTTGGTCCGATAGCCGATCTTGTTGCCAGAGACGTAGGCTTCCAGATCGGCATTGGCATCTTTTAGCTTTTCATTGAGCATATTAACAAAGGAATTGCGGTCGTAAGTGCCTGGGGTCAGTGTGAGATTTTTATCCTTTCCATTTACGCTTATTGAAAATTGGTCGCTGGTTCCCGCCTCAATGGTGATGCTGTCCTCGGTATCCAGAGGAACTACCCGGTCGGCAGGCTTTGGAGTTGTCAGTGACCCAAACAATGCCTCGGTGGCGGTTCCCCCGTTTCTTGAATCGTAGCTGATGGAAACGCCGCTGCCAGCGGTGGCAGAGGTCAGAACCAGCCGATTGTCCGCAGTCACAGAAGCTAAAGCGCCGACGCCGCTTGCAGCGAGCTTTTTAGTGATCTGTTCTGCGATGGACGCTGGAGTGAAGCTGCCTGGACCCAAATCCACGGACACATTTTGAAATGTGCCCTGCGGTTCCTTTAATTTAAATTGGAAAGTTTGTATGCCGTCGATTGTGATGGAGGAAGCCAGGGGCTGGGTGGTGGTCAGGGACGCCGGATTTTTCGTAGTATTTAAATCCTTTAAAAAGCTGCTGTTTGCCGTAGAACAGCTAATGGAGGTTTTAGCGCCGTTGTAGCCGTCAGGGAGCCTGGAGGTTATCACTAGCTTGTTATCGCTTCCTAGCTGTACCGTTGCCCCGCCCATGGATGTGCCGAATGCCTGGTCGATTTTTTGCTGAAGGTCGGCGATCAGGGATGCCGGAGTGCAAGGCCCTTTATTCAATTCAATCACGGTTGGCTGACCGTTGTTCAAGGTAAGCGTGATTTTGTTATTGCTATCGTCTAAGGTCATGGAATCCTTGAGGGATGGACCCAGCGTAAGCGTTGCTGGCTTATTGTCAGTAAATCCTACCTGCCCTTCGATGTGCACCGACGAGCCGGTGGCAGAGCCAGACCATGGCGTGGCAGACTGCGTTCCGTTTCCGGTTTTTGAAAAGTTTCGGTCAGAGTTGCTTCCGACAGCGGAAACAGGAGAGAACGTGTTGGGCGTCGTCTCAGTTCTAGGCGGAATCGCTGACTCGATGGCGTTGATGATCTGATCTTGAGTAACATTGCTCCCGGTGGGAAGCTTTATAGGATAGTTTGTCCCATCGACATTGATATCAAAGCTATTGTTTGAGGCGTCGATATTGCCGTCAAAGGGCGTGTTTAAAATTACGGAGCCAGTACCAGAGGCGGGCTGGGAGACGGTCGAGAATGTATATCCCTGGAAGACCTCGTCAAATCCCCCGTTGCCATTGACAGCTTTTACATTGATCTTATCTACGTTTTTGCCGTCAGCGCCTGTGAGCCTGATTGTGCTTCCTGAAGCGGAAACATTAATCATGCCCTTGTAAGAAAGCGGCGTAGAAGGTCCGTTGAGACATTGGTTAAGCTCTGCAACTACCTGATCAATGCTGGTGTAAGTGTTGGGCGTTAAATGAATCGTGTATTCTGTATCATTGATGGTAAGCGAAAAAGCGTCGTTTACGCCGGCAGTGACGATGAGGGGCACCGCAGAAAGACCGCCTAGGTTCTTGCTGCCAGTAAACGTCGCCTCTTTGTCGGTTTTTGTCTCATTTTGCGGGCGTACAGGATTGCCGTACTGATTATACTCTCGTTTCACAAACAAGGTCCCATAGGCGCTGCAGCCGGGATCCAGCTTGACTGAGCTAAGAAATCCTTTGATGTCAGAGGAGATTCTAAGGCCCTTAAAACCGTTGGCATTTACAACGTCAACGGTCAGTTGCAACCCGGAAAAGCCAAACAGGGTGTTTAGCTTGTCTCTCATTTCTTCTGCAGTATAGGAGCCTGGGGATATGTCAATGGTGACAGGAGATGTCGAGCCATTTGGATATAAGACCAGCGTACGGTTGGAATCATCTATGACATAACGGCTATGCTCTTCGTCCCGTGGATCTGTGGGCAGCACGCATCCGCCAGTAAATACAGCGCCAGACTGGGAGACTGATCCATATTTTACATTATCGTAAAAGACAGAGTTATAAATGGGATAGCCTCCGTCAATCTTAAACATGTTTCCCTTGAAGCCAGTGACGATAGCGTCATCGCTGGAGAGCTTGATTCCGGTACCCCAAGCCTCAGCAGCAACAGAAGTGCCTTGTAACTGCTGGTTTAAAATGTCGATCAATTCGCTGCGGGTATACTCTCCATCAGGAATATCGATCGACATTAGCTGGCCGTTTCCTGAGAAGTCTTGAATCTCGAAGCTCATGAAATTATTTTGACCATTTACCACTTCCAGACGGCTAAACTCGTCTGGAAATATCGTCGTGCCGATCAGTGCGCCGAAATTCCCGCCCCGGTAGATTTGGTTGAGCAGGTAAGAAAGCCCGCCAGATACCATTTCAATGTTCTCTCCGCCTTCCACATTGACATTACATGTGCCTTCCGGCGTCAGCTCCACGACTAGGTTCGCCTCCCCGGGCGTCCAGGGACCTAATGCGTCTTCAATTTCATCGATCAGCTCCTGGGTCGTGTATTCTCCGGGAGGAACGGTGATCGTCTTGGTCTGTGTGCCAGAAGCGCTGTCTGCCTGATAAGTGATGGATAAGTCGTTGTTTCCAGCAGAGATGGAATGGATCTGATGAGGATCCCAGTGAATGTTTCCCTCATATTGGTAGAATGGCGATTCGTGCGCCTCGAAAATAGGCATGTCGTTGAATTTTGTCGTGTTGCCAATGCGGTCCAGCTCGCTTTGAAGGGATTCAAACTCTTTTTCCAGAGCCATGCGGTCCAGATCCGTATTCGTGTCGTTCAAAGATTGGATCGTCAATTCCGACATCCGGTGCAGAATGGCGTGGGCGTCGTCCAAAGCTCCGTCTCCTGTCTGTACCCAGGACGCTCCATCCTCCATATTCTTGGTGCCCCTGTCTAGCCCCTTGATCATGGTGCGCATTTTTTCTGAGATGGCAAGTCCGGCAGGGTTATCAGCAGCTTTGCCGATTTGATAGCCAGAGGAAAGCTTTTCTGTGGATTTTGCCTTTAGTCCTGCATTTGTTTTTAGATGATTTGCGGCGTTCAATGCCGGAATATTGCTGTTGACGATTAACATATTATTTTACCCCCTTTGGCGAAAAGTCATTCCGATTAAAACATTTTCTAACCATTATAGCAGTGATCAGGCAAATTTTCTATATTTTTGTAAAATTCTGTCAAAACTTTAGCACATTGTTACAAAATTAGAGTGCTTAGTGAACATGCCCAATGATGTGCTTCCGAAATGAAAAGTGGACAATTGCGCTACGAAATTTCTGCTTTTTTGCATACAAGCTCTCTTTTTATCATACAGTGTCTAAAGGGGGTGATTTTCTGAAAGAAAAAATAAAAACATTCTTATCTGTCTGTGTGCTGGTGGTCGCAATCCCCTATATTGTCACGCTCTTGTTTCAGGGAAAAGATACGAAAGAAGGAGAGCAGGCGATGGAGCAGCTTATCAAGCAGGAAACGCCTCTTATCGTGGAATTGAACGGGCAGCAACTGGAAGTAGAAGAATACCTGGCAGGGATTGTGGCGCTTGAAATTCCATTGGACAGCGAGCCAGAGGCTATCAAGGCTCAGGCGGTGATTGCCCGGACAGAGCTGCTTGGAGCAGTGGAGGCGCAAGGAACACTGCCGGACGCCATGTCTCTCAAAGAAATGCTGACCCTTTGGGGACAGGATGGATTTGAAAAAAATTATCAGGTGTTGGAAGAGGCGATCAAAGATACGGAAGGAGAAGTCTTGCTTTGGAAAGAAAAGCTGATTCAGCCAGCGTTTCATGCGGTAAGCGCAGGACAGACCCGGAAAGCAAAAGAAGCGCTGGGGATAAAGCAGCCATACTTGAAAAACGTGGACAGCAAGGTGGACATTTCTTCCCCTAACTATCTGAAAGTTGTATTTTTTGAGAAAAATGCCCTGACAGAGAAGTTGAAGCAGGCATGCCCAGATGCGGAGCTCTCGGCGGAAACGATCATCGATCAAATTATCGTGTCGAAGCGGGATTCCAGCGATTATGTGTTGGAGGTGCAGGTGGGAACCACAGTCATCACAGGGGAAGAATTTCGTAATTGCCTAGGGTTAAACTCTGCCTGCTGTTTTCTCAAAGAAGTGGAGGGACAGATCCGCATTGTCACCAAAGGCTTAGGGCATGGTCTGGGGTTGAGCCAGTATGGAGCAAATCAGATGGCGAAGGAGGGTGGCGGATACAAGGACATTCTTACATATTACTATAGCAATACGAAAGTCGAAAAAAAATAGCGCATAATTTTGTGAAAAAAGAATGCATTATTTTTCTCAATCCTGTATAAAGCTTGTTTTTCCGGCAAAACTAAGAAGGAAAAACAAACAGAAATGGAAGGTGACAGGATGAGAAACAGACATACAGCATTTTTTAATAGGAAATCTTATATCATTGCTGCATTTATCATGGTAGTGGCAGCATTCGGCATGACTGGTCTCTATTATACCCAGCAGGAAAAAAAGCAGGAAGAAGAGCTGGCAAAAGAACAGGAAAAATTGATTCAGCAAGCTAAGGCAGAGGACGCTGCCAGAGAAAGAGCACGAGAAGCAGCAGAAGAAGAGGCAAAGAAAAAGGCGGCAGCCAAAGAACAAGAAAAGAGGCAAAAAGAGAAAGAAAAGCAGAAAGAGCAGGAGACGGAAGCGGTATCTGGCATCATAGCGCCAGAAAATGATAATTTCATGGACGAGCCGGAAGTGGTAGCACAGACGCAAGCCCCGGCAGAACCAGAGCTTCACTTTGATGCTGCTGCCGATTTGAGCTGGCCGCTGCAGGGAAACGTGGTTTTAAATTACAGCATGGACCAAACGGTATATTTTGCAACCTTGGATCAGTATAAATATAATCCAGCGGTGATTATTCAAGCTGAGGTCAATACTCCGGTTAAGGCAGTGGCAGCGGGAAAAGTAACTTCCGTAGAAACTAGCGCTGAAACAGGCACAACGTTGACAGTGGATATGGGAGACGGCTACAGCGCTATTTATGGACAGTTAAAGGAAACTCCGAAAAGTCAGGGAGACTATATTGAGAGCGGTGAGACATTGGGATATGTCAGTGAGCCGACAAAATATTATTCCGTAGAAGGGGCTAACTTGTATTTTGAACTGCAAAAGGATGGCGCTCCAGTGAATCCTATGGAGTACCTACAATAGGAAGATGGCATTAAAAATTCAATTTTATGGAGCAGACGGCGAACGTGTCTGCTCCATTTTGCATCCACGATGCGGCATCGTCAGAGAAAGATTGTTTTTTTGGAAGCCTTTTGGTACAATAGCGAGGTATGGAAGGCGGTAAAAGAAGTAGACGCAAAAGAGAAAATATTTTGCTATGGAATGCAATCCTACAGCTTGAAATTGTGGCAGGAACAAGAAAAAGAGAAATGCAGGGAACAGGCACGGGAAAAGAATTTTATCATAGAATACAAGTAAAGACAGTTCGCAGCAGGGCGTTTTTACTTTGAAATTCAGAATCGATATTAGTTGGCAGATTTTTGATAACATACCTGTTTTCCGCTGCTGCTTTGCATATAAGAGACTGCTTGCAGTCTCTATACATAGAAAAGTGTGAGATAATGTGTAAATTTTTTTCAACCTGATTTTTATGTTTCCAAGCACAAAGAAAAGAGGAAAAGAATAAGTAAAATCAATTGGACCGGTTTCTTTTATGTCCCAAAGCGGAGAGAATAGAAAAAAGAATAAGTAAAATTTACTGGAACGGGTCTTTTATGCCCTAAAGCGGACAGGGGAGAGTAGAAAAAGGAATAAGTAAAATCTTTTGTAAAGTATTCTTTCTGTCCCAAAGTGCATGGGAGAGAGGAAAGATGAAAAAAGTTTATAAATTTTTCTAACTGCCGTTTCGTATCAAGAAACGCACGATATGGAGGAAAGGTTATGACGGAAAACAGGAATGTTACTTATATTCTGCGCTGCAGTGACGGAACCTTGTATACGGGCTGGACAAATAACATTGAGAGACGGCTGAGAGCCCACAATGCAGGAAAAGGCGGCAAATATACCCGGATGCGCATCCCCGTGGAACTGGTATATTTCGAGGAATATGAGACAAAGCAGGAGGCGATGCGCCGGGAAGCGCAGATTAAACAGCTGACCCGTAAGCAAAAGGAAGCGCTGATTTCCAGGTAAACACGCTATAACAGAAAAAGGAGCGGTTGCAAAATAACTGCTATATACAATATATGGTTTTAAAACAGACAAATCTCACCCATAGATTGTATATAAGCTGCATTTTGCAAGCACTCCTTTTTTTGTGCTACAGAGAATCTCGCTAAGCGAAGATTATAATAATGGCATATTTGCCACAAAACAGTACATCATAATAAAGTGACAGACGCTTCCGCCCATAACGAACAAATGGAAAATTTCATGGGAGCCAAAGTTCTTATGCTTGGAATTAAAAATTGGCAGCTTCAAGGCGTAAATCACGCCGCCAATGGTATAGATGATTCCCCCTGCAAGAAGCCATAGAAACGCCTGCTGGGACAGGGAATTCATAATCTGGGTAAACGCAAGCACGCACACCCAGCCCATGGCGATATATAATATGGAAGAAAGCCATTTCGGACAAGTAATCCAAAAAGCCTTGACCAAAATGCCAGCCAGTGCGATGCTCCAAACCAATGCCAGGAGACTATAGCCAACGGCGCCGTTTAACACGATCACGCAAACCGGAGTATAAGTCCCGGCAATCAGCACGAAAATCATCATGTGATCTAATTTGCGTAGAACGCAATTGGCTTTTTCTGATAAGTCCAGTGCGTGGTAAGTAGCGCTTGCTCCATAGAGCAGAACCATGCTCAGGATAAATATCGCAAGAGAGATTACATGAATCCTGTCTGGATTCAGGGAGGCGCGGATTAACAGGGGTGTTGCGGCAAACAAAGCCATCAGCATGCCGATAAAATGGGTGATCGAACTTCCAGGGTCTTTTAACTTGAATTTCATAAGTATCATCTCCTTAATAAATGAAACGTATTGTCAGTGTCATCGTTGCTTTGCCATTCGGTGGTTCTTTCACTTTTCAGTATATGTAAAGTTTTAAAAAATATTTTATATAGTTTTAAAAACTACTTGTGTCATAACCAGATACTACACCAAATAGAGAGGAAAGTCAACTGGCATTTGAAATAATTTGACATTTGCCTTGTTCTCTGCTATGATTAGCAACAGGCTTGAAATAAGAAGATGAAAGGAATTATATGGAGACAGTAAGATTTGATGAATTAAATTTAAACTCGAAAATACTGAGGGGCATTCAGGAAATGGGGTTTGAGGAGGCTACGCCGATCCAGAGCAAAGCGATTCCGATCGTGATGGAGGGCGCAGACGTGATCGGGCAGGCGCAAACTGGTACGGGAAAAACGGCTGCTTTTGGAATCCCTCTTTTAATGAAAGTAGATCCTCATAATAAAAAGACGCAGGCAATCGTACTTTGCCCAACCAGAGAATTGGCAATTCAGGTAGCGGAAGAGATCCGCAGCTTGGCAAAATATATGCACGCAGTCAAGGTGCTTCCGGTTTACGGCGGACAAGATATTGCAAAGCAGATTCGCTCGCTAAAAGGAGGAGCTCAGATTATCATAGGGACTCCAGGGCGCGTGATGGATCATCTTAGAAGAAAAACGATTCGTTGCGACCATGTCAATACCATGGTGCTAGATGAAGCTGACGAAATGCTGAATATGGGATTTCGGGAAGATATTGAGACAGTTCTTGAATACATTCCGCAAGAACGGCAGACGGTGCTATTTTCTGCGACCATGCCGAAACCGATTTTGGAGATTACAAGGAAATACCAGAAAGACGCTGTAACCATAAAAGTGGTAAAAAAGGAACTGACCGTTCCCAATATTGAACAATATTATTATGACGTTAAGCGTAAAGACAAGGTAGAAGTGTTAAGCCGCCTGCTGGACGTATATGATCCCAAGCTCTCCTTGGTGTTCTGTAATACGAAGCGCATGGTCGACGAGCTGACTAGCGCCTTGCAGGGAAGAGGATATTTTGCTGAGGGGCTTCATGGTGATATGAAGCAGGCTCAGCGTGACAGGGTAATGAATAAGTTCCGTAACGGCAAAGCAGAAATTCTTGTGGCTACCGATGTGGCGGCCAGAGGAATTGACGTGGACGACGTGGAGGCAGTGTTTAATTTCGATCTTCCGCAGGATGACGAGTATTATGTGCACCGGATAGGAAGAACCGGACGCGCTGGAAGGACGGGACGCTCCTTTACGTTCGTAAAAGGAAAGGAAGTCTATAAGTTAAAAGATATCCAGCGCTATTGCAAGACGAAGATCCTTGCCCAGAAGATACCCAGCATGGAAGACGTGGCTCAGGTTAAGATTGAGAAGATCATGGACCGTATTGCAACAGTGATTGAAGAGGAAGATCTGACAGTGATGGTTAACATGATTGAGCAGCAAGTCAATGAATCAGATTATACCGCAATGGACATAGCGGCTGCATTCTTGAAGCTTGCTCTAGGGGGCAGTGAAGAAAATGCCAAGGCAGCCATGGAAGGATTTGAATTCGGCGACACTGGGGCAGAAGAAGGCATGGTGCGTCTGTTCATTAACATAGGAAAGAAACAGCATGTAAAGCCGGGAGACATCCTGGGAGCCATTGCAGGAGAGACCGGGATGCCTGGAGACTTGGTGGGAGCGATCGACATGTATGACAAGTATACGTTTGTGGAGGTCCCAAGAGAGTACGGCAAGGAAGTGCTGCTGGCGATGACCAGTACGAAGATCAAGGGCAAGAGCATCAACATTGAGCCTGCTAATCAGAAATAGCGACAGAACACAGAGTGAGCCAAATGGATATCAAGCATATTCGTTTGGCTTTTTGGACAAAAGAAAAAATTTTTGAAATTTTTTACATTTCATGCAATAAAAAGAATCTCCTTTGCATTATCTAAGTATAAAACAAAACAAACAAATCAAAGGAGGAATTTTTTATGAGAAAAAATGTAAAAGGAATTGCGGTAGGAATGTTGACAATGAGTATGCTGGTATCAGCGCCAACTATGGCTTTTGCAGGTCAGACAAATGGAATAGGCGATACATCCGTGACCGCCATCACGCAGTTAGCGCCTAAAAAGGATGTCAATAAGCCAGGAAATGACAAGCCAGGAACAACCAAGCCCAAGGCAGAGAGTCAAAAGGTTAGCAAGGTAACTTGTACTTCCGCAGGCAAAGTGAATATCTCTTTTAAGGGAAAGGTTACTTATACGAATGAGCTTAAGGCAGTGATTAAGGATGCAGAAGGAAGGGAAATTCCCTGCAAGATTTCAAAGAAAAATAAGAGTCTGCTGACAGTTGCTGTGGCTGGCTTGGTAAAAGATCAGACTTACGCCATTACCATTGAAGGCATTCTTGGAAAAGATTCCACAGAAGCTGCAACGATCACCAAGAACTTTGTAGCAAAGGGCATGAAGACCCAGACAAAGGTTGGAAAAGCGACCGTAGAAAACAAGAAATTCGTTGTTTTGAAAATGCAGGCTGCAACTTATTACAAAGACGCAACTGTTGTTGTGAAAGATGCGGATGGAAATACTTGCGATGCTAAGATTGTCAAGAAAGCAAAGGGCAATATCAAGATTCAGATTGCCGGCATGAAAAAAGGAAAGTCTTACACGGTCACAGTAAACGGCGTAAGGACTCAGAAAGAAAAGAATTATGGTTCCATCACCAGAACCGTGACAGTAAAATAATATCATATGGGGGGGCAATTCCCCTCATAAATAAGAAAGTTGAAAGGGGCATATCCGAATGCGGGAAAGCACTCCAAAGCGAAAAGTCCATATTGATAACCGACTGTTTGAACGTATTCGCAAAGGTGAACAGGATGCATTTCGAGAGTTGTATGATGCTTCATACAAGCCTCTCTATGCATTTCTGTTATCGCATACCCTGAATTCGGAAGATGCGAAGGATTTATTGCAGGATACATATATTCAGATTCTTAAAAATTGTGAGAAATATCAGGAACAGGGAAATCCTATGGCCTGGATGATGAAAATCGCAAAAAATTTATATTTAATGAAATGCAGAAAGGAAAAAGAGACAACTATAAATTATGAGGATTTGGAACATGAGATGGGGTTTGAAGTCATTTCCAATGTGGATAACCGCATGGTTCTTGAGAAAATGTTTGAGATACTTTCTGTAGATGATAGAAAACTGATTGTTCTGCATGATGTAAGCGGGATGAAGCATAGAGAAATTGCGAAACTGCTGGGTTTGCCTCTTGGAACAGTGATTGCCCGATATAACAGAGGAATCCGGAAATTGCAGAAAGAATTTGGTGAGCGGCTATGAAAAAAAGAGAATTAAAAAAACATATAGAAGATGGATTTTCGCAGCTTGCACCAGATATATTTGAAGCAGTGATGGAGACGGCAGAAGAGCAGAATTTGATACTGTCTAAGACAGAGTTGGACCATTCGCTGCAGCAAAAGGCAGAAAAAAAGAAAAGCTTGCGTTCGAGTGAAGAGGATTTTGAACGTAAGTTGGAGCGGTCGTTTTCATTTGGAAAAATCTTTAACGAAAGGGTTCCGCGATATGTTTTTTCTGCCTGTGCAGGCTTAGTGATCATCTGTTTGTGTATTTTCGGGGTGTTGGGAACGGATTCGGATGGTGTCTATTTTGTTTTGGACATTAATCCCAGTATTCAAGTTGAGGTAGATCAGTCCTGCCGGGTAAAGCGGCTTAAGGGACTGAATCAGGATGGAAAAGATGTTATAAAAGAGTTGAGTTGGAAAAAGCAAGAACCGGTGCAGGAATTGATAGACTTATTGATACAGGACGTGGTGGAAAAATCCTATCTTAGCGAGGGCGGTGGGATTTTGGTCACAATTACTGCAGCGGATCAAGGCATCGGTGACAAGCTGGAACACACGCTGAGCGATGGGATCAGCCAAAAGCTTACAGAGCTTGAGGTGTTTGGCGTGACGACGGCATTTCAGAGGGCAAATGACAGTTCCGCAAGAGAAGGACGGAAACTGTTGGAGGCAGAATTAATGGAAGCCTGCGGGCTCTCGGAACAACAGGTGCAGGACATGACCGTGCTGGAATTGATTCAGTGCTGTCAGGAGAACACTTCTATGGAATTAGATGTTTCGGAAGTGTCAAAAAAAGGTCAGGGGTCACAGCAGACGGAAGAAGACAAAGGAATAAGCGCGCCTTTTTCGAATCCGGGTGCTGATCATATAGAGAAAGAAAAAGAGGAAGATGAGAAAGATTCAGAGCGAAAAGGTACGAATCAAAAGAAGCAATCTGAAGTGAAAGGTACAAAGAAAAAGAATACGAGCAAGAGAGATACAAAGGAAAAAGATCAAAATAACAAAGACACAGAGAAAAAAGATCAAAATAAGCCAAAGAAGAGCAGTAAAAAGGGGGAGGAGCCTAAGGGAACTTCTGTGGATGGAAACAGCTCCGCAAACGGAAACAGCCAATATCCGCAAGCAGGTTCCCAGACTCAGGAACCAGTGAACTCAGATGTTCCAGCACAAGCGCCTCCTGCTCAGCCGGATATGCCTGTGCAGCCTGGTCAAGAACAGAACCCTGCACAGGTTCCGACTGACTCTTCTAATAACGATAAAGAAGACGGAAATCATAAGGACAAAGACAAAGAGAACGGAAACAACAAGGACAAAGACAAGGAGAACGGAAGCAACAAGGACGAAGACGAGGAAAACGGAAACAACAAGGACAAAGACAAGGAGAACGGGAACAACAAGGACAAAGACAAGGAGAACGGAAATAACAAGGACAAAGACAAGGAGAACGGAAGCGACAAGAACAAGGATAAAGAAGGGAATAACAAAGATAAAGACAAAGAGAATGGAAGCAACAAGGACAAAGGCCAACAAGGAGGGAATCGAAAAGAAGAACAGCAGGAAGCAACAAAACCAGGCAATGAGCCTGGAAAAAACCAGGTTATAAAAAACCAGGAATAAAGAGCGTTGGCGGCAATAAAAAGGGCTGTTGCAAAATGCAGCTTATATACAAATTATGGATGAGATATGTGTGGTCTCAAAAATCAGTTGTATATAGCTGTTATTTTGCAGCAGCTTTTTGCTATTTCTTGAAAAATATTTCTGTCATGCGCCATTATTAATAAATGTATCAAAGAGAGAATGATTTCCAGTCATAGGATTCTCGCTGTCCGTCTTTCTCTTATATGCAATTTTAAACGTTACTGTTGTCCTGCGATTTCCAAATTTCTCAGAAGTCCTAAATCTGCAAGCATGTTTACTGCGTCTTTGATCCCTGCTTTATAGGAAATTTCGGCATAAAAATGACCTGCGGTTTGAGAACAGGCAATATAGTCATTAATTAACATGCGTTGGTCTTTGGGTAAATCTAGGTTTTCATATCTTTGCTCATAAACGTGTTCGTCTGCAATGTCGTGCAAATATGCGGAATCTGTCATGACCAGGCATTCCCGACTTTCGTCCATAAGCTGGTTCATTCCCATTTTCAGCAGTTGTTGAATTAATTGCTCCATTTTTCTTTCTCCTAGTGTAATGTATTTAGGTTGTTCAAGGGATACCTATAAACCCTTAGACCTGCTTCTTTACATCTCTAGTCTGATAGAAGATAATTGCTCTGTTAGATCGAGAGGATGAGCGTTTATTCTCTGAGCGGCTCTGCTTGTAGCAGAAAGATGTGCAGCAACAGTTACGCTGTCCTGAGAATTCTTTCATTTTTTCAATTATCTGCCAGACTTTTAACAGTTGGACTTTCGGGATATAAAAAATTTGTCTGATTTTGTATGATCTATACTATAGATATTAGAATTTTCATAGGGCAATTGTCAACTAAATTTGATTTACAATAAATCTGTTTTTTCGACAGGAGGGGTATAAGTATGATTGTATACAACCATATGGAACGAGTGATTGAAGCTGCTGTTAAGCGGCATTCTTCATGATAGGGACCGATGTCGAATAGTGGTGATAAAGCCAAGTTATATTAAAATATGCTTTTCAGAGTCTGCATTATATGATATAATATTTGCCGACATTATTGCGTCTGGAACAGAAATTGCAGCAAAAGCCAGGCGATTGGAAAGCTGTTTGTAAATGTGAAAGGAAACAAAGAGAGGAAAGATTTGTTTGTCCTTTCCTAATTGTGCCCCTAAAGCACACAGAATGGAGGAAAGAATGAAAGAATTTGTTAATTCTTTCATAAACTACCTGTTTGTGCTGAAATGTGCACAGAATGGAGGAAATTATGAGTACAGCATCGATTTGCATACTAATTACAATTGTGATTTATCTTGCGGGAATGTTAGCGGTAGGCTTTCATTTTGCACGCAAGAATGAATCGACATCGGATTTTTACTTGGGAGGGAGGAAGCTGGGACCGCTGGTCACGGCGATGAGCGCAGAGGCGTCTGATATGTCAGGCTATTTGCTGATGGGGCTTCCAGGCCTTGCGTATCTGTCTGGCGTAGCCGATGTAGGCTGGACGGTAGTCGGACTGGCTGTTGGTACATATTTGAACTGGCTTTTTACGGCAAGAAGGCTGCGACGTTATACACAGATTACCAATTCAATCACTTTGCCCCAGTTTTTTTCGAACCGTTTTCATGATAAGAAAAATATTTTGACAGTGATTGCGGCTCTGATAATCATTATCTTTTTTATACCATATACAGCTTCTGGATTTGCGGCTTGCGGAAAGCTTTTTTCCTCGCTGTTTGGCATTGATTATATGGTGGCGATGATTATTTCCGCCATCGTGATCGTGGGATATACGGCGGCGGGAGGCTTTCTTGCGGCGTCCACGACAGATTTCATCCAGAGCATCATTATGACCTTTGCGATATTGTTCGTACTGGTTTTTGCGACTATCTCCGCAGGAGGCGTAGGCGCAGTCATGGAGAACGCCAAGTCTTTGCCTGGTTATCTGTCTTTTGCAAGCACCTATGTGGCGGCAGAAGGAGTGTCGGCTCCTTATGGGTTCCTAAAGATTGTGTCCACGTGCGCCTGGGGGCTTGGGTATTTTGGAATGCCCCATATCCTGCTTCGCTTTATGGCGATCGAGGATGAGAACAAATTGAGCCTGTCCCGCCGTGTGGCTTCTGTCTGGGTCGTGATTGCCATGGCAGTTGCTGTTTTGATTGGAATCATCGGAAATGCATTGAGCAAGGGAGGCGTGATCACATCGCTTTCCGGGGCAGACACAGAGACCGTGATTGTCCGCATTGCGGATTTGTTGTCCAGCTATGGCGTGATTCCAGCGTTAGTGGCGGGATTGATCCTTGCAGGAATTTTGGCAAGCACGATGTCGACGGCAGATTCACAGCTTTTAGCTGCATCCTCCAGTGTTTCTCAAAATATTTTTCAGGAGGCGTTGCATCTGAAGCTTTCTCAGAAAGCCAGTATGCTGGTGGCAAGGCTTACGGTTATTATCATTGCTATTCTTGGCGTCCTGATTGCGCAGGATCCCAACAGTTCTGTCTTTGGAATCGTGTCCTTTGCATGGGCTGGATTCGGCGCCAGCTTTGGTCCGCTGATTATTTGCGCCCTGTTCTGGAAAAGGACGACGCTGCCAGGAGGCATTGCAGGCATGGTGGCAGGAGGCGTTTCTGTATTTGTTTGGAAATATCTGGTTGCTCCGCTTGGAGGTGCGTTTGCGATTTATGAACTGCTTCCGGCATTTATTGTCGCTATTGTTGCCATTGTGGTAGTGAGCCTGTTGACAAAAGCGCCAGATCAGAAGATTTTGGATGAATTTGAGGCGGCGAAGTCTGTAAGTGTCATCCGGTAACGGCAGAGGAAGAAAGCAGAATGCCGTGGATAAGGATATATGGTTGAAAAAGCCGCAGGCGCCGGCGGCAGAGAATTATTCTCTTGCTGCTGGCGCCTGTGGGAATGGCCGTTGTTTTGCGGAATATTCATCTGTAATAATCTTTATTACATTTACGATGGAAACTAGTTTTTCGTTAAATTCAAAGTCCTTTCCAGTCTGGGTTTTCATCAACACCGACATGCCTCGTTGTTTTTCCTCTGGATCTGTGATAAGTACGGCTGTGCCTTTGCCCATGAGGCTGCGGTAGGACATGCCGTACTGGCAGGCTGTTTTCCCTTCAAAGGGGACGGCGTTGCATTCCATGGCAAAGGAGACTTTGGGGTTTTTCTTAAGCACTTCATATTTGTACCCTTCTGTCGCGCCGTGCAGATAGAAGGTCAATCTTTCATCTTCTATCAAGTAGCCATAATTGAGCGGCACCACATAAGGCTGCCCGTCGTCGCTCAGCCCAAGATGCAGTATTTTGCATTGATCCAAAATCGAGCGTATTTCTGCGAGGTCGGTAACTTCTCTTTCCCGTTTTCTCATGGTATTTTGCTTCCTTTCCTATGTTGAACATTAGTATGATTATACGTGAATTGTCAAAAAAGCGCAATAGATTTTACGCCGCGCTACAGAGGACGATTATTTTCCTGGGAGTGGTTTGGGGCGGAATGCTCCTGGTCGTGACAGAGTAATACACAAGCAGAAAGTTTCCGCCGGGCGGACAGGAATAGCGCTGCCCGTTTAAAGTGAGTATCCTTGTGTTGCGGGAGAGATTTAAGCGTAGAGAATTGTCGCTGGCAGTCAGGTTTCTGCGAAAGAATTTCAGCGCCACAGTCTCATCCCCTTGAAGCGGCGTGATAAGTTCTGTCTGGAATTGCGGGGGATATATCAAAGGCACGGGCTTGGTGGAATCGTAAAAGGCGGCCACAGGCATCCCGGTACGGAGCTGTGCGCTGCCTACGACAGCGGTTTCGGGAGAGAGAACAAAATTGTTTATGCCTTGCGGCGTGTTGATGGTAATTGTCTGATTGCAGCAGTTGTTCGGAGATTGGGAAATATTTCGAATAATGCCAGTGATTGGTACAAGTGATTCATAATTCATAGGAAATTCCTTTTTTAGTTATCATATGCCAGAGCAGCAAAAATGCCAAATGTGCCGTGATAATGCTTGCATGTGCGCTAAAAAAGGATGGATAGGATGTTAGGGGGATGGCATGGAGAAACAGAATCATAATATTTCCATAAAAGAGCTTTGCCAGCGGCTGTCTGTTTCAGAAGCTACAGGCAGGAATTGGATGCGCTTGGGGAAGATTGTGCCTGACAAGGAACTGAAAGGAACGCCATATTTTTCGGAACAGTATGTGCGGCAGATTCTTGCGCAACTGCAGAATGAGGATGCAAAGGAGTTGAAAAACAGAAGGAATAAGAAGTATGTCAGCGGGGCCTCGATATATGCTGGCTACCTCTCAAAGAATTCATCAAACCTCACAGTGGTTTCCAGGCTTGTGATCGCCCAAAACGGCCAACCCCCGGAAGAAATCGTTCTTCGGGAAATTCTTGCAGAATGTGCTTTGCAGCTTTTGGAACAGGCGTTAGGGAAGAAGTTTGGATTTTCAGAAAATTATCTATTCTATTATCGTCAGGGCAGGATAAATCTGGGAGAATATGACGGGCTTTTGCGTGACTTGCTGGAAAGAGACAAGGGGCAGAAAGATTTTAGCAGTATTGCGCCTCAACCTCTGATCTCTGAGGTGCAGTATTGCCTAAAGCCAGGAGAAGACGTTTTGGGCATGCTTTACCTGTCCTTGAAAAATCTTGGATTGCGCAAGGCTTTTGGGGCATACTATACGCCGGGGGATATTGTGCAAAGGCTGCTCGAAGATTTGCAGACGGAGGAAGTGTTTTTGAAAGGATGTCCCTTGAAAATTTTGGATCCCTGCTGTGGGACCGGAAATTTTTTGTTGCAGCTGACTAGGACCCGCAATATAGAGGAACTGTATGGCGGCGATATTGACGCCCTTGCTGTGCAGCTTGCCAGAATTAATCTTGCCATTGCCTGCCCGGACGCGCCTGTAACTTTGATCCGGGAACGAATCCAAGTCAGGGATTTTCTTGACATTCAGCGCCAGGAAAGATACGATATAATATTAGGAAATCCTCCTTGGGGCAGTTTTGCAAATTTGAGCCGCAAGCAGCCTTTAGAGCGGCTTTTTTTTACAGGACAGAGCAAAGAAGCTTATGACTTGTTTTTAGAGAAGTCCTTTCTCAGCCTCCGTCAAGGCGGGATCGTGGCATTCGTGCTGCCAGAAGCAGTGTTATATGTAAAGTCACATCAAAAGATCCGCATGTTGATGACGAGGCAGTCACAGATCAAAAGCATCCATTATCTTGGAAATGCGTTCCCCAAGGTGCAGTGTCCGGCTGTGATTCTCAAGATACAAAAGACAGGAAAGCCTCTGCAAACCTGTGGAATTAAGATTTGCTGTGCGCAGAGGGAATTTCAGATCAAGAGCAGTCGCAGGGTCAACGCAGAGTGTTTTAATTTCCATATGCCAGACGAAGAATATGAAATTTTTCATAAGATAGAAAGTCATCAGCCGGCGGCTTTTCTCAAAGGGCAGGCGGACTTTGCGCTGGGAATCGTAACCGGGAATAATCAGAGATATATTCGAAAAGAACAAACTGCAGAGAGCGAGGCGGTGCTCAAGGGAAGTGATATTGAAAAATATTATATTCGGGACGGGAATCAATATCTCGTTTATCAGCCAGAGCAGTTCCAGCAGACAGCGCCAGAGCAATGCTATCGGGCACAGGAAAAGCTTTTTTACCGTTTCATCGGAAAAAATCTGGTGTTTGCTTATGACGACAGGCAAAGGCTGTCTTTGAATAGCTGTAATATCTTGATTCCAAAGATTCCGGGGATGGAGATTAAATATATCCTTGCAGTTTTAAATTCCCGCTTGGCGCAATTCGCGTATGACGGAAAGTTCCGCTCTATGAAAGTGTTGCGAAGTTACTTAGAACAGCTTCCGATTCCCATAATTTCTAAGGAAAAGCAGATCGAGATCATACTTCTGACAGAACAGGTCATGGCTGCGCCAGATCGGGAGAGCTGGGATCTATGTTATCAAGAAGCAGATCAAAAAATTGCTTCTGCATTCGGGCTTACCGAGAAAGAATATCTCAAAATTTGCAGCCTTTATCCTCTTAGATCATGAGCCGTGCCTTGTGGAACACGATGTGAAACGGAATCGTATCACAGGGAGATTTTTGCACCCACGATATCGTCCGTTAGTGCTTTGCTGTAATAAAACATTAAAGTAATAAAAGAAAATTCTTGCAAAATGAAAAAAATCATATTAGAATGTATGTTGATAAAAATAGATTTAGCATGTACATGTAAAGGAGAATGAGAGATGAGCTATGTTGATGAAGTGTTGGAACGTGTAATCGCCAAGAACCCAGCAGAACCTGAGTTTCACCAGGCAGTGAAAGAAGTGTTAGAGTCCTTAAGGCCAGTGATTGAGGCAAATGAGGCAAAATACCGCAAGGAGGCGTTGTTAGAGCGCTTGACAGAGCCAGACAGGCAGTTTAAGTTCCGGGTGCCGTGGGTAGACGACAAGGGACAGGTGCAGGTAAATACTGGCTACCGCGTGCAGTTTAATAACAGCATCGGACCATACAAGGGTGGCTTGAGGCTGCATCCTTCCGTAAATCTGGGGATCATTAAATTCCTTGGATTTGAGCAGATATTTAAGAATTCTCTTACAGGGCTGCCTATTGGCGGCGGCAAGGGTGGTTCTGATTTTGACCCCAAGGGCAAGTCAGACCGTGAAGTAATGGCGTTTTGCCAGAGCTTTATGACGGAACTTTGCAAATATATCGGAGCCGACACGGACGTTCCTGCCGGAGACATTGGCACCGGCGCAAGAGAGATCGGTTATATGTTTGGACAGTATAAAAAAATTCGCAGCGTCTATGAAGGCGTGCTGACAGGAAAGGGGCTTTCTTACGGCGGCTCTCTGGCTCGTACGGAAGCAACCGGATATGGCCTCTTATATCTGACAGAAGAGATGTTAAAATGCAATGGTCACGATATCAAAGACAAGGTTATCTGCATTTCTGGTTCTGGGAACGTGGCTATCTATGCGACCCAAAAAGCACAGCAGTTAGGCGCAAAGGTAGTGACCGTCAGTGATTCCACAGGCTGGGTATATGATCCAGAAGGAATTGACGTAGCATTGCTAAAGGAAGTAAAAGAAATAAAGCGGGCTCGTTTGACCGAATATGCAGCAGCAAGGCCGAGCGCTCAGTATCATGAGGGCAGAGGCGTATGGACTGTAAAATGTGATGTTGCGCTTCCTTGCGCAACCCAGAATGAACTCCTGCTTGAGGATGCAAAAGAGCTGGTGGCAAACGGATGTATTGCCGTCGCTGAGGGGGCTAACATGCCGACTACTTTGGAGGCGACAGAATATCTGCAGGAGAATCATGTGCTGTTTGCTCCAGGCAAAGCTGCGAACGCAGGAGGCGTCGCTACTTCGGCGCTGGAAATGAGCCAGAACTCTGAGCGCTTGAGCTGGACATTTGAGGAGGTAGACGGAAAATTAAAGAACATCATGGTAAACATTTTCCATAATTTGGATGACGCCGCAAAGCGTTATGGCAAAGAGGGCGATTATGTGGCAGGGGCCAATATTGCAGGATTTGAGAAAGTGGCGGACGCAATGATTGCCCAAGGCGTGGTGTAAGATCGCAAAACCACAAATGCATTAACATAATTTTATAAAAAGGGATTGTAAGCAGCAAGACAGCCGCATGATTTTGGACAAACAGTTCCCCTAAAATGGATCGTTTAAAAAGGATGGTCATCGTATTTGGGAACTATTTGCAAGATTGATGGCGGCTGTTTTTCATGAAAAATTTTTCAGAAATTGCTTGTTTACCCATTGCCTATATTGGAAAAAAATGATAATCTAATGATACCTATCTGCTTTTTGTAGGAATTTGTCAAGAAAGGAATCTGTGGAGATGAAAAAAGTAATGGCGTTACTGCTTACTGCCAGCCTGGCATTTCAAACCTGGAGCAGCAATACAGCGCTGGTTCACGGGGCGTCTCTCCCAGCAGAAACGGCTGTTGGAGCAGGGGAGACGGAAGATGAGAACCATACGGATCAGGCAGATGCAGACACAGCAGATGGCACAGAGTTGCCAGAAGTTACCAAGGGCATGAAAACATTTGAGACGCCGGAGGGTACAGAAAAGAATTTGGAGGAGACGGACAAAACCGATGCTCTGGATAAGACGGCAGGAATCGATGTAGAAAATTTTAAAGAATTTAATGAATCAGAAGATGCGAGTACATCGGAGAGCCCGGAAAGCAAAGAGGACTTGAAGAAGTCTGAGGAGCTGGAGCAAAAGGCAAGCGGCATTCTGGAGGTTGAGATTACTTCAGGGATCTATCCGATTCAGCAAAAAGCCGCCGTGCTGGTAAAGAACCAAGAGGGAGTGCAAGAACAGGCTCTTGAACTGGATTTTGCAGACGTAAATACCAGAACAGCCCGGTTTGAGTTAGTTCCGGGAGTCTACACCGTCTCTGTCGAGGCGGAAAAGTTTGCAGACTATGCACAGTCTGTCCAGGTTCAAGAGGGGTATGTAAATAAAGTAAGGATTGGTACTGCGGAGACAGTCTCGGAAGACAAGATTGCAAGAAAAGGATGGCTTCGCCCGGGAGACGTTGATCATGATGGGATCATTGCTCAGGAAGACGCCAAGGCAGTGTTAGAGGCTATCCGAAAGGATCCGCAGGGGACGAATTGTGACGTCAATGGAGATGGCAAGACGGATCTTGCAGATTTGCAGTGCGTTGTTCAGAGTATGGAAGAGACGGACAAAGAGCTTGCCATTGAGCGTCAGCTATTAGTGAATATCAATAATCTTCAGGCGTCAGATGGAACTCTCGTAGAGGGCGCAGAGGAGTTTTTGAACCAAACAGGAACTTTGAAGCTTGCACCGGCTAATGCAGAGAAAGAGATTTCTTTGGATAATCCGGTGGCGATGGAGTTTACGCTCTCAGGAGAGCAAGAAGAAATTTCTGAACTGCCTAAACTGCAGGGAATGACAATTTGCGCGCCTGACCAGGTTGAGCTGGGAGAAGAGAATGCCAGCAGTATCACGGACGGGGAAGTGACCATCGTTTATGCGGATCAAAATGGCGAAGAACAGACAATGGCAGTGTCGCTTGCGCAAACAGTCGCAAAGTCTGGCGCGTTATACCGGATGGCAAGAGCGGCAGAAGCGTCCGTAACTACGGAGCCAGATGGCTCCCTGGTGCTTGATTTTGGAACCCAGATCGCAGTGAAACGCGTGTTGATACGGATTACCGGAACCAGGAAGACGGAACCGCTGGTTAACATTGCCAAGGTAGAATTTGTCAATAACATGGAAGACCGGATTCCGCCTCCACAGCTTGACGTTCCGACACTCAAGGACTTGGTGCCCGGAGATAAGACGCTTGATGTTTCATGGACGCCTCAGAACAATATTACCGGATATGAAGTTTTTGTAACTGGCCCGGTAAAGGGAGATGTAACGCAGACCCAGATTGTGCGGGTGTCTAATGCGCAGCATATTATCACGAGCATCAATGACGAAAATTTGATTTATAATGGGAAATATACCGTAAAAGTGCGGTCCGTAAACGGCGACTGGAGCAGTCCCTGGTCTGAGCCAAAGGTTGCAATGGTCAAAGCTCAGAAAAAGCCAGCTGCGCCAGATAATGTAAAAGCCGTGGGAGGATTTCGTTCCATTAGCCTGACATGGAAAGATATGGAAGACTCCATTGGATATATGGTTTATTATAAGAAAGCGGACGAAGCGGATACAGAATTCCGTCCGGTAGTAGAGGGCTTTACTGAGACAGAGGACGGAGCTGGAAGAATAGAAAACAACAGCTATGTAATTATGTCTTTAGAGGCTGGCGTGGAGTATGAGGTTTATGTCAAGGGCTGGAATGACATGGGATGGGGAGCGCCTTCCCTTCACCATACCGCTTTGACTATGGGAACCCCGCCTCAGCTTCCAAAGTACCAGCTGATTAACACTTCGAACGGAGTCGGAAAAGTGACGAACCATATAGTCAGCGCTATACATGGAGGTCACGGCGGCGCATCCATGGTAAGCAGCCCCTTAGATACAGAGGGCAGATCGGCGCTTGGCGTGGTAGACGATGACTTTGGCTCCTATTGGACGAAGTCAGACTGGGATGACGGCGTGGATTATCCAGCAGCTGACAAGGGTCTGACAATTACGCTGGACGCAGAGTATAAGATGAGTTACATCACTTATGCGGCTGCCAACCAGGAGGCTGCGATGAGCAAGGTAAGAGTGGAATATTGGACTGACGAGGAGCCAGACACGCAGAAAGTAGTCGCAGCAAGGTTACTTGCGAGAACCGATGAAAAGAACAATCCGTATTATATTATTAAGCTGGATCAGCCAATTACTGCAAACAAAGTTCGCATATGCTTTGGTACTGGATATGCCAGGATAAAAATGATGGTAGGAGAGATTCATTTCCATCAGTATGACTCCCTTGAGGACGATATCATGGCATTATATACTGATGAAACGCATATTACCTTAAGGCCGGATGTGACAGCGTCTGTCTTGGATGAATTGGAGAACCGCCTTGACACGGCAGACGAGGCGTCTGGAGAGAAGCATTTGCTCTATGAAGAATTGATGCTGGAGCTGAATAATGCAAGAGATATTTTAAATGCCAAACTGGAACCAGCTTATCAGGTGGAGAACCAGATCACGGGTAAAAAAGACGGACACTTGGGATTCGGTGGATTAAATTCCTGGCAGCCAATCGGCAAGACTGTCCGCGCAGGAGAGAAACTGCTGGTTTACGTAGGACATAATTCCAAGAAGTGGGGCGATGCTGCAAATCTGCAGATTGTATTCTCACAGTATCATGCAGAGGCAAACGGCGTTGCCAGGGCGCAGAATCTGAAAGTGGGACGAAATGAGATTACTGTTCCGGCTCTTTCCTCTGGCAATACAGAGCGGGGCGGCCAGGTATATGTAAGCTATACTGGAAATAGTGCGTCAGACAGCTATGCAGTCCGCATCAATGGTGGAAGCAACATCCCGGCCCTTAGCGTTTATAAGAAAACGGGAGAAGAGCGTACGGCCGCAATCCAAGCTTATGTGACAGAATTGGAAGAGTATGTGAAGCATATAGAAGAAGAACATGGAAAACAGCATACGGGAATGACTAATGTGGATTTTGCATATGATCAGACGAACTGCGTGCTGAACGCTACAGATATCATGCTCGATCAAATGATGTATTCTGTTCCAGCTACCCAGGTATGGGCAGGCATTAAGAATGCAGAAGATAAAGTAACGAAGCTTGACAATGCATTACGTGCGATGGACCAGACGATGACATTGTTCTATCAGCATAAGGGATTAAGTGATGAAGCAGGCACGGAGAGAGGAAATAACGCTCTTCCGGCACAGCATTTGAACATTCGGTATATGCGGATGTTTGCAGGAGCTTTCATGTATGCGTCTGGCAACCATATCGGAATTGAATATGGTTCAACCACTTTGGTAAGCGCTCCCGATGACTGGTCTGGATTTGGCTGGGGCATTGCCCACGAGATTGGACACGATATCAATCAGGGAACCTATGCGGTAGCAGAGGTTACGAACAATTACTTTGCCCAGCTTTTGACAGGCACGACAAGGTATACTTATGAAAATGTTTATAAGAAAGTGACGTCTGGCGCCATAGGGCGGGCTTCTAATGTGTTTACGCAGCTTGCCTTGTACTGGCAGCTTCACTTGGCATTTGATGATAATAAAGACGACAGGTACATTTATGACAATTACGAAGACCAGTTTAACAATCTGTTCTTTGCCCGGGTAGACACTTATTCAAGAAATCCGGCAAAAGCGCCGCAAGAGGGGCTTGCTTTAAATGGCGGTTCAGAGCAGAATCTGATGCGCTTGGCATGTGCGGCGGCAGAAAAGAACATTCTTCCATTCTTTGAAAGATGGGGCATGGTTCCAGATCAGGAAACGATTGCTTATGCCAATAAGTATGGAGAAGCTGATCAGAAAGCTCTCTACTACATTGACGCAGCTGCAAGGGATTATCGTGTAGATCATCCAGAACAGGAAGCAGACACGATTAAGGGCAAGGATGTCGTGACGGCGTCCATATCTGCGGAAGCAAATCAAGTGCAGGTTACGATAACTCCTAGCCAGAAGAGAGAGATGATTTTCGGTTACGAAATTAGCCGCAGCATGATCTCCAATGGAGAAAAGAAGAGCGAGGTTGTTGGCTTTATTCCGATTGACGAAGCAGAGACCACTGTTTATGTGGACACGGTCGCTTCCATCAATAACAGGGTAATGGGATATGAAGTCCGGGCAGTGGATCAGTACATGAACTACTCCAATCCGGCAGACGCAGGCTCTGTAAAGATTCAGACAGACGGCATCCTTGAGAAATCGGAATGGACTGTGGAAACAGACATGACATCGCAGGATGATAAGGAAATTGAAAGCACAGAAGATGATCCAGACAGCGGTTATGATACGAATCCAGATCATGTTACAGTCAAGAAAGTACACAGCATTGACCGCATCATTGATAACAGCGTTGTCAAAGAAGGAACTTATACCGGAACCAGCAATGGCACGGCAGTGATTACGGTGGATATGCATAAGACTCGCCAGGTGACCTCCCTCAAATACCAGGGAAGCCCGCTTCAGAAAGTGACTGTTGAAATCAGTATCGACGGCGAAGCCTGGACCAAAGTTAAAACGGATGACGCAAGCCTTGCAGAGGCTAACGAAGAGCAGCAGACGATTTGGTTTGACTCTGTCAAAGAAGAAGCAAGAGACAACTGGATTGGCACATATGACGCTAGATATGTAAGAATGACCATTTCCCAGGAAGGCGAGATCAGCATAAAGGAAATCGATCTGTGCGGTCCATCTGGGGATAACTTGGAATTTATGGAAGCGTCAGAGGGACAGCCGGCTATCGGAGTCCTGTCGGCGGATTATCAGTACGGAGACCAGCCGGAAGATGTCATTAAGAAAGGCTCCCTGATCTTTACCGGGACTTACCGGGGTAATTGGGCATACAATGTGGTTGTGCTCTATGACGCAGAAGGGAACGTGATCGGTGAAAAAGATGGAATAGTCCAATCTGGTCAGGTGATTTTTGCAGAACTGCCTGAAAAAGGAAATGAAGGCGAGACGACAGAGGGAACTTGGGTATATTATGTAGAGCCAGGTCAATGGAGCGAGGAAGCTATGAAAGGTGTCAAGGTCCGGGGCGAGCTGTTCCGCGTGGATGACGCCAAGACCTTAGAGGGTGAGCGGATCGTAAGTGATACGCAGATCATCGCCATTCCAGATACCATTCCTGCAATCACCATGCAAGGCAGCAAGAGCAACTGACGGGAAAGCTTAGGAATAGAGGACGCCGCAGCGGGGAACCGGGACAACGCCATTGTTCCCTGTGCGGCGGACCGTTGGAGGTTAAAATGAAAAAATGGATGAATATATTGTGGATGTCATTTCTTCTGTTTATCATTGCACCGCTGACTGCTGATGCGGCGCAGGGCAACAAGAATTTGACAGTGGATGGCAACCAGGTCGCTGTTTCGGTAGACATTCCGGAAGGCAAGACAGGAGTAGTCACATCCTTGCGGATGCAGCTTAAAGTTTCAATCAGCAGCGGGACGATGAATGCGCCCACGTTTGCGTTTAACAGCGCCGTGAAGAGCGAGATTAAAGATGCGGCCATTCTTTCTCAGGAGGATGGGACATATCTGGTAGATTTGATTCTATCTGGAAAAAAAGACAAAGATATTTTTGGAGACAACACTTCCCTGAAATTGGGAACCTTGACTGTGAATGCTACGAGTGAGGAGTTTAAGGTAAAGGTGGCGGTTGCTGGAGATTTGGATGGCAGCGGGAATCCTGCCGTGAAATATATGGATGCCAATGGAATTACAGCGATGACGGCATCTTTGCCGAATGCAGAGGATGTATTGGTAGATACGCAGCATAAGATGTTTAGAGAAACGCCCAAATTAAAGGCTTCCGTAAAAAATGGTTCAAAATCTGTTTCTTTCTCATGGGAGAAGATTGACGGGGCGGACGGATATGAGATATATGAAGTAAACGGCGATAAAGTTACCAAAGTAAAAGATGCCTCTGCATCAGCGACTACGGCTTCTGCGAATTTTGGCTATGCCACCACGCATTCCTTTAAGATCCGCGCCTTTATGCAGAAAGAGGATGGCAGCAGGGCTTATGGAAAATACAGCAATGGGGTGAATATCGTCGTTGGTCCAGATAAGGTCAAAGAGTTTTCTCCTCAGTATAAGGATAAATCCAAGACGACCCTTACCTGGAAGAAGACCAGCGGAGCGAGCGGCTACAAAATTTACCGCAGTGCAAAGAAGAATGGCAAGTACACGCAGGTCAAAGATATCAAGAAAGGACAGACAACAGCTTGTACCTTAAATCATCCGTCAGGCAAGACTTATTATTACAAAATTAAAGCTTATATTAAAAATCCAGGTCAAACAGTTTATGGCGGACTGAGCACGGCAAAGGCAGGCAAGACAAAAGCGCCCCAGCTTAAGGTCAGCGTGTCTAGCAAAGTTGTCAGCTTGAAATGGGCAAAAGTTCCAAGATCAGCCGGTTATAAGATATACAGGAGCAAGACAAAATCTGGGAAGTATAAGGTGGTCAAGACGATTAAAAATGCTTCGACTGTAAGGTATGCAGAGACAATGCCAAGCGGTTCTAAAACTTGGTATTATAAGATTTGCGCATTTGAGAAGCAAAAAAATAAGAATATCAATGGCAATTACAGCACAGTTGTCAAAGCAAAGGCAAAATAAGTAAAAATAGAGCCGGAACATTGGAAACATGATATGCTCCCCTTATGGTAGACAGATGAAATAATAAAACTGTCACTATAAGGAGGAGCATATTTTATGGGACAACATTCAAAATACTCTTTTGAAATGAAATTAGATGCCGTTACAAAATATTTGGAGGGAAGCTGTTCAACAGAAAGTATCGCCCGAAGCCTGGGAACAAATGGAACACGTATCGTCGAGTGGGTGACCTTGTATCAGTCTTTAGGAATAGAGGGGTTAAAAACAACTCCAAAACTCCGTGTCTATTCCGCCGAAACAAAACAAAATGCTGTTGCCGATTACCTTTCCGGCAAAGGAACATTAAGGGAAATCCAGAAAAAGTATGGAATCCGCTCAGATAAGCAGCTTCGCAACTGGATTATGAAGTATAATGGTCATGAGAAGTTAAAGGCTTCTGGAACAGGAGGAACCAGCGTCATGACCAAAGGAAGAAAAACCTCATATGAGGAACGGGTGGAAATTGTAACATACTGCATAGAGCATGGAATGGATTATGCCCAGGCAGCAGAAAAATACCAGGTATCCTACCAACAGATTTACCAATGGACAAGGAAATACCAGTCAAACGGCGTAGAAGGGCTTATTGACAAAAGAGGGAAAAGAAAATCTGAAACAGAAATGTCGGAGCTGGAGAAGCTGCGTGCGGAAAACAAGCTTCTTCAAGCGGAAAAGCGCAGAGCCCAGCTGGAGGTTGCTTTCTTAAAAAAACTCGACGAAATCGAAAGGAGGCGGTTCTAAGCCAGACAC
>OFGF01000183.1_pt1 | contig 61555 bp, 56 predicted proteins | sample 1521711 | NCBI WGS metagenome assembly OFGF01 (sample SAMEA3504092, study PRJEB24116) | mouse gut metagenome | biome: mouse gut; feature: mouse-associated habitat; material: faeces | place: Denmark | collected 2011 | reverse complement strand
CATATCCGGCCCTTCCAGGATGCCAGGGAATACCTCTCCATCGGCCCCTCGGATTTCGTGCTGTTTTCGGAGGATAGCTACAGGGCCGTGAACAACAGCTTCCTGCTCCATGGCTACTACAATTACCACCATCTGCTCCTGGCCCGGGTGGAGCACAAAGGCGAGGACTGTTATTACATAGGAGTGCCGGGGAATTTCTACGAGAGAGAGAAGCAGGTGGCTATCATGTTCGGCTTCGAGAGCTTCGAATGCGCCGAGGAGCCTGCCCAGCCCGGGGATTTCGGGTATTATATGATGCGGGCACAGATTTGAGAGGGTCTCCGGGGCGGATGCCCGGCGTGTCCGGCGTGACGGCGAAGAGATGGCCGAGGGCCGAAGCTGTCGGAAGCGCTATGCCGGGCATCAGAGTCCCTCTCCGTCGAAGGCCGGAATGAAGCTCTCCGTAGCCGTGCCGCCCTCCTGCATGTAGCCCTTCTCGATGCCGATCCTGTCGGCGAAATCCAGCACCCGCGCATATTCCTCCTCCGTCACCGGATGGGTCAGGGACGACCGGGCGAATTCCGGCATCCGCTTTAGATGCGCCAGCGGCGTGTACTGGTTCATGATGCTGACATAGATGTCATTTCCGTAGGTGTCATGGAGGTAGCGCAGGATCCGCTTGGAGTCCCCCGCGCAGCCCGGGAGCAGCAGATGGCGCACGATGACGCCTTTTTCCATCAGCCCGCTGTCCGGGGAAAGGACAGGTCTGCCCACCTGCCGGAACATCTCCGCGATGGCCGAGGAGGCTGCCTCGAAATAGTCGGGAGCATGGGAGTAGAGGGCGGAGAGCTGAGGAGAGCGATATTTCAGATCCGGCAGATAGATGTCCACCAGGCCCTCCAGCATGCGCAGGGAGGACACATTCTCATAGCCGGAGCTGTTGTATACCACAGGGATAGTGAGGCCCGCGCTTTTTGCCATCTGCAGGGCAAGGCAGACCTGGGGCAGGAAATGTCCGGCGGTGACCAGGTTGATGTTGACGGCACCCTTCTCCTGGAGCTCCAGGAAAATCCGGGAAAGCCGTTCCAGGGACAGTCTGCGTCCCCTTTTCCCCAGGGCGATGTCATGGTTCTGGCAGAAGACGCACTGCAGATTGCAGCCGGAGAAGAACACCGCCCCGGAGCCGCGGCTGCCGCAGATGCAGGGGTCCTCCCAGAAATGCAGGGCCGCCCGGGCCGCCGCCACTTCGGCGCCCTGCCCGCAGAAGCCCGTCTTTCCCGAAGTCCGGTCTGCATGACAACGCCGGGGGCAGAGGGCACAGTCCCGCATCATACAATCGATTGTCTCAAGGGCCATCTCCATAAATTCATCTCCATTATTTTCGCTGCTTTCAGGTCTTCTGATGCGATTATCATATCACGCATATTGTACTTTCACAAGCTTTCTATAAAATATGCAGTATACTTGTTATTTTCATAAATGTATGATAAGCTAAACATACCAGAGGGAGGTGAGGGCTTTGGGGAATTACCTGAATCCGGGAAACAGCGGGTTTGCTGCCATAAGGAACGGCATCTATGTGGATAAGAGCGGCATGATAGATTTGATTAACAGAACTATTGATACCACGGAAAAACTGACCTGCGTCAGCAGACCCCGTCGTTTTGGGAAGTCCTTCGCGGCAAAAATGCTGTGTGCCTATTATGACAGAAGCTGTGATTCATCGGCACTGTTTGAAGACCTGCAGATTGCTACAGATTCCAGATATGTCGCCTCCTATCGGAAGCATTTGAATCAATATGATGTCATCTATCTGGATATGACGGCGGTGATTGGAGAGACGTCCTTTGGCGATTTGGTGCCGTATATCAAAAGAAATGTGATTCGCGAGCTGGCGGAAAGCTATCCGGAGGCGAGAGCTGCCGAAGGCTTCGTCCCGACTCTGGCAAATACCGTCCAGGCCACAGGGACGAAATTCATTATGATTATTGACGAGTGGGACGCGCTTATCCGGGAGGGAAAGGACGAACCGAGGACACAGCGCGAGTACCTGGAGTTCCTGCGGGCCCTTTTCAAGAACAGCGGTGCCACTGACAAGGTTTTCGCCGCTGTCTATATCACAGGGATTCTACCGATGAAAAAGGACGGCTCCCAGTCGGCGATTTCGGATTTCAAAGAGTACACAATCGTGAACCCCAGGATGTTCGCGGATTATGCGGGCTTTACGGAAAGGGAAGTGGAGGCGCTTTGTGCAGAGCAGGACTTTGACTTCTCCATGATGAAACAATGGTATGACGGCTACACATTGGGTGGGATGTCTATCTACAACCCCAATGCCGTCATGGAGGCCCTGCGCAGCCGTGAGTTTTCTTCCTATTGGACGGAGACTTCGGCATCCAGGAGCCTGATGGAATATATCAGCCTGGACTTTGACGGCATGTCGAAGACCGTCGCGCAGTTGCTTGGCGGGGTAGCGGTTCCGGTGGATACAAGCGGGTTCGCCAACGACATTGTCACCTTTCGGGATCGTGACGATGTACTGACGCTTCTGATTCATCTGGGATATCTGGCCTATGACAGGGAAACGAAGACGGCACGCATCCCCAATGAGGAGATTCGGCTGGAGTTCGCAAAATCGATCCGCAGGGTAAAACGTGACGAGACAATCCGGCGCGTCCGTGAAAGCGACCAGTTGATTGCCGACACGGTTGAGGGAAATGCGCAGGCGGTGGCGGCACAGATTGAGAAGATTCACGCAGAGGAAACGGCCCCTCTGTTCTATCATAATGAACAGTCGCTTCGCAGCGTGATTAAACTGGCTTATTTCAGCTATAAAGACTACTATTTGAAGTTTGAGGAGCTGCCTTCGGGCGATGGGTATGCGGATATCGTCTATCTTCCCAAGAAGCTCTCCCCGCTTCCGGCATTGGTGGTAGAGCTGAAGTGGAACCTGACGGCCAGGGGAGCCATTGCCCAGATTAAGGACAAAAGATACCCTGAGGCTTTGTCAGGATATGGCGGGGATATTCTGCTGGTGGGCATTTCGTATGATAAGGGCGCAAAAGGGATAAAACGGAAGCATACCTGCGTGATTGAGAAGCTGTAGAAACTGCGCAAACCCTGACTTTCTGACCCGAAATACTTCGTACCCCTTCAAGGCCGATACAGCTCCACCCGGCTGCCTCGCGGCACATGAGAGGTTCCGTTTAGTGCTGCTTTGTTCCCAACCTGACACGGTTCACGGATTCCCATTGCGCAAGACCGAATTTCATCACTGTACCGGACCTTGAAGAGGTACGGCCTTTTTAGTATAGCCGAACCTGGACGGGTTGTCAAGAAAAAAAGAAATTCCGCACAATAAAATAAGGATGGCAGTAAGTAAAAAGCAAGAACGAAATACCCAGTTGAAGAATCACATCTGGAACGTTCTGCTTTTTTGCGTTAGAGTAGGGAAAACAAAGAGAGGTAGTGTGTTCTGTCAATGAGAAGATGTGGAAGCTGGAGGCGCGAATGCGCTCTTTTACGTCCATTGCCCAGCAGATTTGTCTGGACAAGGATTTTACGCCATATCAGTTGAGCAAGGAGTCCTACTCTTCCGTGGATGCGGTAAAGCGACTGAAATCCTATGTGGTGGAATTGAGGTGCTTTACAGCCAGGTACCGGATGGGGCCGTGGGGGAGCCGGATTTGCGGAAGGTTCTGGCGGAGCTTCTGATGGACTGGGACGGCAGCAGCGAATATCACCGTATTCGGCTGGGGGGAACGGAATATATGGGCAAGATAGCCCATTCCGAACTATGCGGCTGGTACTTGGTGGACATGGTGAACTTCCTTACATTTTTCCTCAGCGTCCTGCTGTTCATGTACAATTACATGCCCATACGGAAACTCTATAATCTGTTCGACAAGAAGACGAGGGACAGGCGACAGGATGAACTGAAGCTCTTGAATGAGTATATCCGGGACATGCTGGAGGAACAGGGCAGCCTGGACATGGATTCCCAACCGGTGCAGGAAAAAATCGTGGACATGGGGCTGCATCTGGATAAAAAGTATATGGCCGCAATCGTACTGAAGGCCACCGGGGAGGACATGCAGAACTTTGGCCGCAGGCTGTACAGCGACATCGCGGAAAAGTGGGCGGAGGATTTCTATCTGACAGAAAGGATCTATAAGTATTATGACGGGTTCCTCGCCTGCACGGGGAGCTTCTGCAGATCTGGCAGTGGGCTCCGGAATCCGCCCAGGCTTTTCTGACGAACCGGATTATGTCGGGCGTATTCCGGGATGCGGTATGCCTGGAGGACGGAGGCGGGGAGAGGTATCTGGGATACACGGATATGGAGGAATTCTTCGGCCAGCTCCGGCGGTTCTGCCGGACAGAGGTGGAGTGCCGCAGGAAGCGGAAAGAGGTGATGGGGGACGGGCGCATGAAGGAGATATTGGACTTCATAGACCAGAACTATATGCGTCCGGACATGTCCTTGGTCATGGCGGCGGAGAGGTTCGGAATGACAGGGCCCTGGTTCAGCAAGATTTTCAAGGAGGCTGTGGGAAAGAATTTCATCGAATATATGACGGAGAAAAGGCTGGACATGGCAGCCAAGCTGTTGGTGGAGACGGATGATTCCGTGGGAACGATCGTATCCAAGGTGGGGTATTCCGATGCCGCCAGCTTCACCAGGAAATTCACGAGGCATTTTCTGGTTTCGCCGGGGGTGTATAGAAAGACGGAGCGGAAGAAGGGCTCCGGCGATTTGGCGGTTGACAATTCCGGTTCCATAAAGTAATCTATTCTTATCAATACAAAAGCATTCCAAGGCGCGTGTCAGGGCACGCAGGAGGTGTAAAATGATTTTCCAGGATATGGACAGAATCGTATTCGCAGGGGACTCCGTGACGGACATGGGCAGCGCCCAGCCGGTGGGGGAGGGGCTGTTCGACAATCTGGGCATCGGATATGTGCGGATCATCGACAATATGCTGGCGGCGTACTACCCGGAGCGGCGGATCCGCGTGACGAATTCCGGGATTTCCGGCAATACCAGCCGGGATTTGCTGGCAAGGTTCCAGAGCGATGTGGTGGATCTGAAGCCGGACTGGGTCTCCATCTGCATCGGCATCAATGACGTGTGGAGACAGTTCGACTCCCCGGCCATCCCCGACGGCCAGGTGTTCCCGGAGGAATACGAGCGGAACGTGGAGGAGATGATTGCGCAGGTAAAGCGGAACGTAAAGGGCATCTTCCTGCTCTCGCCCTATTACATGGAGCCCAACCGGGAGGACGGGATGCGCAGGCGCATGGACGAGTACGTGGCCATCTGCGCCAGGCTTGCCGAAAAGCATGGCTGCACCTTCGTGGACTTCCAGCAGATGTATGAGGATTACTGTAAGATACGACATTCCACGTTCATCGCCTGGGACAGGGTACATCCCAACCGGGTGGGGGCCACGCTGATGGCCAGGGCATTTCTGGAGAAATGTGGATTCGACTATAACCATTGACGGTGCATGTGACAGGGACATAGGGACAAAAAGGACAAAGAAGAGAGGAGAATGAAATCATGAACAAAAGCGCATTCCATCAATTATCCTACGGCGTATACGTAGTCAGCACATGGGACAAGGGCAGGGCCACGGGCTGCACGGCCAACAGCGCCATGCAGATCACATCGGAACCCGCCACCATCGCCATAAGCATCAACCATAACAACTACACCAACCAGTGCATCCAGGACACCGGGAAGTTCGCCATCTCCATCCTGGGGGAGAATTCCAAGCCCGGCATCATCGGCACCTTCGGCTTCAAGAGCGGCAGGGACAACAATAAGTTCGACGAGGTGGACTACGCGGTGAAGGGCTTCCTGCCTGTGGTGACGGATGCCTGTGCCTATATCGTCTGCGAGGTGATCGACAAGATGGAGACCTCCACCCATACCGTGTTCCTGGGCAAGGTGCTGGACGCGGACATCCTGAAGAAGGACACCCCCATGACCTATGCGTATTATCATAATGTCATCAAGGGGAAGAGCCCGAAGAACGCGCCTACCTATATCGCGGAGTAAAGCAGGGCCGGGAGCGCGCTGGGGGACACATGCCGGATCCACGGACCACACGCCTCGGGTACAGGGGAACCGGTACGCACTGGCATGGCCCTGGCATGGCGCGCCCAACAAAATGCTTGACAGTGCCGTCGGGATGGAGTAGACTTTAAAGGTAAAGCAAAACACAAAATGAAAACGAAAGGGAGGACTTTATGCGAAGCATTGTGATGGAGGATTCTGCAAAATAAATATTGCAGAGAGTAGATGCCTGTAGGGACGCTACAGGTCTGCTCCGTATGCCGGTGATTCGGCCGGCGGCCGTACAATGTGCTTCGTACAGAGACTTTTCCCCTATAAAACGGGCCGGAGGGCGCATCATGCTCCTTTTTGGACATGTGCCTATGGCTCTGGAAAGAAAATGATTTGACTGGAGAGCATACCTGTATAGCTATGCTCTTTTTTGATGCACAGGCCGCGCCGATTAAGCAAACGGAAGGACAGGAAATCATATTCGTGAAAAAGGAGTGGCTATGAGAAAGACAGAGGAAATCTTAGAATTTGACAAAATAAAGGAAAAATGGGCGCAGCTTGCGCTGACGGAGGCGGCAAGGCAGAGGATCATGGAAGCGGAGCCCTGCCTGTCCGAGACGGAGCTTGCGCTGCGCCAGCAGGAAACCACGGAGGCCAGGACGCTGCTGGAACAGGAGGGGACGCCGCCTTTGGTGTCCATGGAGGGCATCGGTGGCGAGCCGGGGCGACTGCCTGACGGCAGCCCAGCTGGAGCAGATAGAGAGCGCCCTGACGGCGGTGAAGCGGCTGAAGGACTACCTGGACAGAGGCAAGGCCCTGGAGCTGTCCCTGCCCTACTATGAGGAGAACCTGGACGGACTGGCGGAGCTTCGGGACGCCATCCATGTCCAGATTCGCAACGGCCAGGTGGACGATTATGCCTCCAAGCTGCTGCATGGCATCCGCGCCGACATCCAGCGGACAAAGGAGCGGATGAAGGAGAAGGCCGACGGAATCATGAAGAGCCATAAGGAGTGCATGTCCGACAGCTACAGCACCTTCCGGAACGGCCGCCTGTGCGTGCTGGTGAAGAAGGAGTATAAATTCCGGATATCCGGAAGCGTCATCGACAAATCCGCCACAGGCAGCACCCTGTTCATAGAGCCTGCCGCAGTGGCGAAGCACAGCGAGGAGCTCTCGCTCCTTATGATAGACGAGGAGAATGAGGAGCGCCGGATCCTCTACACCCTCACCGCCCAGGTGGCGGAGAGCGGGGAGGCCATGGCACAGAACCTGCGGACCATGGAGAAGCTGGACTTCATCTTTTCAAAGGGGAAGCTGAGCATGGAGCTCCACGGAACCCGGCCCCGGATTAACACCGGACGGCGCATCCTGCTGAAGGAGGCCTGCCATCCCCTGATGGACAGGGACAACTGCGTCCCCCAGGATTTCCGCATAGGAGATGATTATAGAGGGATAGTCATAACGGGGCCCAATACCGGCGGGAAGAACGTGGCCATGAAGACCGTGGCCCTGAACTGCATGATGGCCCAGTGCGGCCTCCATGTGAGCTGCCGGGAGGCGGATGTCTGCATGAACAGCGATTTCCTGTGCGACATCGGGGACGGCCAGAATCTGTCGGAGAACCTGTCCACCTTTTCCGCCCATATCACCAATGTGCTGGACATCCTGAGAGAGGTGGGGCCGGAGAGCCTGGTGGTCATGGACGAGCTGGGCTCGGGCACGGATCCGGCGGAGGGGATGGGCATCGCCGTAGCCATCATGGAGGAGCTGAAAAAGAGCGGCTGCCTGTTCCTGGTGACGACCCATTATCCGGAGGTGAAGGAGTACGCCGCAGCGGCGGAGGGCCTGATAAACGCCAGGATGACATTCGACCGAGAGAGCCTGCAGCCCACTTACCAGATGGTCATCGGGGAGGCGGGGGAGAGCTGCGCCTTCTACATCGCGGCCAGGCTGGGCATGCCGGAGCACATGCTCCGGACAGCGGCCCGGACGGCCTATGGGGCGGCTTCCTTCGCAGGGGGCGCGGGAAGGCCGGACAGTGGGACGACCGGAGCGGAAAAGGGAGCTGCCGGGGAAAGGGCCGCCAGAGCGGAGAAGGAATCCGACAGGAAAAGGATATCCAAGGGATTGGTTTCGGAGGCCCGTGGAGAGGATGGCGGACAGGAGCCCGGCAGGGGACAGGAGGAATGGGAGCGGCACCTGCCAAAGACAGAGCAGATGGAACATGCCGGACAGCAGCCGGAGAAGGCATCCCGGCCTAAAATCCAGAAAAAGAAGGAGCCCTCCCACAGGAAGGACTTATCGGCGAAATTCCGCCTGGGGGACAGCGTCATGCTGTACCCGGACAAGAAAATCGGCATCGTCTGTGAGCCGGTGAACGAGAAGGGGGTGCTGCGGGTCCAGCTTCCGGACAAAAAGATATGGATCAACCACAAGCGGGTGAAGCTGCATGTGGCGGCGGAGGAGCTGTATCCGGAGGGGTATGACTTTTCCATCGTCTTCGACACTGTGGAGAATCGCAAGCTCCGACATCAGATGGAACGGAAATTTGTGGAGGAGGGCATGGTTTTGGAGGAGTGAGGCTGGCTTCAAGTCGGGCAATGCCGGAACAGTCCGGGCTCCTTCCCGCCTGGGGCAGTGCCGGAACAGTCCGGGTTCCCTCCAGGCCCGGCCGTTACGAATCAGCCTGGGGCATTTCCTGCGCAGGCGCCGCCGCTTCCAGGCTGGAGTGAATGTCCATCTCAAGGCCCGGCGCTACAGCCTCCCCGGGCCCGCCGTAATTGGCCCCCAGGCCCATTTTACTCTCCTCTATGTCCTTCCGCTCCTTGGCCTTTCGGACCTTTTTGCGAAGCTCAAGCTCTCTGCGCAGCGCTTCTTCCTTGGCCTTGCGTTTGGCCTCCTCCGCCTTCTTCCGGCTGGTCTCCAGCTGCTCTTCTTTCTTCAGGCTCTTGATTTTTGCCTTCACTTTGCCCAGCACCTTTTTCAGCTTATTGACGGCCACTCTGATCTCAGACGATTTTGCTCCGCTTGTCTTGATAGAACGGATCTTATACAAAATTCTTACCTGCATGGCTTTCAGCGGAGGAACCTTCTCCATCTGAGAGATCAGGGTCAAGTCCATAGTGGCATCATAGAGATTTTTCTTGTTCTTGGGGTCGAAGGCCTCTTTGATGGACTCGGCCTGGTCCAGAAGCTGCGATATAATACTGTTGCCCTCCTCTGACTCTTCCTTCGCCTTCTGCTGTCTGGCCAGAAATTCCTGGGCACTGCGCCATGCGGCAAGCTGCTCCTGGGTACGCTGCTGCGCCGGTGTCATCTTCAAGGCATCCTGTTCCCTGGTTTCCCTGCGATCCAGCCGGATCGCCTTCCCTCTCCGGACTCCTCCCTGCTGTGAGACACTTTCCTGGGCCTCCTGCTGTGGAACACTCTCCTGGGCCTCCTGCTGTGAGACACTCTCCCGGGCCTTTTCCTGCCGCGAAAAAAGCTGTTCTCTCACGCGCTGCTGCCCGGAGCCCTGCTGCGCGAAAAATTCTCCCCTGGCCTGGTCCTGGAGCGCAAAAAGCTCTTCCTGGTCTTGATCCTGATATCCAAAAGGCTGTTTCCCCGTCTCCTCCTGGGAGAACTGCTGCCCTCCAAAGTTCTGCTGTGAGGCAGACTGTCCCCCCGCCGTCCCCTGTACCTGTACCCTGACGGCTCCCGTACCTGCCGCCTGACTGCCATTCTGCCACACCGCCGTACCGCTTCCGTAGGAATGTGACACACTTCTCACTCTATCCATAGAAATCCCTCCCACTTCCCTGTGGCTCATTTAGGAATTGCCTGGTATACTAGTATAACCCCCACCAATTAACCACATGTTTCACTTGTCTAAATTTCCATCTGCATCGTTGTCGTCAGTCATCGTAGCCCGCTACGACTCCTTCCTCCGCCTTGCAGACTGATAATTTATCCTTCGCGAAACATAGTGGTAATTGTTGTGGATTATACTAGGTTATCCAAAGACCCTTCCCTTCGCATCTGACAGTTATATCGGCAGAAATTTCCAAAAGTTAAAGTGAAGAGCTGTCATTCCTCTGTTGAGATGTTCAGAACAGTTCATCCAGCAAAATATAATAGCGTATTTTCTCCCAGTCCGGCTCCATGCCCAGTTCCCGGAACAAAAGAAGATCATCGTACTCCTTCCAGGCAGCCATTCCCTGGATGCTGTACTTTCCGCCGTAATTATGGGACAGACAGCGGTAACACAGAGCTATATCGCACCACTTATCCGCCATGCCGGCCCTGCCCAGGTCGATATAACCGCTAACCCTGCTGCGGACGCCAAACAGATTGGGAAGGCAGAAATCCCCATGAGAAAAAACCGGTTCCTCTTCCGGTTTGTTTTCATACAGCCATTCCAGCAGTTCATAAGGATCCTGAAACCCCTTTTCGCCAAATGTATCCGGCTCCACATTGTCCAGATCAACCAGGCCATTCTCTATATTGTACCGGGCCATGGCAAGTTTGCGGTGCAGTCTCTGGTCGGAAGGGCAGTCCCCCACATCCATGCTCCACAGCAGTTTCAACCCCTTTGCCAGCAGGCTGCACAGAAGGGCAGGCTCCGTCATATAAGATTGGGAACAGGCCATCTCACCCTCACATCTGCTCATCAGCAGATACGATTTTCCCTCCCAAATCTCATGGGCATACAGCATGGGAACAGGAAGTTTTCCCTGAAGATACTGCAGCATACGATACTCGTTTTCTGCCTCCTCCCCCTGCTCCTGGACCTTTAAAATCTTGTTTTTTCCCAGATAAACACGGGATCCGGACATTCCGATACTGTCGATTTCGTATTCTTCTCCCCCAAGAAGACTTGCTGTTTTTTCAGACAATGTCATTGTTTCCCTGCCTTCCTGCCAATCTCCAACGCATGGAAACCGGCACATATTTTAACCGCAGTACACCTCTAAACAGGACTGCGCTTCCTGTGCGTAAAGTCTGGCGTTTTTCAGACTGGCCCCGATCTCCGATCCCTTTACCTGTCTGACCACCCGCCCGGGACTGCCGAGAACCAGGGAATTGTCAGGCACCACCGTCCCCTCCGTCACCAGAGCTCCCGCGCCTACAATACAGTTCCTGCCAACCCTGCAGCCGTTCATAAGAATGGAGCCCATGCCGATGAGGGTGTTGTCCCCCACAGTACAGCCGTGGACAATGGCCCCGTGCCCCACCGTCACATTTTCTCCTATATCTGCGGGAAACCCTGCCTCCACATGCACCACACAGTTGTCCTGGACATTGCTTCCTCTCCCAATGCGGACTTTCTCCCTGTCTCCCCGCACCACCGCATGATACCAGACGCTTGCTCCTGCTTCCAGGAACACTTTTCCCGAGACCACCGCTCCCGGCGCCACATACGCTGTCTGTTCCTTCCCTGCAGAACTCCGGCAGGAAGCGGCCTGGAGCGCGCAATTTTGCTCCTCTGGGGCCCTCTCCTGGCGCAAAACTGCTCCAGAGGCGGCCTCCGGGCCAGGCTCCGCTCCCCCTTCCCAGTGGAGTCTGTGAAGTTCTCCCTGCCGCTGCATATCCTGAAATCCGTTCTGGCGCAGGGCTTCATAGAGCACAATGGCCACGGAATTGGATAAATTCAGAGAGCGGATATCCGGCAGCATGGGAATCCTGATACAGTTCTCCTCCTGTTCCACCAGAATTTCCTCCGGGATCCCTGCGCTCTCTTTTCCAAACATAATATAGTCATCGGGCCCAAAGGAAACCTCCGTATAATTCCTTTTGGCCTTGGTGGTGGCCATCCACAGCTTTATCCCTGGATTCCTGGCTGAAAACTCCTCGAAATTCATATATCTGTGTACTTTCAGCTTGTCCCAATAGTCCAGCCCGGCCCGCTTTATAGATTTTTCATCCAGGCAGAACCCCAATGGCTCTATTAAATGCAGGGGCGCACCTGCAGCCACGCAGGTACGCCCAATGTTTCCCGTATTTCCCGGTATCTCCGGCTGATGCAGTACAATGTGCATTTTCATCCTCCTGCGGCCCCTGCCGCCCAATGCCAAAATCTTCCTGCCCGCTTCATGAATGCCCGAATGCTCCTTCCCTGCTCCTTCCGCAGGCTTCAGGGCTGTCTCTTTCCCTGCTCCTCCCGCAGTCTCCCCACAAAGCGCTCCAGCCTGCCCATGGCGATTTTCAGTTTTTCCACAGAATAGGCGTAAGAAATGCGCAGGAATCCTTCCCCGCATTCTCCAAAAGCAGTTCCCGGCACCACTGCCACATTCTCCTCATCTAAAAATCTGGTGGCAAAGTCGTCGCTGCTCATTCCAAACTCTTTAATACAGGGAAACACATAAAATGCCCCAAAAGGTTCAAAACAGGGAAGGTTCATCTCCCGGAACGCATTCAGCAGGAACCGCCGTCTCTGGTTGTAGGCTCTGCACATTTCCGCCACATCCTCATCCCCGTTTCTGAGAGCTTCCACGGCCGCATACTGACTTGTGGTGGGAGCACACATAATGGCAAACTGATGAATTTTCGTCATCTGTTCCAGGATATTGGCAGGGCCGCAGGCGTAACCCAGACGCCATCCCGTCATGGCGTAAGCCTTGGAAAAACCATTTATCAGAATGGTGCGCTCCTTCATTCCTGGCATCTGCGCAATACTCACATGTTTTTCCTTATAGCTGAGCTCGGCATAGATCTCATCTGACAGGACAAAAAGATCCCGTTTCACCGCCACCTCCGCAATGGCTTCCAGGTCTCTGCGCTCCATAATGGCGCCTGTGGGATTGTTGGGAAAGGGCAGAATCAGGATCTTGGTTCTGTCCGTGACCGCCTCCTCCAGCTCCCTGGCCGTCAGGCGGAATTCATTCTCCGCCTTCAGATTGATAATCACGGGCACCGCACCCGCCAGCACCGCACAGGGTTCATAGGACACATAACTGGGCTGTGGAATCAGCACCTCATCCCCTGGATTCACCATGGCTCTGAGACCTATGTCGATGGCCTCCGAGCCGCCCACGGTGACAACCACCTCCTTCAGAGGATCGTACACAAGCCCCTGTTTCCTTTGCAGGTAACGGCAGATTTCCTCCCGAAGCTCCTTCAGGCCCGCATTGGAAGTGTAAAAAGTCTTACCCTTCTCCAGGGAGTAGATCCCCTCATCCCTGATATGCCATGGAGTGTCAAAATCCGGCTCCCCCACCCCCAGAGAAATGGCGTCTTTTCTCTCGCTGACAATATCAAAAAATTTACGGATTCCAGACGGTTTTATCCCCGTCACCTTGTCTGCCAACGGATTCCTCATGGGGTAATCATCTCCCTTTCATCTTCTTTTTTCCTGGCCATCACAGTGCCATGGTCTTTATATTTTCTCAGAATAAAATGGGTTGCTGTGCTGAGAACCGTATCCAGAGTGGAGAGTTTATCAGACACAAAAGCGGAGATCTCCTTGAGCGATTTTCCCTCCAGAATCACCATCAGGTCATATCCTCCGGAGATCAGATACACGCTGCGAACCTCCGGATACCGGTAAATGCGCTCGGCAATCTTGTCAAATCCCTGTCCCCTCTGAGGAGTCACCCTCACTTCGATCAGGGCAGTCACTTTTTCATTGGAAGTCTTTTCCCAGTCGATCAAAGTGTGGTAGCCGCAGATAACCCCTTCCCTCTCCAGGGCCTCAAGCTCCTCCACTGCCTCCGCCTCCTGAATACCCAGTAAAACCGCAAGCTCCTTTAAATCAATCCGGCTGTTTTTTTCAATCACTGCCAGTAATTCTTCCCTCAACATATTTCCTCTCCTTCCTGCCTGCCGAATCTGCCCACACCCAAAATTCCCACCTGACGCTTTCGCTGGATCAGAATTTTTAGGAACTGCCCTTTCTTTTTTTGTCACGGCCTATGGTCTGTCCAGGTAACGGATCTCTCCCTCATTTACCAGGATCCTGTCATTGCCCTCTGTGATCCTGCCCACCACCGCCGCAGGAATATGTTCTTTTTCCAGAGCCGCCGCCAGGCCTGCGCCGTCCGGTGCCGTCATCACCAGGCATCCCCCGGAGGACAGCAGATAAGGGTTCTCCCCGCAGAGCTCACATATCTCCACCGTCTCCTGGCGCAGAGGAAGCTTCCTCATATCTGCCTCCAGACCCGTCCCGGCTCTTTCCGCCATCTCCCACAGAGCTCCCAGAATCCCGCCCTCGGAGGCATCGTGAATGGAAGATGCTCCTTTGGCCCAGGCAATGCTGGCCTCGGGCAGAATGGAAAGATACCTCTCAAACCCCCGGGCTTCCTCCACCAGAAATCCTGGAAACCTCTCCAGAAGTCTCTCCCTGTGCCGGGCCGCCAGCAGTGCCGTCCCATACAGACCGATCCATTTGCTCAGCACAATTTCATCTCCCGGATGGGCTCCGGCCAGACGGCCGCAGTATTCCTCTTCTGCCGCCCCATAGCCTGCAGCCACAGCCATGGGAAGGAGGGTCCCCCTGGTGACTCTGGTCTGTCCCCCCACAACCTGTATGGAGAGCTCCTGACATTTTTCCTCCGCCTCCGCCATCAATGCCCTGAGCTCCGGTTCCTGCATGGTCTCAGGCAGAAGCAGGGTAAGCATCACAGCCACAGGACGGGCTCCTCCTGCCGCCAGATTGTTGGCACATTTCTGTATCAGCGCAGACATGGTCATAAAAGGTTCCACCCCCCGGAACTGCCCCTCCTGTCCGGAAAGCCGAAAGCGGCCCAGCGTTTCCCGCCCTGCCGCCACATAGGCTTCCTGCATACAGGTGAGAAGGATCTCCCCCTCCGACAGCTTTATTCCGGCGCAGTCCCACCCTATCCCCGGGCCCCATACGGTCTGGGACTGCCTTGCTCTGATCTGTCTGAACACAGCCCGCTTTAAAACATTCTCCGGCACCTTGCCAATTCTCATCCCTGCCTCCACACCCTTCTGCAGCGCTGCCGCCCTTATGGGGACCCCCTCCCCATCAGGCCCTGATATTTCCCCTTTTCCAGACTCCGGCCGATTTTAACTAATCATCAATAATCTCTGTGGGCGTCTCCGGCGCTACCGGCGCTACCGGATCTGCGGCAGGAGGAGCTTCCGGTGTTGCCGGATCTGTCTGCGGCGGTGCCGTCAGCTGCGCAATCACATTTTTAATGTGGTCTATGCTGTTGGTGCCGATTGCCGCCATAATCTGCTCCTGCGCTGCCGGATCGGCAGTGGCCGTGCCCACGGTGGCGCTTCTGGGCACCATTTTATAGCTGCTGCTGTTGACCTGGGTGCGGCTTACCTCCACACCGTTCTCCGTCACCACTTTCCACAGTCGGGCCTTATAGCCGATATGGGCGCTGACCGTCACAATATAACCGATGGGCTGGCTGGCATCTGCATAGATGGTATCCGATTCAGGCCGGATGGTCTCTAAGACTTCGCTCTCATAGCGGACGCTTCTGCCTGCGGCCCGGGTCTCTTTTCCGTAAATGGTGAAGATGATCTTCTTGTTCTGAGTGTATCCCTCTATGTAGACGGGATAGTCCAGGTTGTTCTTAAAGCGGAAATCCTTCCCGGCGCTCTCGGCTATGGCCGCGTCGGCGGAAGGGTCCACATAGGACACAATCATAGAGTGGTTATGACGCTCCGTGATCTCCAGTTCCGCCAGCAGCACAGCGTTGTACAGTGTGGTGGAAACCTGACAGATTCCCCCGCCCAGGCTGTCAACCACCTTGCCGTTCATGTAAGATCCCGCCATGTAGTAGCCGTTTGCCTCGGAAAAAGGAGCCACATTCTCGTACATGGAAAACTCCTCCCCCGGGTAGAGAAGAATGCCGTTCACAAGCTGGCAGCCGTTCTGTACATTGGCGCTTCTGGATGGTCCGGATGAAGAATATGATGTGGTAAAAGTTCCCAGAACATCCCTCACCTGCTGCAGATCCTCCTGATTCCCCTGGGGCTGCTCCACCGCCACATCCAGCACAATGGTACAGGCCTGCCGGTCCCATTCCCCGGTCAGAAACCCGTTCACTTTGTCAATGGAAGTCTCCACGTCCAGCATATAGCCCGTGCGCCCTTCCACAATGTGGAACTGGCCGTTCTCCCGGGTCAGAGTGGGACTCACCGCCCTCTGGTCATGCACCGCGCACCTGGCAATGAGGATATCACTGATTGTCTGCATATCGAACGAGAGCTTGATGGGCAGAACATAATTCTCCCGCTGCAGGTCCTTCATGATTTTATAGCGCTCAATCACATTGCCCCGGGTGCCCAGCTCCAGGGCATCTGTCACCAGCTCCGGATTGCCCCAGTGAAGCCCCAGCTCACCCGCCGTCACCACCACTTCCGCGCCGCCCCCTGCGATCAGGGTGATCTGTACGCCTTTTAAGCTCTCCACATAGGCGCTGACCGCCTGCTCCGCCTCTGAGGCAGTCATGCCGGACAGTTCTATGCCGTCCGCAAAGACCCCTTTTTTGATCGCGCCGGAGCTTGAGGAGGATTCATAACCGGCTCCGCCCCAGGTTCCCTGGGCCCCGGCGGTCACGCCCCCAAGATTCATACCCACCGCAAGGATGCATGCCGCCGTCAGCAGAGTCAGGCATCCCTTTTTCATCCAATTTCTCATAATCCGCCTCATTTCCTGTATATCATTCTATTGATTTAATAGAACAAATATGATAAAGTTGGTATGATCATGGCAAGAACCATTATGATAACAATAATGGCTGATATTTTCTGTTTTGTGTTTTTATGATGCATATTGAACATTTTATACTCCTTACTGCCCCTGAAGGGCGCATACCAGACTGTTGACCTGTTTCTCTTAGGAACTGTCAAAAAGGGCTGATCAGCTTATTTTAAAACGCTAAACCGTATCAGCTGTGTGAAGACTCTTCCTTATGAAAGGAATTATATATGACTTTCGGATTTTTGGCAAGTTTTATTGTCCTTGCACTGCTTGTTTCCTTCAATGCAAAACGCTACTCCAAGCGCAGCAAGCTTGATGAAAAAGAATTCTGGGCCCGGGAGACGCGGGCAAACTCTGTCCGTCGTAAGTCCCTTGACGGTTTAAGATATATTAAGATCCCTCTTGAGACCTTTCCCACACATCTTCTCAACGATGACGCTGCGGTCATGGAATGCATTGAAACAATAGAGTCCCTTACCTCCATGAAGATTGTGAATCTCACAGGCTGGTCCAACACCGACCTGAAGCTGGAGTACGGCACCGCAAACATCAATGATTTATCACAGTACGATCAGAATTATACGCTGTTGGTGCGCACACTACAGAAATGGGCCGAGGCTCTGGCTGCGGCAGACCATCCCAGGGAAGCCGCCATACTCCTGGAATTCGCCGTCGGCACCGGCACGGATGTGAGCCAGACTTATTACCAGCTGGCTGCATACTGGGCGGAAGAAGGGGACTCTGCCCGGATTGAACAGCTGATTCAGGCTGCCGAAGGTCTCCGCTCCTCCAACAGAAACAGCATTCTCCGCCACCTGCGTTCAGAATATGGGAAAATCTGAAAGTGATTGGCTGCCGCTAAAAAAGGGCCCCTCCAAAAAGAGGCCCAGTGTCTTTTCCTTCCATGACAGAAAAGCCGCCCCGCCTGTTGGACATATGCTCTCGCATTCTTCCAATAGGTGGGGCAGCTGTTTTATTGTTTCAATCTGATTGTGATGGCGGGGGAAGTTACTCCCGCCTTCTGCATGCATACACTAACGATGATGTCCGCTGCTGTGTCCTCTGTGGTTATGGGAAGAATTGTCACAGCTGCCGCACTCCCACTCCAGGATTCCTCCCGTATAAGCCTCTATGCAGTACTCATATTCCGAGCTGCCATGGCAGAACTGAATCTCATACTGGGAATAACCGTCATCCTGCTCCACTTTTGCCTTGGTAAAAATCACTTCGGTCAGATCACAGCCCGCATGGTTGAGGGCAATCTCTTTTGCCTGGTCCACTCCGATGTAGGAGCGGCTGCCATCCCCCGATGCGGAGGCAGGCTGAAACCATTCTACCTCGCTGTCCTTGATACCCCCGTTAGAAGCAAATATCTCATACTCATACTCTGCCGCCGTGGTATAGAATTCCAGTTCATATACGCTTACTCCGTCATCCCAGTCCTGCTCTGCCTTTGTAAAGGTGACATCTGACAGGGCAAGGCCTGCGTCGGCCACTGCGATTTCCTTCGCCCGGTTCAGATTAATGTCTGAAGTCTGACCCGGATTACTTCCTGTACTGCCGGAACCCGCAGTTCCTGTGCCGGCGCTTCCGGAGCCGGCAGTTCCTGTTCCAGCGCTTCCGGAGCCGGCAGTTCCTGTCCCAGCGCTTCCAGAAGCAGAAGCCTGGCCGGATCCGCCGGCCTGAAATGCCTCCATGCTCTTATCCAAAACAGCGCCTGTAATCGCACTGATTTCATAGTCGTACTGGGCTGAAGCCGTATAGAACTCAATATCATATACCGGCATTCCGTCGTCCATATCCTCTTTTGTCTTTGTGAAAGTCACATCGGCGGCAGAAAAACCTGCATCGGCCAAAGCTGCTGCCTTAGCCGCCTCCAAATCCACAGCCTCTCCTTCCTGGCCTGCCGTCTGGGTTCCCTCAGCTCCCCCCTGACCTGTCGCTGAAGTTCCCTCAGGTTCTTCCTGACCTGTCGCCGGGGTTCCCTCGGGTTCTTCCTGACCTGTCGCCGGGGTTCCCTCGGGTTCTTCCTGACCCGTCGCCGAGGTTCCCTCCGTTCCTTCCTGAGACTCCCCGCCGCCGGAAGGAGATGCCCCTTCCGGAGCCGCAGCTCCGGAGGCTATTCCGGCTGATATCGCTTCAATGTCCACTCCTGCCACCGCACCTGTGGATGCGTCGATTTTATACTCGTACTTATACATATCTGTATAAAACTCGATTTCATAGCAGTTGTCCGCTCTGTCCAGCTTCTGCTTTGTTACCGTAATGCCCGATTCACTCACACCTGCATCGGTCAAGGCATACCCCAGCGCCGCCTTTCTGTCCATGGGCGTATCCTTTTCCACTGCCTGTACAGCCAGGACAATTCCTGTCCCCACTGCAGCCAGAACAACCACCGCACACAGAATAGACAGAACAGCATTGCGCACCGATGAAAAAAATGGTTTTACAGCTTTCATCTTTCTACCTCCCCGCCCGCATTTGCGGGCACCTGGTTCTGTTTATCAGTTAACATCATTATATTCACCGAAAGTTAAAGGCACATTAAAATCAGGGGAAATTTTTTATTCCCCGCCGACTACCTGCGAGATTATAAACTGTATTGACGAAGTTACTATATGTTTGGGTAAAAGCATTACCGTTAAACGAATAACTGATTTCTAAAATCATTAAATGGTGCTAAATGAAATCCACCGAGAATTACTCAATGATGCTTTAATATTACAAAAAAATATCAAATAGCAAAAAATCCTAAACAAAATATGTAAAAATAAATTACGTTATGAATATCAAAATGTTCTTCTGGATACATTATAAAGAAAATAAGCAAAAATATATTGCATATAACAAAAAAAGGCGGTATAGTATGTATGAGCAAAGAGAAAGGATGTGTCATTATGAAGATACAAGCCGTAGTAATAGATGGATTCAAAAATTTATCTAATGTGAAAATTACATTTGATAATATTACAGCGCTTGTTGCACTTAACAATTTTGGAAAATCTAATGTGCTTTCTGGTATTGACTTTGGATTAACTTTCATAAAGGCGCCCATTGATGACAAGGTGGAGATGATGGCTAATACCAATCTTATTCCAATTAACCAGAGTATGAAGGGGCGAAACTACAAGTTCGATGTAGAGGTTTTAACAGTAGATAAGGGAAAGGACTTTCGTATTCAGTATGGATATGAGTTTTCATGGAAGTGTGATGAAGACGAGGAGCCAGAAATCGTTAATGAATACTTAAAAATGAAGCTGGATGAAAAAGGACAAAAATATACACAACTAATAAATAGAACAAAAGAGTCTGCATTGTATAAAAGTTCTGAGACTGGAAGATGTTCTTCAAAACTTAAGATCGAAGCTTCGGAGCTGGTTGTGAATAAACTAAGAGCATATGATGAACTTTATTATGAGATAATTATTAAGAAGTTAAACGGTATGAGAATATATATGGAAGATAATTTAGATGCAAAAAGCTTCTATCAGCCCGATCCCATCATCCGCAAAGGGTTTGAGAATGAGATGATTAACGCTGACAATCTTCCTCGTATTATTTTTAATCTAAAAAAACAAAATGAAGATAAGTTCGAGTTACTGAAGGACGTGTATTTTCAGTTGTTTCCGAATATTGAAGATATTATAGTAAAGAATTTTAAAATTAATGCTACAGAAAAAGGACAATTTCCTGAAAATGCACCGTTCATATTTACTAATTCTATATATGTTTTGTTTGTTAAAGATAGAAACTTGACAAATCCTGTTAATTTTTCAATGATGTCAGATGGAGCTAAGAGGGTTTTTATGATACTTACGAAGATAATTGTGTCTAGTGTCAGCAACATTTCCTTGATAGCAATTGAAGAACCGGAAAACTCTGTTCATCCAGGATTGTTCCAGGCATATATACAGATTATTAGTCAATTATTAGATGATTGTAAGGTCATTATTACTAGCCATTCTCCGTATATTGTTAGTTATTTGAATCCTTCATGGATTCATGTAGGTATGAATAGGAAACCTGGTGTGGCAGAATTCTTTGCCTTTAAGAAAACAGGTCAGAAGCAATTAGAAAATGATGCCGCAGAACTGAATATGGGTATGGGGGATTATCTATTTTCGGTACTTGCTGACTCAGAGAGCAATATAAGGGACTATTTGGAGTGTGATGCCGATGAATAAATGCCTTGTACTTTTTGTAGAGGGTGAAACAGAGGTTGAATTTTATAAGCAAGTGGTTGCAAATGTTAGAAAACTACGCTCTGCAGATAAATTTGATACTAATATTGAATATAGAAATGTCAGAGGTGTAGGAGGCTTTAAAAGATTGGTTTTTATGTGATATAGAAGGAATTTTAGCATTTTTGAGGTTGAATAAGAACACAAAAGTATCTGGAAAGAATGGGTATGATAAACTTCAGCGTTTGTACAAGCAAGTCAATAAAGTTTATTATAAGGGAATAAAGAGTAATGGAATGATAGGACGTTTGGATATTGAAAAAATAGCAAATGCAGTAAAAGACCAATTGAATCCCTTATATAAGGCTCTTGGCGTAGATAAAAGCTAAATGTTGATTGGTATGTAGGAGTATGACTTCAAAAGTCACCAAAACAACAGTTTTAATTGCACCGATTTGCTATAATTTCGTAATGACCCATCTTTATATCCTCTCTTTTATGAACAAAAACAAAAAACACCGCACAATAGAACAATCATTCCAAAGACTACCAAATTAGGCATTGTGCGGTGCTTTCTTTACACTATGCAATTGTTCTTTTAAAGATGTACTCTAAAAAAGTTACTCTTGCCCAGCTTAAGGATATGCTCTTCGTTCGTAATAACCAGAGAATTAATATCTGTTACTCGCTCATTATCCCATGTGGCTCCACCCTGTTGGAAAAGTCGTCTGATTTGAGATTTCGATTCATAATATCCATCACGAACCAAAGCTGCAGTCAACTGGTTTCCATCAGAAACCCCTTCACAGGAGTCAACAATTACAATCGGTGCATCATCAGGAATCTGATTTTGCTGGAAAACAGATTTGAAACGCATCTCTGCCTCAACTGCAGCTTCAGCACCCGCATAGAGCGTGGTAATTTCACGAGCCAAAATCATCTTAATATCTCGAGGATTTGCATCAGCTTCCAGTTTTCTTTGCAGTTCAGCCACTTTTGCAGGATGCAAATCTGTACAAAGATTGAAATACTTGATGATCATAGCATCTGGAATCTTCATAACCTTCTCAAAGATTACAGCAGGAGTTTCGCTAATTCCAATGTAATTTCCTAAGCTCTTACTCATCTTATCTTTACCGTCAATACCTTCCAGCAAAGGCATAAACAATGTCAGCTGAGGCTCCTGTCCGTAGTCACGCTGGATGTTACGTCCCATGAGGATATTAAACGTCTGATCAGTGCCTCCCAATTCAATATCAGCTTTGATTGCTACGGAATCATAAGCCTGCATGAGAGGGTAGAAAAATTCATGAACGGATAACGGTTGATGAGTTGTATATCTATTGTTAAAGTCGTCACGCTCCAGCATACGAGCAACGGTACATTTTGAAGCAAGCTCAATAACATCGGCAAACGACATTTTGCTGAGCCATTCGCTGTTATAATATACCTCGGTTTTGTCTCGATCAATAATCTTGAAAATCTGTTCCATGTAAGTGTCAGCATTCTCTTCAACCTGTTCGCGCGTCAATTGCTTACGGGTTGCAGATTTTCCCGTCGGATCACCAATCATGCCGGTGAAATCTCCAATAATGATAACAGCGACATGACCTAAGTCCTGCAATTGACGAATCTTACGAAGAACAACCGAATGTCCCAAGTGAATATCCGGTGCAGAAGGGTCTAATCCCAACTTAATTCTCAAAGGCCTATTATCCTTTAATGCATCAGACACTTTTTTGCGTATCTGTGAAACAGTCGTATATTGAGCAACACCTTTTAGCATAATGGCTATCTGGTCTTCAACAGCCTTTTCTTCATCAGTCATCGAACCAAATCTGAATTCTAATTCTTCTGAAGTAATTCTACCGCTTTCTGCTTCAACATTAAAAATTTTACGAATCAATGCCACCAGTTCATCACAAGCAGCATCAATAATTTCCTTGTTGCCAACAAAACCATCAATAGGGAAAATGAAATTTGTAGAAGTTTCCGTAACACGTCCAGCGGGCATTTGTCTCCATAACCATCTTCTGGTTCTTACAGATCGCCCAACAGCATAAACAGGCTCGCCTTCAACAATTTTGTCACTATCATATTGATTGCTCTCTTCTTTGCAATCATCTAAAGTTGCAAGCCTTACAGATAAATCCTCATCAAAAGAATCAATATCGTGAACTCCCACCGGAACATTATACTTTATAGAAATATAGTTTCCTAAATCTACAACCGGGCTGATAGAGGGGAACTCGCTCTTCTTCGAAATACGAGTGAGAATTGCTTCTATTGAGCACGGAAACTTTGATGAATTAACACCCAAAAATTTCATGGCGTCTCTATAAATATTTAAGGCTTCAAAGCTTTTTATGTTCTGCCCCTCAATTCTTCCAGCAGTTTCCTCTACAACAGACTTCAACAGAGTTGTTGTATGTGTACAAGAATTCTGATTATTGAGTCCATATGCCATAACAACCCCAGTGTAAATTCCGTCTTGTACATTTGCAATTTTCTTATCCACACGAAAATACATCGCAAATCTCCTTTCATCAAAAAAAGAATCCGTCCACCATATCAAAAGGACGAATTCTTCGTGATACCACCTTAAGTTTATACATAACTCACATTATGTACCTCAGCGAGTAAAATACTCATACATATAACGGTGTTCACCGTTGCAGCCTACTAAGATTTCGGTGCACAGCTCCAGAATGTATTCGCATCATTTTTCTTGCGCCTCTCACCATCCGGCAACTCTCTGTTAGATTTTTAATAATGCTACTTGTTTCTTTCTCAGCCTTTAAAATATATGAACTGATTTTCTGTTATTTACTGGTGGGGGAAGGTGGATTCGAACCACCGAAGGCGTTGCCAGCAGATTTACAGTCTGTCCCCTTTGGCCACTCGGGAATTCCCCCAAATATTTTCCCATTATACACCTCCCATTCTATAATGTCAAGTGCCTGAATGCTGATCAATTCATAAGCAGTAACCGTTCAGCCTTGCATTTGCCCTTATAAGCAGTCAGGAACGGATGAAACTGTGTGAAATCGTAGTTTTCAAATTATGCTTTATACTGGAAAAATGAAAGGTTTCAGTGCAGAGGCGACATGTTTATAAATAGTTCTATTTAAGATTGACTTTTGAAATTATATCAACTATAATTATTCTATATAGAAATGTTCTATCTAAAAATGTTTTATCTAGAAACGTTCCATCTAAAATTATTCTATCAGAAATAGAGGTGATATATTTGGAAACTAAGGGTGGATTTTATATTACGCAAATCAAGCAACTGCAAGATAGGATTTTTGAACGATTATTACTTGAAAATGGCATTCAGCTAAGTGGTGGGCAGGGACGAATATTATTTGTTCTATGGAAAACAGATCATCTTACGATTAGTGAAATAAGTGAAAAAACCTCTCTTGCAAAAAATACCGTTTCTGTTGTAATAAACGGAATGGTAAATAAGGGAATTGTAGAAAGAAATATTAACTCACAAAATCGCCGCCAAACGATTGTGTCACTCACTGAGTATGCCAAATCTCTACAGGAGAAATATGAAATGGTATCTCAGCAAATGAATGTATTATTTTATAAAGGTTTTTCAGAGGATGAGCAAAGACAATTTGAATGGTATCTTGCTCGAATCCTTAGAACCTTGATGGAAAATCTAAAGACAAACTGATTTTTTATAGGGAGGATAATTTCCAATGAAAACAAGAGAGCATATTATTGATTTTATCAGAAAACAAAAGGTGGCATTTATTGCTTCTGTAGATGAAGAAGGTTTCCCCAATATTAAAGCAATGTTTATACCACGCAAAATTGAGGGAAACTGTTTTTATTTTTCAACCAACACATCTGCCAAGCGCTCTCAACAGTTTATAAATAATCCAAAGGCCAGTATTTATTTTTATAGCAAGGGACGTTTCAAATATGAAGGCATCATGCTGACTGGTACAATGGAAGTCTTACAGAATGATGAAATAAGACAGGAAATCTGGCGTACTGGAGATAGCATATTTTATAAGCAAGGCGTAAGTGACCCGGATTACTGTGTATTAAAATTTACTGCGATAAAAGGCAGATATTATTGTGATCTAAAAACAGAAAGTTTTGATATTGAGGACTTAAAATGATAGAAACAAATATACCGCCCGGCTCCGGCAAAGTCCGGGCGGCTTACCAAGGAACTGTGAAAGAGTAAATCTTTACAGTTCCTTAGGCAATGGGGGCGTGGACAGCATAACTCTCAAGTTCCAGCGTCAAAATAAAGGTACTGCCCTGTCCGGGGCGGCTCTCCACCCGGATCTCTCCGCCGTGGAAGGCGGCAATTTCCTTTACCATGGCCAGCCCCAGACCGTTTCCCTGGCCGGTACGGGAAGCATCCGCCTGATAAAACCTGCGGAATATCTTCTCCTGCTGCTCCGGCTCTATTCCAATCCCATTATCCTCCACAGACAGCTCTGCCCTATTCCCCTTCCTGGAAAGGCGTACCCAGATATGTCCCTGCTCCCTGCCGTACCGGTAGGCATTGCTGAGAAGATTTACAAGCAGTCTGGAGAGCAGTTCCCTGTTTCCCCGCACAATAAATCCCGGCTGCGCCTCCCAGGCCAGGGTGATCTCCTTCTCCTTCAGCAACGCCATGTCCCCGCAGACAGATTCCACCACCTCCGCCAGATCCAGCTTCTCCATCACAAAGTCCCGTGCCTTCTGTTCCAGGCGGGAAAAATCCAGAAGTACCGCAATCAACCGGGACATTTTCCTGCCCTGCCGCCAGATAACTTTCAGAGCCTTCTCATATTCCCGGGCCTCTCTCTCCTTTTCCAGAGTAAACTCACACTGGGCCAGAATAACCGACATGGGCGTGCGCAGTTCATGGGAGGCGTCGGAGATAAACTGCTGCTGCGCCTCAAAAGCACTGTCCAGACGCTCCAGCATACCGTTAAAAGTCTCTGCCAGACGGTGCAGTTCATCCCCGCCCGGTCCAAGCACAATCCTTCCCTTTAAATCTTTTCCCTGGCTGATCCTCCTGGCCGCATTTTCAATCTCCTGCACCGGCCTAAGAGCCTTCCTGGCAATCAGATAGCCCACCAGGGCTGCCAAAGCCACAAGAAGAGGCAGCACCACCAGGGAAAACCGCACAATGGCATTCAGCTGCACCTCTCCCTGCCGCCTGGAAACCATCCCCCGCAGCCACAGACCTTCCTGACCCTCCCGTTCCAGCCGACGGTCATAGATGTAAAAGATTTCCCCCTTCACATCCAGCTTCTGCACCACATCCTCCGTAAATCCTGCGGCAGTTCCCACGCCCCCCAGCGGATTTTCCCCATAGAGAAGCGTTCCGTCCTCCTGGAACAGCCCTGTGCAGATTCCATTTACCAGATTCAGAAAGTCGTCGTCTATCTCCAGATACCCTTCCCTGTAGGACAGATAGAGATCCACATGGCCGCTGTCCTCCATCTCCTGATAGCTGCTAAAATACCGGACCTCTCCCACATTGTCCTCCACCGTCCCCACCAGGTTGTCTCTCACCCCCTTCTGAAGAACGGCATCACTGACAAAAAACACTGCCACAAACGCCAAAGCGGCTACAAAAATAAGGACGGCTGAAAACCAGAGTGTGATTTTCAACCGTATGGAAAGATTCTTCATTCTGCCCCTGCACCTGTCCCTTTTTCCTCCCGCAGCACATATCCGCTCCCACGGACTGTGTGGATCAGCTTCCGCTGATGTGCTCCGTCCACCTTTTTCCTCAGATAACTCACATACACATCCACTGCGTTAGTGCCTCCCTGATAGTCAAAATTCCAGATATGATTCTCGATCTTTTCCCGGGAGAGCACAATTCCCTGATTGCACATCATGTACTCCAGAAGGGCATACTCCTTGGCAGACAGGGCAATCTCCGCACCGCCCCGGCAGACCACATGGGAGGCCCGGTCCAGGGTCAGATCATCCACCGTCAAAACATTGTCCTTCTGGCCAAAAGAGCGCCTGGTCATGACCCGTATTCTTGCCATCAGTTCCTCCAGGGAGAAAGGTTTCACCAGATAATCGTTTGCGCCGCTGTCCAGCCCTTTCACCCTGTCCGCCACTCCGTCCCGGGCGGTCAGAAACAATACAGGCGTGTCTTTCCCAGCCCCACGCAGGCTGCGGAGCACCTGATATCCGTCCGCCCCAGGCATCATAATATCCAGGATCACTCCGTCATAGTCTCCGCAGTCCAGGCAGTCCTGCGCCTCCCGGCCGTCCAGACAGCTGTCCACACTATACCCCTCCGCCTTCAGTTTCTGTGTGACAATGTCATTCAGATCCCTTTCATCCTCCGCAAATAGAATGCGCATGCTCTCCCCCTTTCCGAGCTGTTCCGTTTTCTTCCACCACCTGGGAAAAAGCCTCAAAGTCCACTGGACTGCGTTTTCCATAGTCAAACAGTACAAAATGCACTTTTCTCCCAGGAGCACTCTGAGAAAAGATCTTCTGATCCCCCTTCTCCGCCAGTTTCTCCTCATCCCACACAGGGTAGAAAAAAGGCTCCAGATGAGTCATTCTGCTCAGCTGTTTCCAGTCATAATGCCCATACCGGGGCAGAAAACGGCGCGTTCCCTGTTCTTTTTTGTAAAATTCCTGGATTGTCTCCCTGTAAGGGGAAAGGTCCGGGGCAAAATCCGGCCTGCTCTTCAGATTTTCCCGCAGATACATATCATAGAGCAAAAGTTCCCTGTACACTGCCTCCCTGTGCCCATCCTGCTCCCGGGCAAAGTCTAAAAGCAGCTGAAAGCGCCTTGCCCGGGCAGGATGCTGCAGCGTAAATCCACTCTTTTCAAAATAATCCGCCAGGGCTTCATACATGGCAAAGGGCCCTGAAAACGCCCCTTCCAGAAAAGCCATGGTATGAGAGAACTGGCCGCTGTTGTAGTAGACTTCCACCATCTCCTCTATGGCTTTCAGACGCCGCAGATCCTCATATGACAGCCACCTGGTACACAGCACCTCATAGGGGGGCCGCCCCATGAAACGAATGCCGTATTCCTCCGCTCTCTCCCACATTTCAGATCCCTTGAGCACTTTCAGAAATCCAAGCTGCAGCTGATGGGGCTTCATCCGATATACTTTGTCAAAAGATTTCCCAAAGCTCTCATAGTCTTCATAAGGCAGACCGGCGATCAGATCCAGGTGCAGATGGATATTTCCTCCCTGGCGCAGCGCGGCCACCGCCTTCTCCAGCACTTCCATATCCTGTCTGCGCCGGACTGCTGCCAGGGTTTGGGGATTCGCCGACTGGACGCCGATCTCCAGTTGAACCTGGCCAGGGCGCAGCCGGCCCAGCAGAGCGATTTCTTCTCTCCGCAGAAGATCCGCCGCAATTTCAAAGTGAAAATTGGTGACTTCATTGTCGTGTTCCAGAAGATAACGCCACACTCTCGTGGCATGACTGTGGTCACAGTTAAATGTTCTGTCTACAAATTTCACCTGGGCCACTCTGTGATCCAGAAAATACTGGAGTTCTCTTTCCACTACAGAAATATCCCGAAGCCTCACATGTTTTTCTATGGACGAAAGACAGTAGCTGCAGCGGAAAGGACAGCCTCGACTGCTCTCGTAATAGATAATCTTATTCTCAAAGGCATCCAGGTCCTGGTACGGAAAGGGGATGCCACTCATGTCCACAGGTTCCCGGCCTGCCGTGAGTCCCCCCGGCAGACACAATCCCCCTATCTCTCCCAGGGACTTGTGTGCGCTCCTGCCTGATGCCGCCTCCGGCACCGTTCCTGCCGCCTGCTTCCTGTCTAATGCCACCTCCGGAAGGGAATCCATTCCAGCATAGTATTCCAGCAGCTCTTTAAAAGTTGCCTCCCCTTCCCCAAGCATAATCCCTGTGACAAAAGGATGCTCCTCCAGAACTTTTTCCGGAGCATGGGACACTTCCGGCCCGCCCAGCCACAGATCTATGTCAGGAAGCAGTTTGGGCAGTTCTTCCAGCAGTTCCTGCACAAGCCTCCAGTTCCAGATATAGCAGGAAAAGCCCACCACATCCGGCTTCCGGCGGTAAATGTCTGCAAGAATCTCTTCCATGGCCTGATTGATGGTATATTCCACAGGCTCCACAGACTCCTTCAGTCCCTCCCCCACACAGGCGCGCAGACTGTATATGGCAGGATTGGAGTGAATATACTTTGCGTTCACCGCCACCAGTAAAAATTTCATCCCCGCCTCCCGTCCCAATGCCTCTACAGCTCAAACCGCTTTTCCAGCTCCTCCCAGTCCTTCTGGGGCAGCTCCACCATGGAACCAGCCCCTTTTTCCCGGGCTTTCTCTTCCATGGCAAGAATACATTTGAAAAAATAGTTGACCCCTGTGACAATGCTCTTCTTCACTGCCTTGTTCAGCGTCAAGCCTATCTCATCCACTCCGCTCTCTGTAAAAGCCCTCAGATAGCCCTCCACATCATAGTGGATGGAACACAGCTCCGCCTCCCAGGCTTCTCCGCTGCCCGAAAGCAGGGCAAACTGTGCCCTTCTGCCCACCCCGTCTATGGCGAATCCCAGAGAACCCGGGTTGATATAGCTTCCGTCCCCAACCCTGTAAATCTCCTGGTGATGGCTGTGCCCGCCCAGAAGGTAGCGGTGCGGGATCTCCTCCAGGCTTTTTTCTCTCAACCCCTCCTCCCAGCAGACATTTCCCCGCACCCTGCCAGGCGTTCCGTGACAGATGTACAGCCCCGGACAACCTTGGATCAGTACCTCCCTCTCCGTGGGAAGAGAGGCCAAAAACGCCATATCCTCCCCTGTGAGCTGCTCAAGGGTATAGTACAGTGTTCCGTTTGCGGAGGAAGGCTTCCAGCCCTCCCTGTTCCCCTTATTGTCCAGAAGGTATTCTTCCCGGTTGCCGCGGATCATATAGCAGTCGCAGGCCTCCCGCATTCCATATAAGAGGTTCATGGTGCGCCTGGGATAAGGGCCGTCCGTCACATAGTCCCCCAGACAGATGATGCCGTCCACCGGGTTTTCCCGGATAAACGCCAGAAAAGCCTCCAGGGCCTTAAAATTTCCGTGAATGTCACTGATCAGAGCATATTTTACCCCCAAATTCCGCCACTCTCCTCTCTCCTTCAGGGTTCCGGGCCCCGCCAAAGCCGCCCCGCAGCCGATACAGCCTGTTCCCCTTCACTTGCAAAAAGTATCACGCCTGAGGGCATGTCCCTGCATTCTTCCCCTGTCACAGGCTGCTCAGGAACAGGTCAAAAGCCTTCTGTCCTTCCGGAGTCCTCTTATAGACTCCTGCATCCTTGAGCACCTCAAGAAATACCAGGCCAATCTCCTTTTCAATAATGCTGTCAATATTATCCCCCTGGATCTTCTGATACCTGGGAGAAAATTCTTCCACCCAGTCCGCGTGTTTTGCCAGATTCTCATCCCCACGCAGATCCTTCCCTGCCAGAACCGCCTCCTTCAGTTGGGCCATCTCCTCCTTCAGACGGGCAGGCAGCACGGCCAGCCCCATCACCTCTATAAGGCCGATGTTCTCCTTTTTGATGTGATGCAGATTTGCATGAGGATGGTATACCCCCAGAGGATGCTCCTGGGTGGTGATATTGTTGCGCAGCACCAGATCCAGCTCGTAGTCCTCTCCCCGCTTTCTGGCAATGGGCGTTATGGTATTGTGGGGCTCACCCTCTGTAAAGGCGTGGATAAATGCCGCCTCATCCGTATACTCCCGCCACTTCTCCAGAATCCTGTCCGCCAGGGCAATGATGCGGTCTGTGTCCCGCCCTCTTAAGCGGACCACCGACATGGGCCACCTGACCACGCCCGCAGCTACATCCTCAAAACCTGCCACCGCAAAAGACCTTTCCACCGGGGCTTTGGCCATAGGAAATTCATAATTTCCTCCCTGAAAGTGGTCATGGCTTAAGATGGAGCCTCCCACAATGGGCAGATCCGCATTGGAGCCCACAAAATAATGGGGGAACTGTTTTACAAAGTCAAAGAGCTTGCAGAAAGCGGCATGGTCAATCTTCATGGGCACATGCTGAAAATTAAAAACAATGCAGTGCTCATTATAGTACACATAGGGCGAGTACTGAAATCCCCACTGGCTTTTGTTGATCTCCACAGGGATAATGCGGTGGTTCTGCCTGGCCGGATGGTTCAGGTGCCCGGCATAGCCCTCATTCTCCCGGCACAGCAGACATTTGGGATAACCGGACTGTTTGGCATTTCTGGCGGCGGCTATGGCTTTTGGGTCTTTCTCCGGTTTGGAGAGATTGATGGTGATATCCAGATCCCCATACTCTGTGGCAGCCTTCCACTTCCTGTCCCTGACAATGCGGTATCTTCTGATATAGTCGCTGTCCTGGCTGAGCTTATAATAGTAATCCGTGGCAGCCTTGGGCGACTCTTTCTCGTAAAGCTCCCGGAATTTCCGGATCACCTCACTGGGTCTGGGCATCAGCGTCCCCATGATTTTCGTGTCAAACAGATCCCGATATGCCACGCTGTCCCCCTCTATGATGCCCTTCTCATAGGCATAACTGCACATGCTGCCCAGAATCTCCTCCAGATCCCCCAAGTCCGAAGACTTCCTTCCGGCACAGGTCTCCTGTCCACTCTGTGCGCTGCCGTGGGCGCCTGTACTCTCTCCAGGCTCCGTCCCGCTCCAGGTTCTGTCACCGGACTCCTGACCACCCAATGTATCGACCGGCGCTCCTCCAGGCATCTCCTGCTCCTGGAGCTCTTCCAGGCCAAAAAGCTCCAAAAGCCTGTTTACGGTGTACACCACATCCTCCTGGGGCACCAGGCCTGTTTTTACCCCATATTCAGCCAGCCTTCTGATATCCCACTGAATCCTGTCCATATCCGCTCCCCTCCACTGTCTCAAAATTACCAATTGCGTCCTGCCGGAAATTTAGATCTCACCGGGGCCGTCCCCCACTTCCACCACATAGAAATCCGCTTTGTATCCGATCCTGGCCTCATAGGCTTTTCCCACCTGATCAATAAAGGCGTCTATGGCCTCATCCCTGACAATGCTGACAGTACATCCGCCAAAGCCGGCTCCGGTCATCCTGGATCCAATGACTCCTTCCACCTTCCAGGCTTCCTCCACCAGTGTGTCCAGCTCCACTCCTGTCACCTCATAGTCATCCCGCAGGGACACATGGGAAGCATTCATCAGCTGTCCAAACAGCGCCACATCGTCCGCTTTCAGGGCTTCCACCGCACGGATGGTGCGCTGGTTCTCGCAGACTGCGTGCCGGGCCCTCTTTCTGCGCACCTCACTCTGGATGGCAGACTGGTATTTCTCAAACGTCTCCTGATCCAGATCTCCCAGGCTCTCAATCTCCACCACCTTCTGCAGCTCCGCCAGCGCGGTCTCGCACTCACTGCGGCGCTCATTGTACTTGGAATCCCCCAGTCCCCGCTTTTTGTTGCTGCTGGCGATGACAATCTTGGCGCCCTTCAGGGCAATGGGCGCATACGTATAGGACAGATCCGCCGTATCCAGGAAAATAGCGTTGTCCTTTCTGCCCATGGCTATGGCAAACTGGTCCATAATGCCGCAGTTTACCTTGTTGTATTGGTTCTCGGAATACTGGCCGATCAGCGCCAGGCCCTGGTTGTCTACCTCAAAGCCGAAAAAGTCCCTCAGTATGTATCCTGTGAGCACCTCCACAGAAGCGGAGGAGGACAGCCCGGATCCGTTGGGAATGTTTCCATAGAGTAACAGATCCATGCCCTCTGTCACCTCCATGCCCTTCTGACCAAAAGCCCACATAACCCCCTTGGGATAATTGGTCCAGCCTGCCTCTTTGGAGGGAACCAGATCCTCCAGGGAAGACTCCAGCACTCCCAGCTTTTCAAAATTCATGGAGTAAAAGCGCAGCTTCTTATCCTGCCTCCTGCGGGCCGCCGCGTAGGTGCCGATGGTCAATGCACAGGGAAACACATGTCCCCCGTTATAGTCCGTGTGCTCCCCGATGAGATTCACCCGCCCAGGGGCAAAGAAAGTCTTCACTCCCTCCGTGTCCCCGTATACTTCTTTAAACTTCCTCAAAATGGTATCCTTCATGTCCTCTCCAATCCGGCCCGGGCCGCTCCGCCCTGGGGCCTTTTCCTATACTTCTATTAAATCACATCCTTGGGGCCGCCGCCACAAAAAATTGCGGTCACAGGACAAATTCCTTCCTGTCCATATCCTCCTGTACCTTCTCCAGATCCTGCCGGATGTGCAGCTTCTGGGGACAGAGCCCTTCGCACTTGCCGCATTTGACACATTTTCCGGCCTGTTTGCCTTCTCCCTGAAACTTCTCCCAGCTGCCCTTGACCATATTGTAATTCTGGTACATATGGTAAGTGTTCCACACCCGGAAATTGCCCGGGATATCCACTCCCGCAGGGCAGGGCATGCAGTAGCCGCATCCCGTGCAGCCGTTCTGCACCCGGCTTCTGATCAGGGCCACAATCTCGTCAATTCCCCTGGACTCCTCAGAAGAAAGGGGACGGAAAGAGGTGAATGTCTTCAAATTGTCCTCCACCTGCTCCATGGAAGACATGCCGCTGAGAATCACCTTCACATTGGGCAGACTTCCCACCCAGCGCAGGGCAAAGGATGCGGTGGAAGCCTCCGGATCCATGGCGCGGAATTTTTCTGTGATATCCCCTGCAAAAGCCGCCAGGGATCCGCCCTTTACAGGCTCCATCACCACCAGGGGCACCCCTCTCTCTTCTGCCAGGCGGCAGCCCTTCATCCCCGCCTGCTCCTGGGCGTCCATATAGTTAATCTGGATCTGGCAGAAATCCCAGTCCCTGCTGCAGAGAATCTCCTCAAAAGCCTCATAACCGTCATGGAAGGAAAATCCCAGATACCGGATCTTTCCCTGAGCCTTCATCTTCTCCAGTTTTTCCACCACGCCCAACCCAGCCATTTTCCGGAAACTCTCCCTGTTCAGGGCGTGCATCAGGTAAAAATCTACGTGATCCGTGCGCAGTTTCTGAAGCTGCTCCTGGAATATTCTGTCCACATCCTCCAGAGCGTTCACATTCCAGCAGGGCAGTTTTGTGGCCAGGTAATAAGAATCTCTGGGGTACTTCTCCAGCACCTTTCCCACAAAAGTCTCGCTCTCCCCGCCGTGGTAGGGATAGGCTGTGTCTATGTAGTTTACTCCTGCGGCCAGTGCCGCATCCATCATCTTCTCCGCCTGGATCTCATCAATTTTTCCCTCCGCTGTCACGGGAAACCGCATGCACCCGAATCCCAGAAGGGAAGTCTCAATCCCCAGTTTCTCCAGCGTTCTCATCTCCATATCTTTTTTCCTCCTAAATTTAGTCCTGCATCTGCCCTTCAAGCACCAAATATCCTTCTTTGTCAAACTGTATGCCAAAATCCTGGCTGTATGCGTTGATCCTGTCCAGGATTCTCCCCGCTTCCTCCCCCTGGGCCGGAGTGGGTTTGTAGTCATTCTTGCCCGCAGCCGAGCTGATGGAGCAGGGGATGGCACGGATCTGTCTGTCTTCCTGCTTTACTCCGTCCAGAAAGGTAAAGGTCTGCTGAAAGATCATGCAGTCCTTGTCCTTGGGGTTGCGGTTGGCCCCAAAGCAGAAATTTCCCAGGCTGTAGAGAATAAATTTTCCCTGGTACTCCTCCACTCCCTGAAGCACATGGGGATGATGCCCAATCACCAGATCGGCGCCCCAGTCAATGCATTTTCTTCCCAGTGTCTTCTGGTATTCTTCCGGCGTATTCTCCCGCTCTCTGCCCCAGTGGCAGCATGCCACCACCAGATCTGCCCCTTCCTGCCGCAGCTGCCCGATACCCTGCTCCAATACCTTTTCCACGACACTGCCCTGGGAGACTTCATTTACGGACACAATGCCAATGCGGATCCCTTTGGTCTCGTACACGCCGTATACACTTTCATAGGCGTAAGTGATCCCCGCTCCCTCCAATGCCGCCACAGTGTCGGCACTGCCCTGTTCCTTATAGTCAAGGCGGTGGTTGTTGCCCATGGCCGCCGCCTCCACGCTGCCCTCCGTGAGAATGCCCACGTACCCCGGGTCCCCGGAAATACTGTAGATCTGGCCATCTCTGGCATCTGTAGCCAGGGTCAGAGGACCTTCCAGATTCACCAGGGTCATATCGTCCTCCCGGAAAATGTCCACCACATTCTCAAAAAAGTAGCTGTCTCCCACCCCCTGGTCGTAGGTTTGACGGAAAGACCCCTCATAGCCCTGTCCCAGATAATTTCCCAGCGTCACGTCCCCGGTGGCGGAGATGGTGATCCGAATCTCCTCAGGTCCACTGTCTTCCAGGCTTTCCTGACTGTCGCCGCCGGCTCCTCCGGCGCTCTCCTGTGCCCTCATCTGTGCCATCACTTCAGTCATATCCACCGGAGCCACGGCAGAGCCTCTTTTTTCTTCCCCTCCTGAACCCGCCTCCGAAAAAGATGCCACAGGATCCGCTTCTGCACAAGAAGCCAGCAGACACGCCCCCAGGGCCAGGGTTCCCAGAATTCCCCTTCTTTTTTTCTTCATCCCTGCAGCTTACTCTCCTTCTTCCGTCTCTCCATAGATTTTTTCTTTCAGGTATCTGATATTGGCCTCAAAATCTACCTCCAGCACTGCCATCTTGCGAATGGTGACATCTTTGTATGTTCCAGGCTGGGGGATGCTGTCGGACACAATCTCATAGGTGAGCAGTTTCCCCGCCATAAGGCTCAGCTGAAAGCATTCATTCTGGGTCAAATTGGTGGTAAGGTTGGGCAGCACTTTATCCATCAGGCCTTCCGCATCATTCAGCAGGGCGGAGGGAAGCTTTTCCACCGCCGCCGTCAGCACTTTCCTCTGCCGTTCCGTTCTGCCAAAATCCGTGCCGATATACCGGTTTCTGCTGTAGGCAAGGGCCTGGGGGCCGTTCAGGTGTACCATACCGCTGGCAGCAGGATCCATATTGTCCGTCCCCTGCTCCCTTCCCGTGAGCATGTTGTACTCCACCAGGTATCCGTTGACATACTCTATCTCCTGGGAACTCAGCTCCAGGTCCACGCCGCCCACTGCGTCGATAAGATTGGCAAAAGCCTCAAAGTTCACAGACACATAGCGGTTTACCGAAATGTCAAAGTTTTTCTCAATGGTTTCCATGAGAAGTTCAGGTCCGCCAAAAGAATAAGCCGCGTTGAGCCGATTTCCCTCCCGTCCAGGAATATCCACATAGATGTCCCTGAGAATCGACGTCATATAGATGGTCTTGGTTCTGTTGCTGATGGACAACAGTATCATGGCGTCAGACCGTCCATCAGTCCCGTTCTTGCGGGAATCATTGCCGATGAGAAGAATGTTCACCACACCGTCCTCCTCCATGGGCTGGGCTGCCACTGCCTCGATTTCTTCAAATGTCATTTTCCCATGCACAGAGCCAACCACATGGTACAGGCCAAAACCCAGCAGGGCAACGATGACACAGCATATAATCAAAAGCCGTAACAGCAGAGACTTCTTCCTGCGGGGCTTTTTCATTGAAGATTTTTGCGATTTAGTTGTCTTTTTTGCCATTGGGGTCTCCTTCTGCTCTGCTCCCTGCCCTTTTTGGACGGGACTGCTCTCTCCGACAGGACCATTCTTTTTAGCCTGGCGCTTTTTGCCGGAAGAACTGTTCTCTGCCCCGGAGGTCTTTTCCCTGGCTGGACGCTTTACGGCGGATGAGCTGTTCTCTCCTTCGGGGCTCTTTTCCCGGAGGGGGCGTTTTACAGCAGAGGAAGTATTCTCTCCTTTGGAGCTCTTTTCCCGGAGGGGACGTTTTACGCCGGATGGACTGCCACCCCCGGGAGACTGATCCCGGACAGCTCTCTCCCTGGGAGATCTTCCCTGCTCTCTGGAAACTCTTTCTTGGGAATGCCAATCCTCCTGGGAGATCTCTTCTTCAGGATACCAGTTCTCCTGGGAGCTTCCTTTTTCAGAATACCAGTCCTCCTGGGAGCTTCCTTCTTCAGAATACCACTCCTCCTGGGTACTTTCTTCTTCAGGATACCAGTCCTCCTGGGTACTTCCTTCTTCAGGATACCAGTCCTTCTGGGTACTTCCTTCTTCAGAATACCAGTCCTCCTGGGTACTTCCTTCTTCGGGATACCAGTTTTCCCGGGAACTTCCTTCTTCAGGATACCAGTCCTTGCGGGAGCTGTCTTCCCCTGGATTCCATTCCCTGGATTCCCTGTCCCCTTTCCCTGGATACACAGGCCTGCCGGGAACACGTTCTTCCCCCCGGCTGTACTTCTCCCCTCCTGAACTTCCATTCCCAGGCCTGGGCGGCATCCCCTCCGGCCTTCCATTCCCAGGCCTGGACGGCATCCCCTCTGACCTTCCATTCCCAGACGGCATCCCCTCCGGCTTTCCTGCCCCCTGGCCCGCCCTCTGAAGCCGAGTCCTATCTGAGAGCCGTTCTCCGCCCTGACCGATTACCTGAAGTCCACCCTTTTTATAAGGCTTACCGACCTTTTTCTCCTCCAGCAATCCGCCTATCCTCTGGTATTCCTCCAGAAAATCCTCACCTTCCTGCCCTTCAGCCCCCTTGTCACTCTTCAGTTCTTTTTCCAGAAAAGCCTCCAGTCCCCGCTGGATCTGTTCTATTTCACTATTGTCTTTTAATCCCATTAAATCACACCCTTCCAAATATCAGACTCCTGAACTATACCACAATCCACAGCCTTCGTCACGAAAGGAATTATTAATTTTAATAAAAGCTTCTTCCATTTTATAGCAGCACGCCCTTAATTTCAATATCTCTGGCAAATATCCACCCCTGACGGGCAAACTTCTTTTACTTTCTGTGCTTGCACTCTTTCAGCTGTTCCTGAGACATACATTGCAATCTGCCCTGTTATCACGGGTTTCCTGTACTTTGTTATCCACACCAGATGGTATTTAATGTCATATGTGCAATGGACAGATTTCCTGTAGTTTTCCATTTTTATCACCTCAAGTTTAGTATCTCTGCTTTACATCATCCTAAACTTGGGGGAATGGGGTTGACCTAAAGCGCTGTCTGGGATACGGAGCGTCCCGTCCTTTTCCAATGTGCAGTCACCGATTTTATAGGCCAAGCTCGGCGCTTTCTAGTAGCATGGGACTGTGTGCAGCGCCGTGGCGATCTCTTCCGCCAGCTTCGGCCTTTGTTTTGGCTTCAGTTCAAATTTAATATCCCTCTGCATATGTATGCCTTCTTTGATTTTGGTAGGTACATATTCGCTCCAACCGCACAGAATAGCAAACCAAACTTTGCAGAATGCTGGACAATCATCTGCCTGGATGTTTGTGCAGTTTATGGGTCGGAATCCGCTTGCTGTTATCCCGAACCAAATTTAACATGTCCGTAACAAAAGAAAAGGAGACAGTTTATGCAGACAAAGAAAATGAAAGTACAGTATTCCTCACGCGCAAGGCAGGGTAAAAACCATTACTTCGACAGCAGATACATCGAAACGCCAAAAATCCAGATGGAGGGGAAATGGCTGGAGGTACTCGGCTTTCACATCGGGGATGCCATCCAGGTAGCTTATGAAGAAGGCTCCATCCACATCTCTCTTGCAGCCCCGATACAATCCGAAGCCGCTATGGTCTGCGATGCAGAGACCAGGTACGCATCAAAATAATTCCCACAGAGAGCCAGAAAGGCCAAGGGCAAAATACACACTGGCACCATTGCCAGCCAGCTAATGCCCTTGGTCTTTTTATCATGGCAATCATTTTCCTATTCCTCAAATTTTAATCAATATACACTAACGCATTGCATTTCTCACTTTTCCGTGATACACTAAAAAAGTCAAAAAATGGAGGTTCATAATGGCTGTTAATTATAAAAAACTCTTTCATTTAATGATAGAAAAGAATCTGTCTAACTCTGACTTACAGCGTAAGGCTGGATTTTCCGGCAATATACTTACACGGCTCAAGCGCAACTGTTATATTTCATTAGAGAGCATAGAAAGCATCTGCCGTGTGCTGGAATGCGGCATTGATGATATCCTGGAATTTGTTCCGGAGGAGGAAACTGAAAATGGATAAAAAGAAGATCGAACAGATCCGCCAGCAATACGATCTGATCATCCACAATATTGAGAACGCAGACATAGAATTCTGGTATGCCCGCGAACTGATGCCCCTGCTGGGCTATGGCCGTTGGGAAAACTTTGATAAAACCATCTGCCGTGCGATGGAATCTTGTGAAACTTCTGGAATTGCGGTGTCTGATCATTTTCGTGAGGTCACGAAAATGATCACTGTCGGCAAGGGTGGCCAGAGGCCAGTAAAAGATTACATGCTCACCCGCTATGCCTGTTATCTGATCGCACAAAACGGCGATACTAAAAAAGAAGAAATTGCTTTTGCACAAAGCTATTTTGCCATACAGACAAGGAAGCAGGAACTTATTGAAGAACGCATTGCATTGATTGAGCGCACGGAAGCTCGCGGCAGGCTGCGCGAATCTGAAAAACGCCTTTCCCAGAATATTTATGAACGCGGCGTGGATGACGCAGGGTTTGGCCGTATCCGCTCCAAAGGCGACCAAGCTTTATTCGGCGGCTATACGACACAGGAAATGAAAAACCGCCTTGGCGTAAAAGGCAGCCGCCCGCTGGCTGATTTTTTGCCCACCCTCACCATCGCCGCGAAGAACCTCGCAACGGAAATGACAAACTACAATGTGGAAGAAAAAGACCTGCAGGGAGAAAACTCCATTACCGGGGAGCATATTCAGAATAACCGTTCTGTACGCGATATGCTTGGGCAACGTGGCATCAAACCTGAAAACCTGCCTCCGTCTGAAGACATCAAAAAACTGGAACGGCGCGTAAAATCACAGGAAAAGAAAATCGCTGCACAAGCAGGGAAACTGCCGGATGTGGATAATAATGCGGAGGAGAAAAACAATGGCTAACCTATCTCCACAGAAACGGCAGCGGATGCTGGATTTTTTGCAGACTATCCGTAAGGAACACAATGATGACGACAATACGCTGATTGCATTCTGCAAAATTATTGCTTTCCGATGAAGGAATAATTCTCATAAGTATCGATGATACAGAATATGCAAATCTGAAACTATTATGTGCGATAACTTTAAACAGCACCTATAACTCTCGACAAAATACCCTTTACTCCAGTTAAGGTTTTCTTTATGAAACCATCCAGCTTAGTCCAAACTTCGCTCCTACAGCATTGAGATAAACATCCAATCCCACAAAGCCTAAGTTGATCAAACACCACATAGAGCACCGGGACTAAGCCTTCCTCCACACCATTTTGTTCACTATACCTGTGTAACTCTGGATTATTTTTATAACCTTTGTACTGATATTGGTATCTGTATATGCTGGAACATCAAGACCTTCATCACCATTCTCGTGCATGGAAACAGCCAGATCCACCGCCTGCAGTACCTGCTCTGAGTTAATATTTCCTATGATGAATACACCTTTATCCATCGCCTCCGGACGCTCCGTGCTTGTCCTGATTGAAACAGCAGCAAATTTAAAGTATGCACCTTCCTCCGGAATGGTTCCGGAATCGGATACCACACAATATGCATTTTGCTGAAGCTTATTAAAATCATAAAAACCTAATGGTTTATGCTGCATTACTCTCTTGTCAAACTCAAAATTTCTTAACCTGATATACTTCTCGCTCCTCGGATGACATGAATAAAGAATTGGCATATCATATATTTTTGCCAGCTCATTTACTGCACTCATCAGGGAAATGAAATTGTCTTCGTTATCTATATTTTCCTCACGATGTGCTGACAGGAGAATATATCTACCTGATTCCAAACCAAGTTCATGTAAAATATCACTGTTATCAATCTGTGTTCTGTACTTATCCAGTAATTCCGCCATAGGACTTCCGACTACAAAAGTATATTCAGGCCTTACTCCTGTACTCAGAATGTGCTGTTTCGCATGGTCTGAATAACATAAGTTCACATCACTTGTCACGTCAACTATGCGTCTGATGACCTCCTCTGGCAAATTTTCATCCTTACACCTATTTCCGGCCTCCATATGAAAAACAGGTATCTTTAATCTTTTAGCGCTGATAACGCAAAGACAGCTGTTAGTATCTCCAAGCACTATCAAAGCGTCAGGCATTATCTGCTGCATTAAGTCATAAGATTTCGCTATGACATTTCCCATGGTCTGCCCCAGACTTTCTCCAACTACATCAAGATAATAATCTGGCTCACGGATTCCCAAATCGTCAAAAAAGACCTTATTCAGTTCATAATCATAATTTTGGCCAGTGTGTACAAGGATTTGTTTAAAATATTTGTCTGCCTTTTTGATGATCTCAGACATTTTAATGATTTCCGGCCTTGTACCTACAATAGTCATTAGCCTAAGTTTTCTTGTATTCATATTATCTGCCTTATTCCTCTCCATTCATTCTGACTTTTCAGACCCTGATGATACAATCTTTACAGGTCATATTGTGGATACATTTCCTTATGCTCCCTCATCCATTCTCCTAATTCTTTAATTTGCTGTTCATATCCTGGTATTTTGTAGTCGAATACCCCATAGTTAGTTCTTTTCAGACTCTTATCAACCTTGAAATTCTCCTCTGGAATGATCTTTATGGGTTCACTTCTCAAATATTTATTAAAAAGTATCAGCATATCATACTTGCTTATCTTTTCTTCCGGAACCATATTGTATAATCCATGTATGTATTGCATGGCTGCTCTTTCTATCGTTTTTGCAAGCTGAAGTGTTGTCTGCCCTGTCCACATAGCGTTTTTATACCCTTTTACAGGCTTCCTCTGTTGCATAAACCAGTTAATAAGGCCAATGCCATCTCTGTCTATGTCCGGTCCAATAATTGACATACGAAAAGTCACATCTTTTTTATTTACCAGTTCCCCCAATGCTTTGGAACGGTCATAAAATAACTTGCCATCTGGTAAATCGGTTTCTACATACTCTCCCTTGCTTCCGCTGAATACACAGTCTGTGCTGATGTGAATGACCTGCGTATTCATGCCCTCTGTTACCTTTGCCAGGAACTGTGGTAGATAAGAGTTTAAATAAACCGCTGACTCATGGTCTTTTTCTGCAAATGTATTCAGTATTCCTATACAGTTTACAATTGCCCGATAATTATTTTCTTTTATAATCTTATTCAGCTTGTTTATATCTCTGGCATCACCGACTATGGTCTTTATATATGGCGATACACTCCTGGCAAAGCCCTCTACCTCGTATCCCTGCTCCTTTAGGTACAGGCCTATCATGTGACCTGCCATTCCATTACAGCCTAAAATCAAGAACTTCATTTTAATGCTTCCCTCACATAATCTGTTGTCAGCAGCTTTTTAACAGTGCCCTCCACATCCAGCCTGTTTGTGTTATGGCTTGTATAAGCCTCATCAGCCTGTGTATGTACCTCACCTTTCACAAAATACTTGTCATAGTTTAAATCCCTGTTGTCAGCTGATATACGGAAATACCGCCCCATGTCTTCCGATCGGAGCCTCTCCTCTGCCGTGAGCAATGTTTCATACAACTTTTCTCCATGCCGTGTACCGATTATTCGTGTCCCGGTATCCCCAAAGAGCTGCTGTACCGCCTTTGCAAGGTCTCCTATTGTGCCTGCGTCAGCCTTCTGGACAAACAGATCTCCGGGATTTGCATTTTCAAAAGCAAATTCCACCAAATCCACTGCCTCATCCAGATTCATAAGAAATCTTGTCATATCAGGATTGGTGATTGTAATGGGTGCGCCGCTTTTTATCTGCTCAATGAAAAGAGGGATCACAGAACCCCGGCTGCACATCACGTTTCCATATCTCGTACAGCTGATTATTGTACTGCCACGCTCTGCAGCCACCCTGGCATTCGCAGTAATCACATGCTCCATCATTGCTTTAGATGTTCCCATTGCATTCACAGGATACGCCGCTTTGTCCGTGCTCAGGCACACGACACGCTTTACTCCTGCATCAATTGCCGCATGAAGAACATGATCTGTTCCTTCCACATTGGTTCTGACTGCTTCCATCGGGAAGAACTCACAGGATGGCACCTGTTTCAATGCCGCCGCGTGGAATATATAATCTACTCCCGGCATGGCATCCCGAACTGTCTGGAGGTTTCTTACATCTCCGATATAGAACTTAACCTTTTCATAATAGTCAGGATATTTGCGCTGCAGCTCATGGCGCATCCGATCCTGTTTTTCTTCATCCCTGGAAAAGATACGAATCTGTCCTATATCCGTAGTAATAAAATGCTTGAGAACCGCATTTCCAAAACTTCCTGTTCCGCCTGTTATTAGTAGTGTTGACTCTTTAAACTTCGACAAAATGAGTACCCCCTGTTATCATATTTTTATGTTTTAGGCGTATTCCAAAAACTGTGTGATATAGCCCCTTTGCCCATGGTATTAATTTTGTTCGATTCCACTTCCATGGAGAAACCTTGACGAAATCTGCTTCCACACAGCTGTTTGTCACATATTTTCAAAATCTGAAAGCATCCTTTATTCCTGGCCATTTCTGATCTTTATCCGAAAGTTTCAAAGCAGCTCCGTCCACCATGTACCCCTGGGCTGATGCAGTACCTTGATAGGAGCCTGACAGCAACGGCCATTCAATGCCAATCTCCGGATCGTTCCAAGCCATCCCGCCTTCATCATTGGCATGATAAAAATCATCACATTTATAGCAAAACTCCGCTGTATCAGAAAGAACAAGAAATCCATGGGCAAAACCACGTGGAATTAAAAACTGCTTCCTATTCGCTTCTGTCAGTTCAAGGCCATACCATCTTCCATATGTCTCAGACTTTTTTCTCAAATCTACTGCCACATCAAATACAGCCCCCTTTATAACGCGTACAAGTTTTGCCTGTGGATAGTTCCTCTGAAAATGCAGGCCGCGCAGAACCCCCTTTGAACTCGACGATTGATTGTCCTGAACAAAAGTTATATTTATTCCCTCATCTTCCATATCACATTGGCTGTAGGTTTCCATAAAATATCCACGGTCATCCCCATGAACAAGAGGTGTGATAATACACAATCCTTCAATTCCTGCCAGATTCTTTTCAACTGTTATCTGTCCCATTTTCCCTACTCCTTATCGCTTTTCTTCGCTCAAATACCTGTTTTTTGACAGTTAGCATGATACTTTGTATACTGTTTATAACCATACACCCCCAGCACAATCAACAGGGCCACGCCCATTCCCCAGCGAAACCACCATTGTGCCGCCAATAATTCCGTAATAACCATGACAATCATTACTATCATTACAGGGACAAAATACATATTGGGCTTTAACAACTCTTTTCTAATACTTTTCACTGTAAAATAATGTAGCAAAAACAACATGAAATATGAACTCAATGTCGTAAATGTCGCCGCAATAGCACCATACTTTGGTATGAATAAAAAGTTTAATACAATATTTATCAACGCAACAATTGCTGAGTTTGCTGCCACTGATCTGGTGTTTTTCTCAAAATATTCCACATCAACAGAAATAGTTGCCAAGAACAAGAAAAATGTGGCGGCAATGATAGGACTAATCAGAAAAATCGCATCATAATAATCCTCAACCGTCATTATCTTTAATATTTCCGGAGAGATTAACATTATTTCTGCGCATAAAACAGCCACCAACAGTATATAATGTTCTACCATTTGATTTATCAGCTGATATTTCTTTTCATGCATCATTTTTGTAAGCCAAGGAACCCAAATATTTTCACAAGTGGTGACAATAACCTGCGGTAAACTGCCAAATTGATAAGCCAAACCATAAATACCTGCCTCGGAACTACTTCTCAAAGATAATATCATTGTCCTATCAGCCTGTGCCAAGATCACGGAAGAGATAGTGTGAAAAATAACTGGCAGAGAAAAATTCAGCGCATATTTCCAATACTTCATTGATACAAAACATTTTCCCCGGTAAAAATAAAACAGCAGATATGCCAGCGTTATGATAAACAGGATGAACACATTTGGTATAATTCGTCCCAGATACTTTTCATTTGGAAAATGTCTAATTAGAATTATGGATATAATAACAATCAATAAATTAGGAATGCTCTGCAGCAGTGTACGACTAACATATTTAACCTCCATTACATACTGCCATTGCACCGCTGTTATAATGCTCACTGCATATGAGTGAGCACAGCATAACAAAACAACAGTGGGTGTAAAGCCAAAATCAAAAAGATACGACCCTATATATAATATTCCTGTAATAACCAGGGCCGATATGGTACCCAAGCTTATTATTGAGGACATAAAAGAATCTTTGTCATTACTGTACTCAACAACCCCATTCCTTGCAGACTCCCCTAATGAAAGAGTAATCACAACCGACAGAACACTTACCCAGGATAAATATGTTGATGTAATTCCGTAATCCGCAGTTGAGAGAAGCCTTGTGAAAATAGGCACTGTGATAAATGCTATTGCTTTATCAAAAATATTTCCTATGAAATAGAAAACACTTGCTCTAATACTTTTACCTCTCAATGAAGTTCCATCCTATCACTTAAAATGTAATTCTCACAAAAAAACTCAGGCGTAGCATCTAAATACACACTTTTTATTTCACTGAATTCTATATCCGTATAACTATTACTGTGCAAGAATTGTTTTAAAGAACAAGATTCCTTTTCCGAAAACTTTCTCAGAACAAATAGATTAGGGTAGTTCTTTAAAAAATCAACATTCAAATCAAAATCACTTTGAGAGTAATATAATATCCGCTTTCCTGTTGATAAATAGTCAAAAGTTTTTCCTGCTACCTGGTTCCCATTTGGAGTGCCAATCATTAACAGCACACTTGCACCTGCTATCGCTGCAAACGCCTCTTTTTGTGATACAGTTCCATGGTTAAAAACCTTGTCCGGGTATTTTTCAGACAAAGATTGTATCTCAGAGCCACAGTCTCCTCTATGGTAAATATGCAGTTCAATCTCCTCATCATTCTTTACCAGAAAATCTATTAGTGCGCGTGGATCTCTTTCTCTTTTGTTTAAGGTCCCTGTATATACCAGGACAGTCTTCTCACCATGATGCTCTAAAGCATGATAATTTTCTTTAATTAATGGCAGCTGAGCACTTTGTATTTTTTCAGTTCCTTCTGCTCTTTTGACAGGAGGTATCATCAATACCTGTGAAATTCTGCACATATCACTCAGCAATGATTCCCTGTTCTTTTTTCTTCTATCCTGAAATATACCAGGCAGCCCTCTATCCTGCAGAGTTGTCCAAAAGTCTACCTGATACAAAATACTTTTTATATCAGGATTTAATTTCTTATATTCGTAATTGGCCGCCTGAAATTCAAATGGCGCCGCAATAGACAAAACAATGTCTATGGTTTTAGAAGCATTCATTTCCTTTAACACTTGAACTATCTCATCCACTGTCTTTTTATTAATTCCCATTGAACTACAGTTTCTTAAAACATTAGAAAAGACTTTCTTGGCAAAATAGAGAGATTTATTGTAAAGAGAATTATTGATCCGAAGTTTGTCAGCTAAAATTTTTTCATAATAAAACGACCAATTAAATATATACCTGACTTCTATGTTTTTAATCTCTCTAAAATTGCATTTATCATATTTATAGGCTACTATTCTGACATCATGTCCTTTATCAACCAATTCATCCGCAATCTTACCAGCGATATTCCCGCTCATTGTAGTATTTGGATAAAAAGAGTCAGCCAAAATAACTATCGATTGATTCTGCATTTTTTCTCCTCAGCAGCTTGCAGCATTATAAAGGTAAAATATAGCAACATGTTTTTCCCCATAAATAAGGTTGTACCTATACATAAAAAGGCATTAACGAAAAGAATTATCTTCGTATCAATACGAGTACAGCTTATAAAATATTTAATATATATGCATAAAATAATGGTTGTGCCTATCAGTCCTAAACACCACAAGTTAAATGCCCAGCTAGGGTAATAAAAATTACTCTCAACATTTCCATAACCATTTCCCAATACCAGGTCAAAAATCTCTTCGTTTAGAATCTCTCTATATACTCCTGTCCGTGCATCTGTCGCAGAATATGTATTAACATCCGAAGTGAACAATCTATTCAGGATACTATGTGCATATCCCGTCTGTAAAAAAAATATTCCTGATATAAGGAAAATAAATATGATAAATAACGCTCGGGATTCCATTGTTTTAGCATATGATCTTATCAATCTGTGAAATATCCACAATGCCCAAATTATGACAATTGTTATAATTCCCATTCCAGACGTCGAAGCCAATATCCCGGCTGTTATTATGACCGCATCAATTAAATTTTTTCGAGAGATGGCTCTGTTCTCAAATAGATAAATTATTAATGCTATTACCACGAATTCAAAATAATGTGATGGCTCATAAAACAATGATGTGGGGCGGTACATGAGAAAATTCTTCTGGGACAGCCTGTCCCCATATTCTTGAACCATCAAAAACTTATTTATGTATCCTGGAATTATCCAATTTAAACCATAGTAAAATACCGCCTGTAAAATAATATAATATGAAGAGAGCTTTGCCAAAAACAGATATACTTTCTTGTAATAATTATACTCAACAACATTCCCCGAGGTACTGACAATCAAAATAAAGATATAAATGATATTTTTTACCGCACGCGCAATCAATGCGCTCCGTGTTAATCCACCCGTGCCTCCTTCTATTACCGGGAAAAAAAGGCTGATCAAAATGTACATTACATAAAAGTACCAACATTTGAAGTCAGCTCTTACGATCAGCTTTCCATTGCACGCCATGTATGTGCCTAAACATAAAAGAACCAAAATTGTTCCAATATCGATACCAATGGATTGTATTCCATAAAGAGACAGCATTGGCAGTAGAGCAAGTGCCCAGGTATACGCTTTTCTACTCTTTGATATCCCCTTCATGTTCTATCCCTTCTCTGCTATAAACTGTCACTCCTGAATCCTTCCATACATTTCAAAAGTTTCTCCAATTTCCCTGTTTCAAAAAAACAGATAGAAATAAAATATTTATAAAGCGGAACTTTATAGAACCTATATTTCCGCCCCCATTTTCTTCTTAAATATCTTTCATTTCTGAAAATATAAAAATATCTTTCCTTACTTAAATTGGGCACATGTGCGGTAAGTCCAATGAACTTTTTTAATGATGTGCGTCCAAGTTCCTGTAAAATATACGTATCAGCCAATCGTATAATTTTACCGCCACTGTCGTATATTCTCAGACAAAAGTCTTGATCAACCTGGCTTATAAACAGCTTCTCATCAAACCCACTGACATTTACATAAGTCTCTCGCTTTATAGCACTGCCAGATGTTATTACCCAATATGGATATTCTTCTATCTCTGTCAACGCCTTTTCGTTTGTATAAACTCTCTTATCCTTTTCCCGGTAAATGTATTTTATATTAGGAGCAACAATAACATTTCCCTCTTCCTCAACAAGTCTTTTAACCAGGTTATATATCGTTTTTTTCTCACACACCGTATCCTGGTCAAAAGTGATCAAAATATCCGCCCCCTCTATTATCGCTTTATTACATCCTACATTTAACGCATGCGCTATTCCTGTATTTTTATATAATGGAACATATATTATTCTCTCATCCTGGATTAGGTAACTGTTCTCTACATTTGAATTGTCAACACATACGATATAATCAACACATTTCCCATATGTTGCTATATTTTCAATTACTTCATTACTTGGATTATACCAAACTACAACCGCAGCTATCTTTTTATTGGCCAGCATAATTCACCTCGATACAATCAATTGCAACAATTCCTCCCATCCACAGACATATGGCGAATCAATATGCACTGATGAATGTGCATGCATACACTCCTTTCCGTCCAAAAATCTTTTCATTCCATCTGCCAGGTCTCCTGCATGATATGGATCGAAAAATCTACTTTTAGAATAATCTCCTAATGTTTCATGTGCATATGGCAGATCTGACAAGAAAATTGGTTTATTCAGCATCTTATATTCACTGATAGGAAGCCCCCATGTCTCAAGCAAAGAGGAGAAAATCATACAGTCAGATTCTGTATATTTTTTAAATATTTCTTCTCGCGAAAGTATGCCAAGCCATTTAATCTGATTCAATTTCCCATATCGTTTATATAGATCTTCCGCATAAGAATTCTCTTTGCCATCAAGAGTAAACCACACTTCAAAATCATCTCTGTCCAGAAGTTTTACCGCCTCACATATCACCTCAAAATTCTTAAAGAAACGTGGATATGAGGCATAGATAAAGACTTTCTTTCCTGCCATTCTCCTGTCAGTATTCTCTCTAGCAGAATTCTCTCTAGCAAACTTCAAGCTGACTGCGGGATGGGCGACAATAATCTCCTTCACTGGGTACATCTCATTGAATTTTTTTCTCATCCAGTCTTGCTGCACAATTACTGCAGTATTCGCTTTAATATTGATGCGATATAAGTATTTATAAAGAAAAGAAAATGCAACATTTGTTGGACTGTACTTTATTTTTGAGAGATCCCTTTTCATAAAAGGGCTTGGATTATGACAATATGTATATAATTTTCTTGTCTTTACTCGTGGCGTTATATCATGTAATGAGATCCATATATCCACGTCAGTCCTAAGAGAAAATCTATAAAAATAAAAATATTCATACCACAATCTGTTTATATAACTTTCTCTGGACTTGGGCAGCTCAATAATCTTTATAAGCCTCCCATATTGTTTAAACAATTCCTTCTTATGAACAAATGCAATAATGTTAAATCTCTCGTTGATCTTCTTCCTCAATATTTCATATAGACAATCGTGGTAAATGGACAGAGCGCCGCCTTCAAATAGATTTATGCCACTTATCACCAATGTTCTCATATGTTTTCCCATTGTTGAACTTCCTCATTCCATTTTTTCAGAACATTGGCCGGTACGCCTCCTGCAATACAGCGGGCAGGTATACTCTTGGTTACAACTGCATTGGCACAAATAATTGTACCTTCTCCAATTTCAACATTCTTTTGAATTACTGCGCCCTCTCCAATCCACACATTATCTCCGATAGTAATCTGCCCCGTAGATAATCGCCGTTCATTAGGTGCCTCTGCCGGACTGCTTTGATTTTTTCCTCTGTATTTCCCATGAGTATTGTCAATAATCAGCACTCTAGAACCCATAAGCACATTATTTCCAATTGTTATACGATCAGCACACCTTATACTTGTATAATCACCCAAATTTACGCCATTGCCAAACATAAGTCTTTTTCCAGAATGCCTGCCATTGACTTCAATTCTACAATTTCTTCCTGCTGTTAAATTCGATCCGAAATCAATATATTTTTTTCCTCTGACAACAACTGGAAAACGAATCATTCTGGAACCAGGAAACAATATCTTAGATTTCACCACATAAAAAATATTCTGTGCCAATTCATATACGCCATAGTTAGATTTTCTCATTTTTTCACCATTAATATCTCATTCATATTTTTGATAAAAGTTTCTATTCCCAATGACTTCTCGAAAAAACATCTAACTCTTTTTCTCATGGTATCATCATAGTTTACAATATCCCTTGCTTGCTGCACTGTTCCATTTATGTTGATCCCAATTTTATTGCATTCAACAATGTCCCAGGTATCACCATGAATATTGTTGAGAATCGGAAGACCTGCTTCAAAATAATCCATACTTTTCATAGTCAAGCCAACCAAAACAGAATCTTTCATAAAGTTTAACCCATAATGGCAAGTATCAAATATTTTTTGTTTTTCTATTGGATCATAAACTTTTCCATGATATACCACTTTTGCTCCTGCTTCCTCACAACAAGAAACCAGTTCATCCCGCCTCTCACCATCACCAATAATATGAATTTCTACAGCCTTGTATTTTTTAATATCATAAATCAAATCTGTTATTGCGGAAATATCTATAATATTATTGATCGAACCCAAATAACACAGTGAGATCTCATTCTCAGGTAAATTTAAATGTGAAGAAAATTCTTTCACCTTTCTCGCCAGGTATACTGTATGAAGATTATTTTGTATCTCTCTGGGAAGCTCCTGCTGGTATAATTTGCACTCCGTCACAATCTCATCAGCTGCAGCCAGATATTTATCACGAAGGTTTTTCCAATACGTGAATGGAGGTAATGTCTTAAATTTCGCAATGGGTATTGTTTCGGGCCATAAGTCAATTAAGTCAAAAATCAATTTCACGTTTTTATGTTTCTTCTTGTACATCGCAGCTTCTTTTGTAAAGCTATTCGGCGGGATTAGAACCCATAGCAGGTCAAAATAATGTTTTTCAACTTCTGCAAAGATATCTTTTGCCAACTTTCTATGGGAGTTCAGTCTACCTAAAGATAAATTTTTAGTATACGGTATGGCATGAACATATCTAAATCCTTCTTTCTTATCCCTCCTCAGGCATTTCTCAAAATGTCCAAAGTCCGATGTATAAACGGTAACTTCAACACCAAGACTTTCAAGATATTGCTGCAGCAGCTCAACTCTATGTTCATATGTCTCAAAACCATTCACAATACATGCTCTGCTTAAAGTTTTTTGCGAAGAGAAAGTTTTCTCCGTCTTATTAACACTGTCTTTCAGAGACACAATCTGATAATCCAAACCTTTGTATACAGACACTGAGGATGTATAGCAGTTATTTCCAAATGCTTTGTTCGCCAATTCCCCTATCTTTCCCGGTACTTTACATCCCAGCAAAACTGCTGGCTGCATACTCCTCATAATCTTGATTTTCCTGCCTGCGTTTTCTGCAATCATGTCCACCAGTTCAGAAGTCCTTGTCCATTCTTTATTCTGTGGAATCAAGACAATTGCAGGCGACTTGTAATCTTTTACCAGCATTACCTGGCATAAAAATTCACACAAATTATCAATATAAAGCATAGAACGCTCATTCTCCACATCCGGAAACACTGGAAGCTTCTTTGCCAATTGGGACAGGGTGGGATAATTTCCTTTGCTGTTTCTGCCATAGATCATTGGTGGTCTGAGGACAATGACTTTAAAATTCTCATCTGCCAACGCTCTTACGGCAACATCCGCCTGAAGTTTGCTGTCGCCATAGAAGTTTGCCGGACGCGGAACAGTATTACTGTCAATGTATCTTTTTCTACTATAAGGCGCAGAATCCCCATAAATTATCATAGAGGACATAAATATAAATCTTTTTACACCGTCTGCCTTGGCTTTTTCACAAACTTCAACAGCAAGATCCGTGTTTACCGCATAATATTTCCGCTTCGTAGACTCATCTACTTTGCCTGTATCTGTGTGTGCAATACCAGCCACATGGTAGATAGTATCATATGAAGAGAAATCTTTTTTTCTCCACACCCCATCCATCATGTCCAAGACATCAATATCCAGTGTTGGATAGTGCTCTGCAGCATATGTATAAAACGATTCCCCTACATATGATCCAGCACCTGTTATAAGTATTTTTCTCCTGTTTTCGGAATCTATCTCTACCACTTCACCAAAGCCGATATGTCCAATCAATTCCTCATTTGATTTATTTTCAGCGTAGTGACGTCCTGCTTTAGCCATCTGTCCAGTACCACCTTCAACAACCGAAGGATCTCCTCCAAACACGCCTACGGAACCAAAGAAACATTTGACATCCATCAAAGCTCCCATATGCTGAACATATTCTCCATCCATCCTGGCTTTATCAGTAATTTTCAACTCATCTCTGCCATTAATCTGAGCCAGACCTGTAAGCCCTGGTTTGACATCATTTGCACCATATTTGTCCCGTTCCGCAATAAGCACATCCTGATTCCACAGACCTGGCCTGGGACCGATCACAGACATATTTCCTATAAAGATATCCCAAATCTGAGGCAGTTCATCCAGGCTGTGCGCGCGAAGAAATTTGCCGACCCTTGTAATATATTGATCAGGATCCTCAAGCATATGGGTTGGGACATTGTGTGGTGTAGACACTTTCATTGTCCTGAATTTATGTAACTTGAAATATTTTTTGTTCTGCCCTACTCTTTTCTGTGTGAACAAAACCGGACCCGGATCATCGATCTTTATAGCAAGTGCGATAATTCCAAACAATGGGCTTAAGATGACTAATCCGCCGAATGAAACTGCTATATCCAGTCCTCTCTTCACGTATCTCTCGTAAAATCCTGGAATATGCTCTGACTCCCCTACAGCCTCCAAATGTCCTTTTTCCCCATCCGCATTTTCAGGCTCCCACCGATTTTCCACGAAAAGAACCTTCTTTCCTTCCAGGGGATTTTTCTGCGACGGTTCGTTTTCATACTGGCTGTCCGCCTTCTTCTTGCCTGCGATAATTAAGGAAACTGCAAAAGCAAGTCCTGCAGCCATGGCCGATACACCTAACACTTTTCTCAAATTAAGCTTGCTCACAAAGATAACCCTTCTCGCCTTATACCAGTATAACCCCCACCAATTAACCACACATTTCACTTGTCTAAATTTCCATCTGCGTCGTTGTCGTTAGTCGTCGCAGCCCGCTGGGACTCCTTCCTCCGCCTTGCAGACTGAAAACTTTTCCTTCGCAAAACATAGTGATAATTGTTGTGGGTTATACTAACTTTTCAATGCCACAATTCTGCTCCTCTATCTCAATTCCAAGATAAAAGATATGTTCCTCCCCCATGAATCTTGTTTTTACTTCTGCAACTCTTTTGTGAAGATCCACGTTTTTTATCATGTGACTGACTCTCGTCAACGGCCCGGTCTGATACATGATTTCACCATTGCCAGAGACGCTCACCTTTGATATTCCGATCATGCCATCTTCATCCATAATACATTCCATAAAGTCCGCCTCTTCTCTCCCCAAAGCAGCCACAAACTCATCACTGCCGGAAAGCAGGCCATAGCCAGGCACCTTCTTCAATTCCTGATACACCCTGCCTGGCTGATCCGTATCCAGAAATACATATCCCGGCAGAAAGTTCTCTTGTATGGTTCTCCACTGCCCGCCGTACTTTTTTCTGCGGATCCTCCTTAGGTGGAAGCAGCGTACACTCAGTCCCTTGGAAAACAGCCCCGTCACCAGAGCCTTCGCCCTTGCCTCACTGCCTCCTCTCACATGCACCGCACACCACATAAGGCACCTCCCCCGTCTTTCACTTATTCTCCTTCATTAATCAGAACGTGAAAAATTGTATACTTTTTTGCACAAGAGCTATTGCAAAAGAAATTCGGGTATGGTATCATAAAATCTGATTTAAGAGATTGATTTTTGTCGTTATTGCATAAAGAATGAACTGATTTATGTTTTTACATGTTCCTTTCTTTATTTTAACAAACACAACAGGGTGTGCAAAAAAGTATACTTTTTTGCACACCCTGTTTAAGATTATCCTCTTTACTCTTTTACAATTCTTGTCACCACCTCCCCAAAATTACAGGCATCCAAAAACGGACCCTTTTTTGGAAATCAATTGAAATTCCCCCATGGGCAGGATACAATATAACCATACCACCAAAAACCAATGGGCAGGATATGGCACCAAGAAGACATAACCACCATAATATTGAAAGGAGAAAATTCTTATGAAAAAACTATCTACCAGACTGGCAGCCCTCTGCCTGAGTGCCCTGTTTCTATTCTTTGGGCCGGCTTCCCAGAGCAGCGCTGCCGGGGCACAGTCCCCCGGGCAGGTGGACATCCTCTTCCTCCACGACACCCATTCCCACCTGAACAGCTTCCTCACAGTGGAAGAGGGGCAGGACGTGACCCTGGGAGGGTTTGCCCGCCTCAAGACTCTCATTGACCGGACAAAAGAGCACAACCCTGACACCCTGGTTCTGGATGCAGGCGACTTCTCCATGGGCACCCTGATCCAGACCATATTCCACACAGACGCCCCGGAACTGCGGATGCTGGGCGCCCTGGGATGCGATGTGTCCACCCTGGGAAACCATGAATTCGACTACCGCTCCAGCGGACTTGCAGGCGCTCTGGATGCGGCTGTCAACAGCAAGGATCCTCTGCCGGCCCTGGTGCTGTGCAATATTGACTGGGAGACCATGGAGGCGGATGGCCTCACCCCCGACCAGCAGCTCTTAAAAGACGCCTTTGCCCGCTATGGCATGAAAGATTATGTGGTAATTGACAAAGGAGGCCTGAAAATTGCCGTCTTTGGCGTCTTTGGAGAAGATTCCCTGGCCTGCGCCCCCACCTGTGTGCTGAAATTCCAGGATATCACCCAGGCTGCCCAGGCCACGGTAAAGGAGATTCAGGAAAAAGAAAACGTTGACATGATCCTCTGCGTCTCCCACAGCGGCACCGACCCGGACAGCAGCAAATCCGAGGACGAGCTTCTGGCAAAAGCCGTGCCGGAGATTGACCTCATTGTCAGCGGCCACTCCCACACATCCCTCTCCCAGCCCATACAATACGACAACACCTACATTGTCTCCTGCGGCTCCTACGGCCGGAACCTGGGCGCCCTCACCATGTCCCGGAGGGATGACGGACGCTGGGACATGGACGCCTATGAACTGATCCCCGTGACAGAAGACCTGCCGCCCCACGAGGCCACCCAGGAGAAGATTGACAGCCTGATGGAGAAGGTGGATTCCGGCTATCTGGCCCCCTTCGGCTACACCAGAAGCCAGATCCTGGCCCTGAATTCCGTGTCCTTCTCCACTTCCGATCAACTGTACACCACCCACACAGAGCACAACCTGGGCAGCCTTCTGGCAGATGCCTTTGCCTATGGGGTGGAGCAGACCCAGGGCCCCGGGGAACCCCCTGTGGATGTGGCCATTGTTCCCTCCGGCTGCGTCAGGGATACCTTTGCCACAGGCCCCATCACCGTGGAGGACGTATTCAACGCCTACTCCCTGGGCATCGGCCCCGACGGCGTCCCGGGCTACCCGCTGATTGAGATGTATCTCACCGGGGAAGAATTAAAGACCGGCGCAGAGATTGACGCCTCCATCTCCGATTTCATGCCTTCGGCCAGACTGTACCTGAGCGGCTTCCATTTCTCCTACAATCCCCACCGGCTGCTGCTGAACAAAGTCACAGACTGCTATATGACGGACGAAAACGGCAGCCGCACAGAGATCGAAGACGACCGCCTGTATCGTGTAGTCTGCGACCTCTACAGCGGGCAGATGCTGGGGGCAGTGACGGATATCTCCTATGGTCTCCTGTCCGTGGTGCCTAAATTTGCCGACGGCACCCCCATAGAAAATATTGAGGATGCCGTCATCACCGTGAATGGAAAGGAGATCAAGGCATGGGCCGCCGTTGCCGCCTATCTGGATTCTTTTGAAGATACCAATGGGGACGGTGTCTCCGATGTGCCAATGCTCTACGCCTCCTCCCAGGGACGCAAAGTGGTGGAAGACACGAAAGCACTGGGGGAGCTTCTGAAAAATCCAAACAAATATGCCTTTATGATCCTGGGTGCAGTCCTTCTGCTCCTTGTCCTGGCGGTACTCCTGGTAAAAGCCGCCGTAAAACTGTTCCAGAGAGCCGGACAAAAAAGGAACTGACTGTTAAGCGCTATAGTTCCCTCCTCAGAGACGCGCTCTGAGCCTGCTTTGACATAGGCGCTTTATAGACCAGCAGGGAGAGAAGATATTCCAGGATTCCCCCTGCGGCAATGATTCCCAGTCCCAGGGCGGCGGCCGCCAGAAATGGAGCCGCCACCCCCTCCAGGGCTGAAAAGTTCACAAATCTGCTCCCCAGATAACCGGACCACAGGTTCGTATTTACCGCCAAAAAGAATATGGTTGCAACCAAAAAATACTTATATGTCACAGCCAAATACATCATGACACAGGCCATCCACAGGGCGTACTGGATAATCTCCTCACATACAGCCTGGATTTCCGCCGGCTCCCCCATGACCCGGATTCCACAGATCAGAAGCGAAAGCAGGAACACAGCCGTCATACAAAAGGTACAGAACAGGGCCGGAACCGAGGTCTGCATTTTCTTCTTCAAGGGCGAAGCCTGCAGCATGTTGGATACTCCAAGAGAGGCCAGAAGCTGCATGGGAAATATGGCTTCTATCACCAGGATAAAGCCGCTGAAGATCCCCAGCTTAAAGTGCGGCCCTGCCACCGCCATGACCACTCCCGGCACCGTCAGCAGGGCCATGCAGACCATTGTCCGTTTCCACCCATAGGAATAGCGCAGGCTCTTCATTCCCAGTCTCAGATTATTTACCATAGTAGCCTCCTTCTACTTTTCTCACTGCAATCTTCACTGCCAGGATACCTGCCAGAATTCCTGCCGCAGCAAAGAACAGTGCATATCCCCAAAGATACTGCCGAAGCCCCGGCAGGCCAAAACTGCACACTGTCAAAACCGCCGCCACCTCTCCTGTCACCATATTGATCCACAGTATATCCCAAAAACGGGACAGAAAGATTCCCATCGTGGTGAAAAAATGTAACGCCAGAAGGGAGAACAGAACCATCCCCGCCCCGCTTCCAGACGCTCCCCTCAGACCCCAGCATGCCGCCAGGACCACCGCGGCGGTGAGAAATCTTCTCACCAGATCCAGAACCAGAGCCCTGCGCAGAATTCCCATTCCACGTCCCGATGTCATCAGATACTCCAGTTTCACCTCTCCTGCCTGGATTCCTCCGAACAGCCACCTGTCTGCCATCACCTCCGCCGTCGGCAGAAGCGCTGCCGCAGCCACGGCTCCCAGCTCTTTCAGGTACAGGCACGCCCCCGCTGTCAGCCCCACAGGAAACAGAAAAAATACAATAACCCGGTATGCCAGGGACGTAAAAACCAGGTAACACTCCATACTTTTTTTCATGCTTTTCAGCCCCCCATTTGCAGAAAACTTCATGACTCCGCCACCTTCAGGCTTGTGTTGGCCTTCATGACCGCCACGCTGATCTGGGACAGGGTGGGAGTCTCCAGAACAATATCCATTCCCCCCAGTTTTTCCAGATTTTCTGCAAGACAGATACCCTCAAAGCCATAGCGGTTGGAGGAGATGGAAAACAGAATGTCCCTTGCCTTCTGCAAATCCTCCGCCTCGCCCTTTACCAGAATGTATTTCTCCTTCAGATCCTCCACAAATCCTTCCTCTACCACCGTGCCCCGCTCCATAATGACAGCGTAGTCCGTCACACTCTCCATATCGGCAATATTGTGGGTGGAAAAGAAGATGGAACGCTCCCCATTTCCCTGCTCCAGATACTCCCGCATCAGGTCGCAGAGTCTTTCCCGCATCAGGGGATCCAGGGGTGAGGCAGGCTCATCCATAACCAGAAGTTCCGTGTCCCTGGCCAGTACCGCCGCAAACATCAGCTTCATCCGGTTCCCGTCGGAAAGACTTTTCACATCCTTGGTCAGACTGCCGTCGATGCCCAGTTCCCGGCAGAGGGCCTGGTATCTGTCTCTGTGAAAACCGGTGAACAAAAGCTCACTGATCTCTTCCACCTGCTTTATGGTCCAGTGCGGCAGAAAATAGCTTCCCGGCCCGGTGTAGCCCAGCCTCTCCTGTACATTTCCGTTGATCTTCTTCTCCTTCCCGTCAAAGTAACTTACCTCCCCGTGAAAATCCAGACGGATACCTGTGAGGATTTTCAGAAGCGTGGTCTTTCCCGCCCCGTTTTCCCCGATCAGCGCTGTGGAAAATCCTTTGGGAATCCCAAGCCTGGGAATGTCCAGCTGAAATCCCTTATACTTTTTCCGCAGATTCTCTGCCAAAATCACATTTTTATACTCTGATGCCAACATATTCCTTGCCCTCCCGTTTCCTTCTTATGTATGGCTTACACATTCCTGTGCCAGTGTCTCCACTCTCTGGATTCCCTCAATGTCCCTCATGTTCCGGCCTCCATGTCCAGCAGGGTCTGCAGTGTCTCCGTAAGCTCCCTGTCCGTCATGCCGGCAGTCCTGGCAGCTTTAATGGCCTCGATCAGTGATTCCTCTACCCGGCGCAGGTGCTGCTCTCTCAGCATCTCACTGTCCTGGGCGTTGACATAGAACCCTTTTCCCGGGGCTGCTGTTACAAGCCCTTCCGCCTCCAGCAGCTCATAGGCCTTCATAGTGGTGATCACGCTGATCTTCAGCTCCTTTGCCAGTCCCCGGATGGAAGGAAGGTACTCCCCCTCCTTCAGTTTCCCCCCCAGAATATCCGTTTTCAACTGCTCTGCAATCTGCTGGTAGATGGGTACCCCGGAATTTTGTAATAATTTCAATGAAGCACCTCTCTTTCATCTGTTTATATGTTATATATACAGCATAATCAGTTAGATGTCAATAGTATTTTTCAGATATATGCCCAGGTGAATTGACTGCCAGATTCTTGGCAGGCAAAAAGGCGCGTGGTCAAGGGCTCTTCCACACGCCTTTCTTCTTGTCCTTTTTTACTTTTGTCTTCCCGTTTTCATCTCCAAGCTCGCTATTTTAAAGCAGTGCCATTCATTGCATTATATCGTTCTTCGTTTTTTTGAATGTATTCAGCCTTTGCCGCTCTGTACATTGTGCAGTTATGGAAAATAAGAAATTCCTCATCATTTATTGATATTTTCGTTCCATCAATGATGTTTTTGTATAAGTCATATGCTTTCTTTGTATCTCCTGTCATCTTTTCAATCAAGCTGCTGCCGTTTTCCGAATGGTAAGCATCGTATGCCATTTTGTATTCTTCGTGCTCCTCGGCTGCGGTTTTTGCCGTCCCGTCAGCAATCATAGCTTTTTTCTTTTCTATCAATGCATCAATCTTTTCCTTTGCGTAAGCCTCTGCGACCTTCTCCATATCCTCATCTTTATGAGAAACCGCCGGGTCCGCCAACTGTTTCAGGCGGGACTCCACTTTGGCCAGACCTGCAATCGTATTGTACGGATCAACCATTGCATCCCAGCTAACGGGCAGTTTTTCATTCATAGCGTATAGAGCTTTTCTGAAATCACCTAAATCAGAACTGATATGTATCAATTCCATATCAGTGTCTGATTCCATTTTTTCAGCGAAAAACTGCTGTCCTGCAACAGAAATTGATACGGTATCCCTCTTTGTGCCAGACTTCCCTTCGCTCCCAATCCTGCCGCCAGCATAAGACTCTGACGATTTTCCGCCTGCTGTTGCCGTATATGATGCCTGATTCATATAGTGATTTATTTTAACATTCATAAAAACATACTCCTTTTTTACTTAATCCAATTGATTATAACCCTCTTTTGGCATTCCTGAACTGGTGGATTCTGTGCATTGACTATAAACGCTAACATACTTCCTGAATGTTTGAGGGGATACACTTAGGCGGCTCCTTCTTGCAATACATAATATTATCGACTCCTTCGTTTTGGATTGCATACCACCCGGGCTCAAGCGACAGCTCAAAAACCTTTTCCATATCTAATTCCGGATAGGAAAGACATTGAATCAACTCGCTCGCTGTAACCGCCAACAATTTTCCCTCAGGAAGATGCAGCCACTTGCATGGGGCTGTAATTTCGGCGCTTTTTGTAAGCTCACATTCCTTGTCAACACAATCTAAAAGCCAGACGATCATTTTTCCCTGTCCGCAAAATTCCCGGATTTGTTCTGTTTCCCGCTGCCTTACCACGTCCCAGTCCTCATTGGAAAAATCACAAACCAATTCGGATTTCCCTGATGAATCAAGTAAAATATCCATCGCATATAACAGATCGGCGTCATTTAATTCTGACAGATAGCTTTCATCTATAAAAACCAATCCGTCCAGCATGTCACAGCTCAATGTATATTTCATGTACTATTCCTCCTTGTTTCAACCAAAACTGGTTAAATATTTACTCAACACTATTTCAAATCAAATGGGTTTCTGACCTCGATCAGAAAGAACTTTCTCTTCATTCTGCTGGAAAATTTTGATTACCTCCACTTCTTTCTTTCAGTATTTACCCCTATAAATGCTTTATTTCATATATCGGAAAAATAAGATTATTTATAACTCCAACAACGTGAATATCCGATATAAGTTCCATTAGAAATCAAAAAGGCATGTGGACAACAACTGTTCCACACGCCTCTCTTTTATGCCGCCCCTCTAAAAAGGCAGAGCTTTCAATAAGGTGCTCTATTCGTCCTGCCGCCTTCGCTAAACCAGAGGATATGTATGACTGTTAAAGAAATATAGCTGCGTATTTTCTTTACGAAATCGCATTGGTTCTTCTATTTAGTTGACACTGTGCTTCGTTCCAACCAAATGATCATGCCGGCTGCCACTTTGCTTTGTACCGCAATATTTGCATGTATAACTGCAATATTTGTATTCATAAGTTATAACGCAGTCTCTAAAGAGCGGCTTGCCTTGGGAATCATACCCATATAAATGTCCATGGTGCCCTCCATCCTGTTCGTATCCAGAGCCCTCCTCCGAATCGAGTATCAAGAACCTTATTTGTGACACGAACTTTCCGCATCCCGTAACGGTTTCAAATATACAGCCTTTAACAGTTCTCTGGCCTTCCCCTCCATTATAATGCCATCATCCTTTTGTCCAATACGCAACTCTGTAAAAATTCTATGATTCTCTCTCCACGCTCGGTAATAAAGTTTGGTGTTAGTGTGAAAATGGGTTGATACAGTGTTTGAGTCCGTTTTATAGGACTTA
>OFGF01000180.1_pt1 | contig 61974 bp, 58 predicted proteins | sample 1521711 | NCBI WGS metagenome assembly OFGF01 (sample SAMEA3504092, study PRJEB24116) | mouse gut metagenome | biome: mouse gut; feature: mouse-associated habitat; material: faeces | place: Denmark | collected 2011 | reverse complement strand
GTGACTTTAACGCAATTTGGCACGCCGCTGTTTGCCGCCATCGCCGCCCTGTACCTGTTCCTCACCGTTCGCATCGAGGACGCCTGCATTTTGGATTTCATCCGAAAGGCGGGCGTCTACTTTATCGGGAGGTCCCGGCTGTATCGCTGGGCCTCCCCGTTTTATATGGAGGTGACCGAAAACGAAGATCACAGAGAGAAGAAGGAGAAAAAGCACCCGCTCCCTGATGCAGGTGGAGCGGATCACCGAGCATAGCATCATCACGCCGCAGGGAGAGGAGATCGTGCTGTTTCTCCTCCAGCCCACCAATGTGTCGGTGCTGTCCAGAGAGAGCCTGCGGGCAAGAGTCAACGCCCTCATGCACGTCCTCAAGGGCTTCGTGGAGGTGGAATTGCTCTGCCTCAACTCCCGTGAAAGCTTCGAGCATAACAAGCGGTATCTCACCGGCAGGATGGAGCAAGAGGAGAGCGTCCCCATCCGTACCCTGCTGGAGCAGGACCTGCGGCATCTGGACGAGATACAGAGCCGCACCGCCACCGCCAGGGAGTTCATGCTTATCATTCGCCCCCGGAACATCAGGGAGCGGGAGATGTACCCCTACCTTTCCCGGCTGGAGAAGATGATCCGGGAGCAGGGTTTTACCGTCCGCAGGGCCGGATACGAGGACATCAAGCGCATTTTGGCGGTCTACTTTTCCCAGGATGTTATCTCCGAGGGATACGATGATTTCGATGGACAGAGATGGCTCCTCAAAGGAAACCAGAGCGACTACAAGGCCGCCAGTGTCATGGAGGAGGCCGAGGTCCTCCAGACCTTTCTGGACCTCATCGCCCCCGCCGCCATCCGGTTCGAGGTGGACCGCTATATGGTGGGCAATACCTTCCGCTGTGTTTGGGCAGTGCGGGGATACCCCACCTCCACCGAGGAGCAGGCCCTCCTTCAGCGGCTGGGGGAGCGGGCCGGGGTGACCCTGCATATCTACACCCGGCTGGTCTCCCCGGCGGAGGAGCGAAAAATATTGCAGGCGGCGGACAAGGCCAACCGCTTCAAGGGGAGCAGTACCGACATTCGGGAGATGGTGGAGGCGCAGAGCAACCTGGAGGACGTCTCCTCTATGATCCGCACTGCCCACCGAAACCGGGAGCCGTTCTTCCACACAGCGGTATATATTGAACTTATCGCCAGAACAGAGCAGGAGTTTTCCGAGTTGCGGGACAGCGTAGAAGCAGAGTTAGGCCGGGGGAAGATCAGCGTGGACCGGCTGCACCTCTGCCAGCAGGACGGGTTCCTTTCGGTGATGCCCAGCGGGCATAACGCCTTCGGGGAGGAGTTTGAGCGGATGCTCCCGGCCTCCAGCGTCGCTAATCTCTTCCCCTTCGCCTACACCGGCAAAACTGACCCCAACGGGTTTTACGTCGGATACGATAAATATGGTTCGTCCATCATCGTGGACCTGGAGCGGAGGGCGGCGGACAAATCCAACGCCAATACCCTTATTTTGGGCAGTTCCGGCAAAGGCAAAAGCTACTTCTTGAAACTCCTTCTCTGCAACATTCTAGAGAGCGGGAAAAAGGTGATCTGCTTAGACCCCGAAAACGAATATGAGGAGATCACCCGTTGGTTGGGCGGGGCTTATCTGGACCTGACCAGCGGCAAAAACCTCATCAATGTGCTGGAGCCTCGGATGTGGAGCCATTGGGATGACCAGGCGGAGGGCGACGTCCCCGCCGCCTTCCGTGGCGGCACCCTTCTGTCCCAGCACATCTCCTTCCTGCGGGATTTCTTCCGCAGCTACAAGCCCTTCGACGACGGCCAGATCGACACCATTGAGATCATGCTGGGGCGGTTGTATTCCAAATGGGGGCTCAAAGACAACACCGATTTTTCTTTGCTGGGCCCCACCGATTTTCCCACCCTCTCCGACCTGTATGACCTTATGGACGCCAAGTACCAGCGGATCAAGGCAGAAGGAACAAAGGAGGAGTTGTACACCCCGGAGTTGCTACGGTCTGCTCTCTTGGGTCTCCACTCCCTGTGCAAGGGGGCGGATTCCAAGTTTTTTAACGGCCACACCAGCGTTGACGCCAGCTGCTTCGTTACCTTCGGGGTGAAGGACCTCATGGAATCCGGCAAAAACATCAAAGACGCCATGCTCTTCAATGTCCTATCCTATATCAGCCACGCCCTGATCTCCGGCGGGAACACGGCGGGGGTGTTTGAGGAACTCCATGTTTTCCTCTCCAACCCGGTGGCGGTTAGTTACATTCGCAACGCCATGAAACGGGTAAGAAAACGTGGCAGTATGATCGTCCTCAGCAGCCAGAACATTGAGGACTTCCTGCTGCCCGGCGTGGCGGAGATGACAAAGCCGCTGTTCTCCATCCCTACCCACCACTTTTTGTTCCATCCGGGGACCATCGACAAGCGGGCCTACATGGACGCCCTCCAGCTGGAGGAGACCGAGTACAAGCTGATCCTGGACTGCCAGACCGGGTGCTGTCTCTACAAGTGCGGGGCGGAGCGATATAATCTGGTAGTCAAAACCCCGGAGCATAAGCTGGCCCTGTACGGGGCGGGAGGGGGGAGGTGAGATTTATTTCCCTGTTCTCCCCATTTTCGCCCACAGATGTGCTATAATTGAGCCCAGAAGAAAAGGAGGGGATCGGATGGGGCCCTATGAAAAGGCCGTTGCCCTTTGGAGAAGCTGGCAGGTGCGCTCTGCCGCTGACATCGACCTGCGGCTGGACAGCTTCCGGGTGTTGTTTGCCTATCACTCCGGCAGGATCGAAAACCCGGAGGTCACCTACCACGATACCAGGGAGATCTTCGAGAACGGCAGGGTGGTCAGCTACACCGGCAGCCCCCGGACCATCTTCGAGCAGCAAAACCAGAAGCTGTGCTATGAAGCCATCAAGGAGCGGCTGGTGAAAAAGGAGCCTCTTTCGGTGGAACTGGTCCGGGAGATGCACCGGCTCCTCGCCAGCGGCACCTACGATGAGCGGCGGTATCTGGAAAACGGGGAACGCCCTGGCGAATTCAAAAAACACGACTATGTGACCGGCGTCAACGAGGTGGGCTCCTCCCCCGAACAGGTGGAGGAGGACCTGGAGGAGCTGCTGGAGGCTTACCGGGACGGCACGCTGCGGGAGGAGTAGGCGAGCGAAAGGCATTCTCAGGCGCATGCCTTCTGCCGCAGGGTCTGCCTGGGGCATCCGGAAAACGCCTGAGACATAGTTACCTTATGGCGCCGCCGGAAGGGTTGCCGTACATGCGGCTGCGAGTCCCGTCTGCCGCTCCGGTGTCGTTTGTAGTACCGTTCGTGGTGGTGCCGTTTCCGGAATTGTTATCATTGCCGGTGAGGTCATCCGTGATATTGTCGATGCCGTCGGTGACGTCGTCCACTGCATCGTCGATGGCATCGCCCGCGTCGTCCAGCAGGGAATCGTCATCCCCCTGGGTGGCGCCGCCTTCTCCAACGCCGTTGCCGGTGTCATTGCCGTTTCCGGCATCATTGCTGTTGCCGGTGCTTGAACTGTTTCCGGCATCTGAGCCAGTGGTGCTGCTCTCGGCGGAACTGCTGCCAGAGCTTTCGACAGAGCTGCCGTTGCCTGAACTGCTGCCAGCAGCGCTGGAGCCGGAATCCTGGGTGCTGGTTCCGGCCATGCTGTCAGAGCTGTTGTCCTTTTTGTCGTTGTTGGTGCAGGCAGTAGCCATGCATACATAGGCAAGCACCAGCCCTAACGCCAAGAGCTTTTTGGCTCCTGCAAGTTTTTTCCCTTTTTTCATAGTTTCCTCCATTCTGCTGCGTGGATATTTTGTAATGTTGACATAGAAGTGCAACATGTCAACTCCTGATTCCATGTGCGCGGGGCGCACGAAATCATGGTTTAATAGGAAATACATCAGACTATTCTGTGCGGAATCCACATCTGACGGAGAATTCTGCGCGGAATGGCTGATATGCCACTAGTATGTGACTTGCGGCAGGTTTTATACGGCGGGGATCAAAAAAATTTTTTTGACGGGGAGGTACGGGATGGAGTTCAGGCCATGCATCGATATCCACAACGGCCATGTGAAGCAGATTGTAGGCGGGAGCCGCTATCTCCAGGGAGGCCCTGGACGCCTCCTCGTAGGTCTCCGCCACGGAAAGCCCTCCTCCCAGCGCCTTCTCAAAGAAGCGTCTTCTGGAAAACTGCTCGTACTCGTGCATCTCCTCCTGATATATGGCCTGATAATCATCGGCCTGGGCTGCCTGCTCGATCTTCTCCCTCAGTTCCACCAGCACTTTCTTCATGGTCTGCTTGGTAACGGGCTTGAGCAGATATTGCTCCACTCCCAGTTCAATGGCCGTCCGGGCATATTCGAAATCATCGTAACCGCTCATAATAAGTATTTTAGTTCTGGGCAATTCCGCGTTTACCATCCTGGCCAGGGAAAGGCCATCCATGAAGGGCATCTTGATATCCGTGATCAACACATCCGGGCGGACCTGGCGGATCAGGGGAAGAGCCATCTCCCCGTCCGCCGCCTCCCCCACAAACCGATATCCATACTGTTCCCAGGGGATGGTGTTCTTAAGTCCCTCCCTGATTACGGCTTCGTCCTCTACCAAAAACAGCTTTAACATGCCCCACCTCGTCAATAATTTCTTTTATCCAGATACCGGCTCACATTCTCCTGGGTAAAGACCTGTTCCTCGATATAAAAGGTCTTTTCCACTTCCTCTCCCCGCTCCAGGGCCCGGATGACTTGCTCCACCCACTCTCCCTGCTCCGGGTTACATTCGATATCCACATTGATCACACCCTGTTCCACCAGCTTCAGGGCGGATTTCACGGCATCAAAGGATACTACGATCACATCCCCCTCCACACCTGTGGTGATTCCCCGCCGGTTCATGGCTTCCAGCGCCCCGAAAGTCATATCATCGTTCTGAGAGATTACCACGTCAATCTCCTCATATTTGTCCAGAAGATGATCCATGACCTCCCGGCCTTTGGCCGTGGTGTATTCCGCATCCACCTGCTCCAGGATGATCCAGTTAGCATGGGTGCAGGCCACCTCCTGGAAGCCCTGGGTCCTGCCGATAGCAGAGGTGGCGCCTTCGGTTCCCTGTAATACCACGATTTGGATTTCCTCTTCCTGCCGGCCCTGCCGCTCCAGATCTGCCTCCAGCCATTCCCCTGCGCGCCGGCCCTCCCCGTGGAAGTCGGAACCCACCCAGGCGGTATACAGGGTCTCGTCCTTTACATCCACCTGCCTGTCCATTAGGATCACCGGGATTCCCGCGTCCCTGGCCTCCTGAAGCACCACGTCCCAGCCGCTCTCCGTGATGGGGGAAAACACGATATAATCCACCTGACGGGAAATGAAACGCCGAATGGCCTTGATCTGGTTCTCCTGCTTCTGTCTGGCATTGCTGAAAAGCAGGAAATATCCTCTGTCGTTGGTAAACACTTCCTGTATGGAAGCGGTGTTGGCCGTCCTCCATACAGACTCGCTGCCGATCTGGGAGACCCCCACCACCACCAGGTTTTCATCCACCTCCGGCACCTCTTCTTCCCCGCTGACCCGGAACTGTCCTGCGCATCCTCCCAGGGTAAGTGCCAAAAATCCCAGGAGAAAACAGGCTTTGCTGACCGAAGATATGTCCCTCTGTTTCTTTATCCCCATACTTTCCCCTTTCTGCCGGATGAAACCAAGGCTGACGGCTCCCCTGTTACTCCGTCAGCCGGGCTCGGGCTTCTGCACAGCGCTTTCATGCGGGTGTAAAGCCTCCCGGGCCATCCGGACAGCAGGTATAATCACTTCCACCATGGTCCCCCTTCCCTTGGCCGAATAAATCCGAAGACCGTATTCCTCCCCGAAATACATATGGATTCGCTCGTTTACATTGGCCAGGCCAAAGCCCTTTTCCGCCTCCTTACAGGGACGCTGTATCTCCCGCCGCAGCTGCTCCAGTTCTTCCCCGTCCATGCCCGCGCCATTGTCCCGCACCGTCAGACGAATTATGCTGCCATCCTTCTCCCCATGAATATGAATATAGCCCCTGGCCCTCTTGTACTTTATGCCATGGTACAGAGCGTTCTCCACCAGGGGCTGCAATGTCAGCTTGGGAATCTGGAAGTCATACACCGTCTGGTCCAGCTGGATGTCATACTCCAGGATGTCCCGGTAACGCATCCCCTGAATCTCCAGATATCTGCGGATATGCTCCTCCTCCTCCCGGATGGTGATAAATTCTTTTCCTCTGCTGAGTACCAGCCGGAAAAAGCCGGAGAGGGTAATCACCATGTTCACCGCCTGGTCCGTCTCATTTCCCTCGATCAGCCAGACTATGGTATCCAGCGTATTGTACAGGAAATGAGGATTGATCTGTTCCTGCAAAAGCCGCAGGTCCATCCGGCGCATCTTCTCTTCGTCCTCCCGGATTTGATGGACCAACATTTGGATATTCTCCGCCATATTGTTGAAACCCTGGCCCAGAGCGGCAATCTCATCCTGGGTATGTATCCGGGCCCTGACCGAAAAATCCCCCTCAGCCACCTTTTCCGTGGCCTCGTACAATTCCTGAATGGGATGCAGAATGCCTTTTGCAATCAGAAATGTGACACCCACCACCAACAGCGCCAGCGCCGCCGTGATCACACTGCACAGAATCAGAAACTGGTTGATCTGCTGATGCAGCTGTCGGCTCACCTTTTCCATGCTCCTGGTCTGGTAATAGATATAGTATTGAATATCTTCCTGAATCAGTTCTGTCAATATGTAGATATTATTGTCCAACTCCTGGATATTCTCGTTGTAGTTGCCGCCCGCCAGAGCGCTCTTGCGCATATAATCCACCCTTTTCTCCAGGGTGTCGATATTCCGAAGCATACTCTGGAGCCACATCATGCTCTCCCCCTCGGTGGTCATATCCATCAGCCGGGAAAATGCCTCTCTGCAATCCCGGATCAGAGCGTAAGGATCCTGCAGCGCAGGGTCCTGGGCGATCTCATCAAAGGACACATAGCCCACCACCAACTTGTACAGGCTTTCGTCCATCTCTTCTTTAAAAACCAGGTTATAGTTGTTGGCAACCGTAATATTGTTTACTATTTCATCGTAATTCCGACTATAATTGAGCATGGAAGTCAACAGATACATCGCCAGCAGCAAAAAGGGCAGCGCGGCAATCAACGACATCAGCAGCAATTTGCGGCGGATGGAAAACCGAATGTTCCTTTTCTTCTGATTATACGCGAAATCCACCCCGACCCCCATCTGCCCCTGCGGGCGCTTTATCTTTACATCCCATCCCCCGGCCTGTCACCGGGCCGAAATTCATAAAGCCATCTTCTCACGAAAGAACTCCACAAAACCTTCATATCCCACCAGTTCGTCCGCGTCGTGAGCGTTGACATCGTAATAATACGCCCCATCCTCCAGTCTCCTGGACAGACTGTCCAGAGGAAAGCCCGGACGCCGTACCGCATGGGGCCTGGCCGTGAGCAGGAAGCGTCTGCTGGCCAGGCTCTCCTCCATGGATTCATAGATATGCTCCCGGTCCAGAACCAGACAGACGGCATTTCGGTATCTGGCCGTCAGATCCCCATAACAGCCCGCCAATCCCCCATAGTAATCCATCATGGCCTGGTCATCCAGGTAGACGCCCTGGGGGGAGCGCACATGCAGTCCCGGCTGCAGTTCCTGGGGCAGTCCCTCCAGATACAGTCCCGAATCACAGGAAAAAAGCGGCATACCGTAGTGGTCATAGTAAAAAAGCGCCTTCTGACGGGCGTTTTCAAGAGGGCTGCTGCCCTCCTCCGGCGCCGCAGGCACCTGCTCCATGTCCCTGAGACTGACCAGACAAATGCCCAGAGGCTGCAGAGCGTCTCTCATAGCCGTGTATTTGGCCGGATTGGTGGTGGCAAAAAGTAACCGCATAGATCCTTCCCCCTATCTGGTGTTTTGCTTTCCCGCTTTCTCCACATAGTGCTCCGCATTGCGGCGATTGGCCTGAATCTCCTCCTCGGTCACCCGGCGTTTAATCCGCCCGGGACTGCCCATCACCAGACTGTTGTCCGGGACCTCCATGCCCTGGGGCACCAACGCGCCTGCGGCAATAACGCAGTTGCGCCCGATGCGGGCATGATTCATGATAATGGCCCCCATGCCCACCAGACTGTTGTCCCCCACCCGGCAGCCGTGAAGGATGGCGCCATGCCCCACGGTCACATATTCTCCCAGATTCACTTCCCCTCCGGGATCCATATGCAGCACCGCATTATCCTGGATATTGCTGCCCCGGCCCACGCGGATGGGGCCGTCGTCTCCCCGCAGCGTGGCATTATGCCAGACGCTGGTATCCGCCGCCAAAGTAATGTCTCCGGACAGACAGGCACTGGGAGCCAGATAGACCGCCTGTGAAGGAGATGTGCCCTCCTGGTGGGGCGTGTCCTGCCAGTTCAGCCGATGCAGCGCCCCCTGCTCCTGCAGACCCGGAAATCCCTGCCGGCGCAGCGCTTCATATAGTACAATGGCCACGGAGTTGGACAGATTCAGGGAACGGATATCGGGAAGCATGGGGATGCGGATGCAATACTCCTGATACTCCACCAGCAGTTCCTCCGGAATCCCGGCACTCTCCTTGCCGAACATGATATAATCCTCCGGCCCGAAATCCGCCTCCGTATAGCATTTTCCGGCCTTTGTGGTGGCCATCCAGATTCTGGCCCCCGGATGTGTCTCCCGGAACTCCTGAAAATTCATATACCGGGTCACATCCAGCTTTTTCCAATAGTCCATCCCGGCCCGGCGGATAGATTTCTCATCCAGATTAAAGCCCAGGGGCTCAATCAGGTGCAGGCTGGCTCCGGCCGCCACACAGGTACGTCCGATATTGCCGGTGTTGGCCGGGATCTCCGGCTGGTGCAGCACAATATGCATAGTATCCTCTTTCCCCATACCCCAAGCGGAACTTGCGGTATGCCATTGATCAATATTTGGATGCGCAGCATCCGGACATATCCGCAAGTTGGTTTTCGGAAGGCAGGACTATGCCTGCCTTTCCTCCCGCAGCTTCGTGATAAAGCGGTTTAACCGGGACATGGCCTCCCGCAAAGTATCCAGAGAGTAGGCGTAGGAGATTCTCAAAAAGCCTTCGCCGCTGTCCCCGAAAGCCGTGCCGGGCACCGCCGCCACTTTCTCCGCCTCCAGAAAAGCATTGGCAAACGCCTCGCTGGTCATGCCAAACTCCTTGATGCAGGGGAATACATAGAAAGCCCCGAAGGGTTCAAAACATTCCAATCCCATCTCCTGAAAAGCGTTGAGCAGAAAACGCCTGCGCTGGTTGTAGGAGAGTTTCATCTCCTCCACATCTCCGTCCCCGTTTTTCAGCGCTTCCACAGCCGCGTACTGGCTGGTGGTGGGAGCGCACATAATGGCAAACTGATGAATCTTGGTCATCTGCTCTATGATGGCATGAGGCCCGCAGGCATAACCCAGCCTCCAGCCCGTCATGGCATAGGCTTTGGAAAAACCGTTGATCAGGATGGTTCTCTCCTGCATGCCCGGCAGGGCCGCAATAGACACATGTTTCTCCTTATAGGTCAGTTCACTGTAAATCTCATCCGACATGACAAATATGTCATGCCTGATAATCACCTCTGCGATGGCCTCCAGATCCCTGCGCTCCATGATGGCCCCGGTGGGATTGTTGGGAAAAGGCAGAATCAGCACCTTAGTCTTGTCCGTAATAGCCTCCTCCAGTTCCCGGGCTGTCAGGCGGAACTCGTTTTCCGCCTTCAGGTTCAGGATCACGGGTTTCGCCCCTGCCAGGATGGCGCAGGGTTCATAGGACACATAGCTGGGCTGGGGGATAATCACCTCATCCCCGGGGTTGATCATGGCCCGCAGACCTATGTCAATGGCCTCGGAACCGCCCACGGTGATCACCACTTCCCTGTCCCAGGCATATGTAATTCCCTGCTTTCTCTTTAAGTAATTGCACACCTCCTGACGCAGTTCCTTCAGGCCCGCGTTGGAAGTATAGAAGGTTCTTCCCCGCTCCAGGGCATAGATGCCCTCGTCCCTGATATGCCAAGGCGTATCAAAATCCGGTTCGCCCACGCCCAGGGAAATGGCGTCTTTCATTTCGCTGACAATATCAAAAAATTTTCGGATACCAGAGGGCTTAAGCGCAGTCACCTGGTCTGACAATGGATTTCTCATGGCGTAATCTTCTCCCTCTCGTCTTCGTTTTTCTGTACAAAAATGGTCCCGTGATCCTTATATTTTTTCAGGATGAAATGGGTGGAGGTGCTCAGCACCCGGTCCAATGTGGACAGTTTGTCTGATACAAAGCTGGACACCTCCCGCAGAGTCTTGCCCTCCAGAATCACCATCAGGTCAAAGCCGCCGGAAATCAGGTATACGCTCCTGACTTCAGGGTAGCGGTAGATGCGCTCCGCCACGTTGTCAAAGCCCTGTCCCCTCTGAGGGGTCACCCGCACCTCGATCAGTGCCGTCACTTTCTCGTTGGAAGTCTTCTCCCAGTTTACCAGCGTGTGATATCCGCAGATCACACCCTCCTTCTCCATGACCTCCAGTTCGTTTACCACGTCCGTCTCCCGGACACCCAGTATGACAGCCAGTTCCTTCAGGTCGATCCGGCTGTTTTTCTCAATAATAGTCAACAATTCTTCTCTCATATGATATCTCCTTATTTCCTTTTACCTCATATATTTATAGATCTCGTCCTGGACAGGCTTATCCAGATAACGTTTTTCGTCTCCATTATAGAGCAGCCTGTCACGGCCGGCTGTAATCCGGCCTATAACTGCCGCGGGAATCCGTTCCGCGGCCAGCCTGTCCGCCAGCGCCTCCCCATGGTCTGCCGCCAGCACCAGGCAGCCGGAAGAGGCCAGCATATAAGGGTTCACCCCGCAGAATTCGCATATCTCCACCGTCTCCTGCCTGATGGGGATTTTCCGCAAGTCTATGGACAGTCCGACACCCGAACTCTCTGCCAGTTCCCAGAGAGCCGCCAGTATACCGCCTTCCGAGGCGTCATGCATGGCCAGGATGCCGGACTTCACGGCGGATGCAGCCTCCGGAATCACGGACAGGTAGCGGTCAAAACCCTCCGCCGTCTCCACCAGATGAGCGGGATACCGTTCCAGCAGCCGCTGCCTGTTGATCCGGGCCAGCAGGGCAGTTCCCTCCAGGGCAACCCATTTAGTCAGCACAATCTCCTGTCCGGGCCGGAGACCTCGGGTGACACGCAAAGGTTCACAGGCCCTACTCGCAGATCGGTTCGGACATTCCAAAGCCTGCGCCGAATCTCCCTCCAGGGACGCACAGGCGGCGGTTTCCGGCCCCTCCATGGGAGTTCCGTAGACCGTGACACAGGCCAGGGGGCAGTCCACATGACGGCTCACGGTGGTATGCCCTCCGGCTATCTGCATCCCCATTTGGCTGCCGGTTTCCTCCGCCGCCGCCATAAGCTGCCTCAGAAGCGCTTCCTCCGCCTCCTCCGGCAGCAGCAAAGTGAGCAGCACAGCCAGAGGCCGGGCTCCTGCCGAAGCCAGATTGTTGGCGCATCTGGTCAGCAGCCGGGCCATGTCGGCCCCCTCCTCCACCGGAGCCTGGGAGACGGCGGAAGCGCAGAGACCGGACGGCGCAAAAATGGCGCAGTCCTCCCCTAACCCTGCGCCACTTAACACTTCCTGTCTCCGAAACCTGATTTGCTTTAATACGGAGCGTTTCAAAACGCTGTCCGATATCTTCCCTGGTCTCATCCTCTTCCGCCTTCTCCCATGGGCCGCTGCCTGCCCCGGCAGACAACCCGGCCAGACATTCCTCTTTTGCAGCCCCTTTCCCCGTATTATTACTGGGGAGCCATGGCCGCCAGCGCCTGCTGCTGGGCCACAATGGCAATCACATTCCGCACATTGGCCACACTGCCGCTGTTGATGGCGTCAATAATAGCCGCGTAAGCAGTGGGGTCTGCCGTGGCCACGCCCACATGATAACTGCTGGGCACCATCTTGTAGGAACTGCTGTTGATCTGGGTGCGTTCCACCTCCACACCGTTCTCTCTTACCACTTTCCAAAGTTGGGCCTTGTACCCGATATGGGCGCTCTCACCCTTCACCAGATAACCGATGGGCTGGGATGCCTCCGCGTACAGCATCTCCCCCGGCGGGTTTATAACTTCCAGCACCTTACTCTCATAAGTCACTGTCCGCTCACTGCTGCGGGTCTCATGCCCATAGATATTAAAGGTAATGCGTTTTCCGTCAATGATACCTTCTATATAGATGGGAATATCCAAATTATTAATAAATTTAAAATCTTTACCGGAGGATTCCGCAATGGCCGCATCCGCCGAAGGATCCACATAAGTAACAATCATGGAATGGTTGTAGCGCTGCGTCACTTCCAGTTCCGCCCTGAGCACCGCATTGTACAACGTGGTAGACACCTGGCAGATGCCGCCCCCTATGCTGTCCACCACTTTGCCGTTCAGATAGGAACCCGCCATAAAATACCCGTTCTGCTGAGTAAAGGGGGCAACCGCCTCATAGGTGGAGAATTCCTCACCGGGATACAGGGTGGTGCCGTTGATCAGATTGCATCCATTGGTCACATTGGCGCTTCTGTCCGCCCCCGAGGATGAAAAGGAGGTGGTAAAACTGCCCAGCAGATCCGTCACCTGAGCCAGGTCCTGGGCCGACCCCTGGGGCTGTTCCACCAGGATTTCCAGTCCGATGGAGCAGGGCTGCAGGTCCCATTCCTTTGTCATATACTCATATACGGTGTCAATGGAAGCCTCCACGTCCAGCTTGTAGCCCACCTGACCGTCCACCACGGAAAACACGCCGTTCTCCCTTTTCAGGACAGCATTTACCACCGGCTGGTCATAGACGCTGCACTGCTCCGCCAGAATCTGATTAATGGCATGAATGTCATAATCAAACGTGAGTTCAAAATTCATGGGCTCCCGCCGCAGATCCTTAAGCATCTTATAGCGGACGATCACATTACCCTGCGTACCCACAGCCAGCGCCTGATCCAGGATCTCCGGATTGCTCCAGCGGATACCCAAGTCTCCCACAGTGACCTGCACCTCCGCGTCGTTGGAGGTCAGCAGGGTAAGCTGTATGGGCTTCAGATTCTCCTCTATATACTGCTCCACGGCATCGGCGGCCTGTTGTTTGTTCATGCCGCTCAGATCCATGCCCTGGATCAGCACACCCTCTTTCAGGGTGGCCTGCCCCGCTGCCCGCACGGGCAAAACCATACCGCACAGTAACGCCAATGACAGAATTGCCAGGCCCCAATGTCTCACCCATCTCTTCATTACAAACCAGCCTTTCTTGATAAACCATTGAAAATTCAGATCAGATATGCTAAGGTAGGAATGATCATCGCCAACACGATCAGCAGTACGATCACGGCGGATATAATCCTTTTTGTTTTTTTGTTGTGGAAATTCATCATAAGAATTACCTCCTATATTTCCGATCCTGAAAGGATATTATAAATGAATTTACTTATTTTTGCAACCTTTATCCTCTTTACCAGCATACTTTCCATAGTCATCAGACGGCATAACCGTTCTGACAAAAAGCACCAGGAACAGTTCTGGGAACGGGAGGCCCGGGCCAATCATGTACGCCGCAAATCTCTGGACAATCTGGCCTATATAAGCCTGCCGCTGGAGTCACTGCCCACACAGGCCATGGCGGATGATGCCGTGGTCAGGGACTGTCTGGACACCCTGGAATACCTCTCTCATGAAAAAATTGTCAATTTGGCAGGATATACCAATACGGACTTAAAGCTGGCATACGGAACGGCCAATATCACGGCTCTTTCTCAGTACGACCAGAACTTTACCCTGCTGGTCCAGACCCTGCAGAAATGGGCGGAGGCGCTGCACCGGGAGGGATATGCCCGGGAGGCCCGGCAGGTTCTGGAATATGCTGTGCTGGCCATACAAAGTGACGCTGGCACCTCCTATCGTCTGCTGGCCTCTCTTTACGATCAGGAGAATGAACAGGCAAAGGTGGCGGCACTCTACGACGCCGCCCTGCACCTTACCTCGCCCTCCGGCAAAACCATCGCCCGCACTTTGCTGAAAGCATATCCCTATCTCAGCGCCGCGAAGCCCTAGGGCAAGTCCCTATTGTACTATCTTATGCCATGCCGGGGGCCGATATGCCTTCCCCCATTCACCAATTCTCCGGCCCGTCACAGTTCCAGCTTCTCCGCCACCTGCCGCCAGACCTCCTCATCGGTGTCCGGCAGCGCTTTGTGGCTGATTCTGCATGCCTCGCACACCGCGTAATAGAAATAATTGTGTCCTGTCACCAGGGTCTTTTTTACGGCCCTGGTCAGATACAGCCCATAGGCTTCAATGCCGCTTTCCCGGAAATCTTTTAAAAGGCCCTCCACATCATAGCCGATGGTGAGAAGTTCCATCTCCCAGCCCTGGGAAGTCCCCTCCATCAGGGCAAACTGAGCGTGCCGTCCCTGCTCGTCCACGGGCAGGCCCAGGGATCCCGGATTCAGATAAGTCTTGCCATAGAGCCGACTGATCTCCTGGTGATGGGTATGCCCCCCCAGCAGATACCGGGTTTCCAGCCTCTCCATGGACTGCTCCTTCAGAGCCTCGTCAAATTGAAAGTTCCCCCGGACCGCTCCCGGTGCCCCATGACATATGGTCAGCGCCGGGCAATCCCCCAGCTGCAGCACAGCCTCCGACGGCATGGCCTCCATCCAGTCCAGATCCGCCCCGGACATATGCCGATAGGTATAGTACAGCGCCCCGTTGGGCGAACTGATATGCCAGCCCTGGTCCTGTCTGCGGTTATCCAGCAGATATTCTTCCCGGTTGCCCCGGAGCAGATGACAGGGATATTTCTTCTCCATCTCATGGAGCAGGGACAGCGTGCGTTCCGGGTAAGGGCAATCCGTCACATAATCTCCCAGGCCGATGACGGCATCCACCCGGCAATCCTCTATATACGCCAGAAATGCTTCCAGCGCCTTGTAATTGCTGTGTATGTCACTGATTACCGCAACTCTCATCCTTCCTTTTCCCCCTATCCGAAACCTTGCCGAAACCACACTGCCCGCCAAGCGCCGCAGGGGCCCTCACGGCCCCCCGCATACGCTGCGCAAATCCTACATCTTACAGGGACCGTCTCCCACCTCCACCACATAGAAATCAGCCGGGTAACCTATCTTCTCCTGATAAGCGGCTCCCACCCGGGCGATAAAGCTGTCAATGGCCTGCTCCTCCACGATACTTACCGTGCAGCCTCCAAAGCCTGCCCCCGTCATGCGGGAGCCGATAACGCCTTCCACTTTCCAGGCTTCCTCCACCAGGGTATCCAGTTCGGCGCCCGTCACCTCATAGTCGTCCCGCAGGGATATATGGGAGGCATTCATCAGCCGTCCGAACGCTGCCAGATCATTCTCCCGCAAAGCACTGACCGCGGCTATGGCGCGCCGGTTCTCGTACACCGCATGTCTGGCTCTCCTTTGACGCACCTCACTGCCGATGCTGTCACTGTGCGCTTCAAAAGCCTCTTCTGTCAGTTCTCCCAGTGAGTTGGCCTCACATACTTTCTGCAGTTCTTCCAGAGCTCTCTCACACTCACTGCGCCTCTCATTATACTTGGAATCCCCCAGGCCTCTCTTTTTGTTGCTGCAGGCAATTACAATCTTGGCCTTCTCCAGCTTTATGGGGGCATACTCATAGGACAGATCCGCCGTGTCCAGAAAGATGGCATGATCTTTCCTGCCCATGGCGATGGCAAACTGGTCCATGATCCCGCAGTTCACGCCGTTGAAACGGTTCTCAGAATACTGGCCGATCAGAGCCAGATCCTGGTTGGACACCGCAAATCCGAACAAGTCCCGCAGAATAAAGCCGGTAAGTACCTCCACCGATGCGGAGGAGGAAAGGCCGGAGCCATTGGGGATATTGCCGTACAGCAGAAAATCCATACCCGCAGACGCCTCCAGGCCCTTTTCCCCAAAGGCCCATATCACGCCTTTGGGGTAATTGGTCCAGTCTGCCCGGGGATCGGGCTTCAGTTCATCCAGGGAAGATTCCAACACACCCAGCCGTTCAAAGTTCATGGAGTAAAAACGCAGCTTCCGGTCCGGGCGCTTTCTCACCGCTCCGTAAGTGCCGATGGTCAACGCGCAGGGGAATACATGGCCCCCGTTATAATCTGTGTGCTCTCCGATCAGATTCACCCGGCCGGGCGCGAAATATACCTGTACGCCCTCCGCATCCCCGAATATCTCCGCAAACTTGCGTAGCATTGTGTCTTTCATGTTTCCCTCCAAACTTACAACATATACTCACGGGCATCCAGATCAGCCTGCACTCTTTCCAGATCCTCCCGGATATGCAGATGCTGGGGGCAGGCCTGCTCGCACTTGCCGCATTTGATGCAGTTCTTAGGCTGCTTCGCCTCGCCCAGTTCCTTCTCCCACTGGTACTTTACCACAGTATAATTCTGGTACATATGATAGCGGTTCCAGCAGCCGAAACTACCGGGAATATTTACTCCCGCAGGACAGGGCATACAGTACCGGCAGCCTGTGCAGCCGTTTTGGACCCGGCTCCGCATCAGTTCCACCACTTCCCTGACAGTGGCCTGCTCCGCCTCAGACAAAGGCTTAAACGCACCAAAAGTCTTTAAGTTGTCCTCCACCTGTTCCATATTGCTCATACCGCTCAGGATCACCTTCACATTGGACAGGGATCCCACCCAGCGAAGGGCAAAGGAAGCCATGCTGGCCTGGGGATCATGGGCATGGAATTGCTCTGAGATATCCGATGCGAAGGCCGCCAGGGAACCGCCCTTTACAGGCTCCATAATCACCATGGGCACACCCTTTTCCTCTGCCAGAGCATAGCCCTTCAGCCCGGCCTGTTCTTCCGCGTCCATATAGTTCAGCTGGATCTGGCAGAAATCCCAGTCCCGATAAGACAGGATCTGTTGAAAAGTCTCATAATTGTCGTGGAAAGAGAATCCGAGATAACGGATTTTCCCCTCCTCTTTAAGCTGTTCCAGGCGCTCCAGAACGCCCAGCTTCAGCACCTCGCCCCAGGAGCCTCTGTTCATGGCATGGAGCAGATAAAAGTCTATGTATTCGGTCTGCAGCTTTTCCAGCTGCCGGTTAAAGATCCTGTCCACATCCGCCAGGGATTTCACATCCCACATGGGCAGCTTGGTGGCCAGGTAGAAGCTGTCTCTGGGATGCTCTTTCAGTACTTCACCCACAAACAGTTCGCTCTCACCCCCATGGTAAGGCCAGGCAGTGTCGATGTAATTCACGCCTGCCGCCAAGGCGCGCTCCATCATGTCCCTGGCACGTTCCCTGTCAATCCTGCCCTCGCTGTCCGTGGGAAAACGCATACAGCCAAATCCCAGCAGAGAAGTCTCGATTCCCAGCTTCTCCATCTTTCTCAGTTCCATTTGCTTCACCTCATCCTTTCTTCGAGACAAATCGCCCCGAATGACTTTGGTTTTTTTACCCAAACAGTGCGCTCTCACTGCGCCAACCTGCCGTCCTGGGCAAAGGACAAGCCGAACCCCTGGCTGTAAGTATTGATTCGGCCGATAATCCGGGCGGCTTCCTCCCCCTGGGCGGGGGTGGGCTGGAAATTGTTCCGATCCTTCACGGAACTCACAGAGCAGGGGATAATCTGCACCTGCCGGTCCTCCTGCTTGACCCCGTCCACAAAGGTAAAGGTCTGCTGGAAAATCATGGTGTCCTTATCCACCGGGTTGCGATTGGCCCCGAAGCAGAAATTGGCCAGGCTGTATACGATGAATTTTCCATTATACTCCTCCACTCCCTGGAGTACATGGGGATGATGTCCTATAACCAGATCGGCTCCCAGGTCAATGCATTTACGGCCCAGATACTGTTGGTTCTCTGTGGGGTAATTGTCCTTCTCAATCCCCCAGTGACAACAGGCCAGAATCAGGTCTACCCCTTCTTCCTGCAATTTCCCGATGCCTTCCGCCAGCAGCTGCTCACTGCCCAGCCCCCAGGCCACTTCATTGACAGAGACAAAGCCGATGCGGATTCCCTTTTCCGTCTCATAGATCCCCACATTCTTGTCATAGGCGTAGACAATTCCCTCCGCCTCCAGCGCCGCTACCGTATCCTCGCTTCCCTTGGAGCCATAGTCCATTCGGTGGTTGTTGGCAAAACTCACCGCCTCTATATGTCCCGCCGTCAGCAGACGGGCATACGCAGGATCCCCTTTGATATTGTAGGTCCTGGACTCGTCCCGCTCCTCGCTGTAGGTCAGCACGCCTTCAAAATTGACAATGGTCATGTCGTCGCTGTCAAAATATTCCCGGACATTCTCAAAAAAATAGCCTTCATCCTCAATCTGGTCATAGACCTGACGGAAAGAAAACGCATACTCCTGTTCCTGATGGTTTCCCAAAGAACAATCTCCCGCTGCGGAGATGGTGATGGTCTGCATATGATTCTCCGGTGGGGGCGCCTCCCCCGGTTCCTCTTCCCCCTCCTCTGCCGCCGGCGTCTCAGGGGGAATGGGCTTTCCTATGATATCATACGGACCAGGGTCCTCCTCCGCGCCGGGCGTTTCCCCCCGGGGATTTCCCCAATCTCCGAATACGATGCGCATAAAAGGCAGGGGATCCTCCTCCGTCCCGTTGCCGCAGGCCGTCAACAACAGCACCGACAAAACTATCATGCCGGCCCGCAAAATGAGTTTCTTCACCGTATTGCCTCTCCTCGCAATTCCCTGTTTTTCTTCCATTCCACGCATCCTTATCTTACCACAAACCGCTCCAAATGTCATTCTCTTTCCGTAATTTCATTTTTTCTTCATTTCTCCTTGACAGGACCGTCCATACCACATATACTGAACCGTAAGAGTACAGAGAAAACAGGAGATGCGTGTCTGCAGACACCGCGTCCATGTTTTCTCTTTTTTTATTTTCAGCACAGGAGAAAGGAGTTCAGACCATGAACACATTGTCCCAAAAATTACGGCAGCAGAGCCCTCGTATCTGCAGGCTAAAGGAAAAATGCCCTATTCCCTGACTAACGATTATTTGTTCAGGGCATTATTGCAGGAAAACAACCATGTCTTAAAACACCTGATCTGCGCCCTGCTTCATCTGCGGCCAGAGGAAGTAGAGACAGCAGAGATCCAGAATCCCATTGTCCTGGGAAAAGCATTGGACAACAAGACCTTTGTTCTGGACATCAAGGTACTGCTTAACAATCATACCATTATTAACCTGGAGATGCAGATCATAAATTACCTGAACTGGCCGGAACGATCTCTGTCTTATTTATGCCGCAATTTTGATCAGCTGATAAGAGGACAGGATTACCTGGAAGTAAAGCCTGTTATTCATATAGGCTTTCTTGACTTTTCCCTTTTTCCGCAATATCCGGAATTTTATGCCGCCTATAGAATGCTTAATACAAAAAATCATCACGAACTTACTGACAAGTTTACTCTGCGTGTGGTAGAATTAAATCAGATAGAAAAAGCAACCGAAGAGGATCGCCGATGGAAAATTGATTATTGGCCGCCCTCTTCAAAGCCACTACATGGGAGGAGGCTCAAATGTTAGCAGAACAGAATTCGGACTTGGAAGAGGCCGTGGTAACTATGTACGAAATGACGGCGGAAGAAGCAATTCGGGAACAATGTCGGGCCAGGGAAGATTACTACCGAACCATAAACACTTTTAAAGCCGAAATCCAAAACAGGGAAAATGCGCTGGAAGAACTGAACAGACAACTGGCAATGAAGGACCATCAGTTAGAACAGCAGGCACGGCAGATCGAAGCCCAAAGCAAAGAAATCGAAGCCCAAGGCAAAGAGATTGAATCTCAAAGCAAAAAAGTAGAAACCCAGGGCAGGCAAATTACAGAACTATCTCAACAACTGGATACTTTAATGAAGCTGCAGACCATGCCATAGTCAGAACAAAACCCCGGCTTCTCCATATTTGAAGAGTCGGGGTTTGATTGTATCCGAAATCTGCTTAATTGGCTATCCAGCCTGTATTTCCGGGATTTCTGGTCAGATAACTCCTGGTGACCCAGGAGCCGCCTTCCATTGTCTGATATTCGGCCGCATTTGCACCGATCACAAATCTTGTGACATTGTCGATGTAGTATACGGGCCCATATTCCGTAATCGTGGGGCAATACATGATCTTGGGAGTCACGCCGCCTGCCACGGTGATGTTGGGATCCTTAAAACAGAAGAGCAATTTTCCCTTACAGCCCTTCATCTGGTCAACCTGTTGCTGGGTTACGCCATAGTCCGCATAGGGATTTGCCTTCGGTCTGAAGTTCGCGGGATCCGCCCATCCGGCTTCGTCCTGGAAATTCCAGTTTATAGGATCCATGTTCAGTCTGCACAGATACGGATTATACTCATAAATCTCCTGTATGATTCCTCCATAAGGCTTCGCCAAGTCATAACATTTCTGCTTTTCTTCCTGATCCATGACAAATGTCAGATAAGGCTCCCCTGCATATCCACCCGGCGTGCTGGGAACAGAAGAAGAAATGGGAATATCCCTTCTAACATCTTTGGTGTAATCCGGGTCATCGTGAATCAGCCCCACAAACCGCCTTAAATCATGAAAATAATATTTTTCGGAATCATCCCAGCCTCTGTCAAACATAAAGTATACCGTGTAATCGGTCATGGTATCCTGAGGTGTCACATATATGATATTGTCTCTGACCCAGGCTGCCTGACTGGAATTCCTGTACAGGATCGTCACCTCTTCAATGGGATAACTCTCTTCCACCACCGTTGTCTCCACCGTACCATCTTCCAATGTATGCTGATAAGTGATTTTCACATCGTATTTGCTGGTATCCCTCCAGTTATAGGCAGAGGCCACATGATACCGCTGAAAATATCCATATGTCTGCGAGGGCAGTTTGCCATTTTCTTCCCACTGATCCACAGTTACAGCCGCATGATAAGGGCTGCTGTATGCCTGAAGATTATAGAACCCATTGGCATCCCCGCTGTCAGTTGATACATTCAGAATCAGATTCCATACCTGTTCAATATGGGACATGGGAGGAATTTCAATATTCAGCAGGGCATTCTGGCTCCCTGTCCAGGGATTAAATGTCTGCTCTTCCGTCTTGATCCCCAGCGAGTTATATCCCACAAAACTCACACTGGCCGTGTGTTTATACAGGCTGGTCCCGTTGTCATAAATCCAGAAATCCCTTTCCGTCAGCGGTACGGTGATATCCAGTTTGCCATTCCGCCTCCAGGCCTGATATTCCAACTCCCAGCTTCCGCTTACGGTGCCGTATTTCTCTCCGGACTTATTGGTCATAACGGAGGAGCCGACAGGATATTGGCCTTCCGGGTGAACCGCCGTTGCCGTCACTTTCAGCGCGCATCCCTGGGTCATGTTCTGCTTAAGGCGGAAGGTAACATAGGGAACCTTGCCGTCCATGCCCTGGCCTGTCACCTCTATGTAATCCATGGCGTTTGGCATGGTAATATGGCCGTTGTCATCTTCCTTTGTAAATGCAAAGGACCAGTCTACTGCATAAGGATTCACATAATCCACGTCATACCATGCGCCGGGTTCCCTGTCCAGATTTGTGCCGTCCAGAAGAGCGGTGACTTTGTAGTTCGCCCCTGTTTTGTTCACAGTACCGTCAATCTTGAACCCATTCACATAAATGGCATTGACCCGCCTTACCAGCACATCTACATTTTGGGGGGCGACAGCGGCATCATCAGACTTTACCTGAAAGTGGAATGTATCGCTGGTCTCCCCCAGACCCACCGTAATGCGGGCGGTACTGTCATCCAGCACCGTCACGGAAGTTCCTGCCGCATCCGTATTCCCGCTCAGGCCCTCAATCCCAAATCCCCTTACGGAAGTACCCATAACCCGCACATTCAGATCATAGGTCTGCCCCGGTTCCAGAATGATCTTGTTCTCCACAAAAAGACTTGCCGTCCCGGACATGGCTGAGCCGCCGGATGTAATACCGTTTCTGGGAGTTACATGATAATCACTCTCATAATTTCTGGTATTTCCCGCGTCCGTAATTTTGAGGGCAAAATCCACATTGCCGCCCACATCCTGCCTCACCGAAAAATCCTGCACATTTTCCGCCAGAATATGAGGCTCCGTGTTAGCGCTGGTGATGTACATAATGTTACTGCCGTCCAGATACACCTGATATACAATGGTGGAGCCGGACTCCACTTTTTCTACGATCAGTGTATTGCCGTCGGCCTGTACCACCCTGTCCGAATCAATAATCAGATTGGTCAGCAGATTGGAGGTGATCTGGGCCTGCTGCTGCAGGTCCAATTCCGCATTGCCCCTCTGATAGCTTCTGGCGCTGACCACCATGGCAGTCCCTACGCCGGTAATGACAATGCTGAATATGGCGATTGTACAAATCAGTTCCACCAGCGTAAACCCTTTATGACTTTTCATCAGTCTCTTCCAACATCTCCTCATTACATCCACCAACTTCCTTACAACAAACCTATCTCAACCTGACTTTTCCCGTCAATGCGTCCAGTTCTATGGTCCTCATATAGCCTGTGGGGGAATAGGTCCCCTTGTAAACCTCTATTCTTGTGTAAACCCTGCCGTCTGCTTCCCCGGTCAGCGAGCCCGTGTCCCTCTGAAAACCGATTCTCCGGACCGAATCCAATTCCACCCAGGATTCGCTGTTTCCCACCTTGTAATATAGACGGACTTTCACTTCTTTTGCGCCGATTACCGACTCCCTCACCTTTTCCACAGGATGCCCGGCGTCCCTGACGCTGTTGACCAGCTTTTCCCGGACTGCCGCCCTGTCGTTCTCCATATAAAATTCCAGCCACGCCTCTGTGTTCCCCATGGCATTGGTGCGGTTCTGATTCAACGCCATCTCAATCTTTTTGGCACACTCATCCACAGGCTTTTTTGTGATCATCCCCAGCCCGAAGCCCGTCATGCCGATTATCACACCCAGGATGGCCATAACGATAATCAATTCTACCAGAGTCACGCCCCTGTTATCCCTTTTTTTCATGCCGCCGCCCATCCTACCGCTTTGTCCAGTTCATATAGTTAATACAGCCGCTGAAATCCAGCATTTCTTCCACTGATCCCTCCGCGCCATAGGTCTCGGACCAGCTGACCCGGGGAATCGTAACACAATAATCCGTGGAAATTATGGAACTGTAATGGCTGGCGCTGTCATATGTAAAAGTCACTCCCCGCAGAATAACCTGCCCATCGCTGACGGCCCTGCCGGTATCCCATCCGGACGCCGCCGCCACTTTCACATCCCAGTAATTACCATTTACGGCAGGACTCAAAACGCTTCTGATGCCGGCTTCCCAGTTGATCAGATCCGCAGAATCGGGAATCAAACCACAACGCTCCTTCCAGATTTTATCCAGTTCGTCACAAAAGCGCTGGCGATAATTGGCCTCTCTGGTCCCCTCGGCGCCCAGTCCCGCATATTCCGACATAGCCGCCGCGTATGCCTTGGCAAAAGCGATCTGCACATCCTTAGCCAGCTGCGCCCGCAGTTCCTCCACCGGCGTTTCCGCCTGATAAAAACTCTCCTTGGTGCGGTAGTCCGTTACTTTCATCTGGTAGTTCAGGCCGGATATATACAGCAGTACCGTGGCCAGTATCGTTATAAAAGTCACCACCACGAGAACCGTCACGATGGCCGAACCCGCATTATTGAGTTTATGCTTTTTCGTCTCACACCGCATATCCCTGCGCCTCCTGCCCTCTTGTTCTCTATGCCGCGGATTAATCTATAATGGTTCCTTTCAAGGTATTCAGCGGCTCCTGGCGGGGAAGTCCGCTCTCATAGATTGCGATTTCAATGTCATACATGATTTGCCTGTCCCGCACTGTCTCCAAGGGCATAGCGGTGGGCAGGGCCGGGGAGGCATTGCCCACAGTGGGGTAGTTTGCATAGGCCGCAGCATACCCGATCCCATGATAACGGGAACCGCTTCCGGATACATGGATTTTGGAATCCACTATGGTGCCTGTGTCGCTGCCCAGCATCACATTCAGATTATCATCATAGACATCCGCCCCGTTCAGATGCAGATTCACTTCATACACATTTTCCGCCGTGGACAGTCTGGCATCGCTGACAGCCAGATTCTTCTGCTTATAAATATAGCATTTTATATCCGTATCGGAACTATTGTTGATATAGATATGGTCCTCCCCAATGCGTACCGGGGAATCCGCTCCCGGCAGTCCCGAAACGGCAGGAACATACCTGTAGGCCGGATAATAGTACAGATTCAGACATTCCAGCGCCGACGCCTGATTAAAAATCTCTTTGGACATGCTGTTGTCATCGGATAAATCCATCTCATAAGTCTGTCCTGAGAGACTGAATGTGTCCGTTCCCCCATGTGTATCTTTGATATAGGGATAATCCGTCACATCGTAGGTGTAGGCACAGCTCACCTTTGCCGCATAATTACCGGTGCTGTCGTCAATGTCGATTCTCAGGTCCCTGCTGGTGATATGGATCTTGCTGCTGTCCACCTCCGCAGGAGAATGGGTAATGGCAGGAACGCTGGTGGCCGAGGGGTCGGGGGTAGTTCCCGGCGCTCCTCCGCCCAAAGCCGCGCTCTCATACTCGGTCCACTTCGCCGCCACTTCGCCCATGATCCCTCTCAGCGCGTCGGCGTCCATCCCGGCATATCCCACATAGGCCGCAGCATGTTCCTGGGTAGGAGGCTCATAGATCAGAGTACTGACCTGGGAGGCTTCGCTGCCATGAGGAAATACATCTATGCGCACATCATACAGCTCCTCCTGATACTGCATATGTGATATTTCAAATTTCAGATATCCACCGGGCACACCCTCATAATAGCTGCCCAGGCCCCCATTCAGATGATAGCCGCTGCCGGACACATTGGGATCATAAGAGACAAACTGGTCATATATTTCCTGCACCGAATACGCCTTGAAATTCTCCATCACGGTCTGAGCGGCGGCGGTGGTCTGCTGACGCTCTCTGGACCGGGCATTGTACCGGGCGGAATAGACGAAGGACTGCAGCACGGCCAGGATGACGATGGAGAGGATCGCAATGGCCGCCACCACCTCCACCAGAGACATCCCCACATTATTCCGTTTTGTACTGCTCCACATCTCTTTCATGGAAATACTTCCCTCTCTGCTCCGCTGTCTTTCACGTCAACTCTGTACAGATTCTCTACTGTTCGGACCGGCCGGCCCCGGCTTCCCCGCCTTCTTCGGCCCCTTCCCCGTTTTCAGCAGATTCCTCGCTGCTGTTATCGGCTTCCTCCCCGGAAACCGTAACCTCTCCAAATATATTATCCGTTCCGGCGATATAAGGTATCATGTCCGGCGCAACATATTCTTTGCCTGTGCCCTGTACGCTGTAAAAAACCAGATCTATATGACCGGACAGATTGGGATTCTCCGCATCCCCCTTGGAGTAGACCACATTCTGGATTCCGATCCGGTTACTGCTGTCGTAAATGGTCTGAATCATACGCTTCAATCCCGCATAACTCACCTCGTTCACATAGGCGGCGTCCAGATTGCGGAACTGGATGGCCTGACTGTACTTCTCGTTACCGGCTGCGGACACAGTCTCCGCCGGGACCTCGTGAATCACATCCCCCTTCTGCATGTTCACTGTCAAAAATGCCGCGCCGCTCTCCCTCTGCATCTCCACCGCCAGCATAATGGCGTCTTCCTCCCGGGCGTCCGCAGGGTATACCGCCAACAGTTCGTCCAGCATCTGCTCCAGCAGCCGGGTATCCGCCAGATATTCCTCACGGTGGTCATAGTATTCCTTGAGTTGGCTTACCCTCTGGGCCAGGATCACATTGGAGGTGTTGATGGCCTCCGCTTCCGTATTCAGTTTCTGATAAACAAACACATATACCAATATCAACAGCAAAGCTCCGAACGCCCCCACATACAACAGGAGATTTTTGTCTCCGCCGGTCTTTTTTTGCTGCTTCTTAGCCATCTATTCCACCTGCCCTTCCGCCTGCGTCCCATTGTTTTCTCCCTGCGACTGATTTTCCAGCTGGAAGGTCAATTCCTGTCCCGGCAGATAACCGTTGGGATAATAAGTGCAGGACACGGTAAATTCCACATAACGGCGCAGCTCCGCCTCATCTTGGTCCGTATCCTCTTCGTCTGCCTCCTCCTGCACCTCCTGTATGCTGTCCACCGCCACATACTGCAGGCTGGAAAAGTTCCGAAGGTTCTGGATGATGCCCGCCGCCGTATCCTTATCGGCGGCCTGCACCCGCAGGGTAGCCGTAGTATCATTGGAAGAAAACTCCATTACAGACACATCCGCAGGAAGTTTTTCTTCCAGTTCATTGATGAAATTCAGTATGTTGTCATTGGGGCGATTGGTCATCAGATGTCCAATCAATGCGCTCTCATACAGAGATTGCATGGCGGTATATTTCTGATAAATCTGTTCCGCCGGTATATACGTGCTCTCCAGCCCCTGCAGGCGCTTCTGCTCCTCCTTGGCCTCCTGATAGGCGATATAGCCATTGGCCGTCAGGGCAGCGGACGCCACCACAAAGAATATGCCCAGCAGTACCGTCAGGGAACCGCTGTTGGCCTCCTGTTTCTGTTTCTGCTGCTTGTCGCTGCTGAGAAAGTTCACCGGAGCCATGGAAGCGCCGATGCAGGCCACATAGTTGAAAAGATCGCCGTCCCCCATGCCGGGATGCCATACAATGCCCTCCAGCTTGCGGAACACATTGGTCTTGATACCGAGTTCATTGGTAAGCAGCTTGGACAGGCCGCTCATATCGCCGCCCATTCCCATGATATAAGCCTGCTCAATATGCTCCGGGTTGCGGGAATTATAAAAATCCACCACCCGGGAAACGCTGTTGATCAGGGGAGCCAGGGTGCGTGTCACATTGATCCGGGCCTGCGTCACTTCCATGTCATCATCCTGCTCCAGATCCGGTTCCACTATCCGGGTGTCCAGATCCAGCGCCACCTTGATACAGCACCGGCGCTTAATCAACTCCCAGGCATCCTGATCATCCATCACATCAAAGGCCGAGTTCACTGCCACCTCATGAATGGCCTCCTCAATACCGTAATTGACGCTTCTCTGAAGCATCATATTGTTGTCCTTGACCACCGTAATGATGGTCTGATTCTCTTCTATTTTCAGGATCATGGAAGGAGTCTTGCTGGCCTCCTTCTTCACCGCCTGATAGATACTGTTGCCTACGAAATCCAGATCTATCAGCGTCAGACCGCAGCTTTGGGCCAATGCCTCATAGCTGGCCACCAGTACTTTCTCCGCCGCCACCAGCAGTACCCGGGTCTTACCTGCATTGTCCCCCTCCCTGATGGTCTCCAGCACCACATGGGACACCTCGTGATCCCCCAGGTCAATGGGAAAGTAATCCTTTAAATTCGCCTTGATCATGGTCTCCATCATATTGGGTTTCACAGGAGGCAGCATCACCTCTCTGTTGATGATTTTGCTGGAGGCCACCGTAAAAATCACTTTTTTAGTCTTGATCTTATTGCGGAACAGGGCTTCCTTAATGGCGGTGCGCAGTCCCGCGCTCTCCTTCAGGTAGCCGTCCTCTATCACATTAAGCGGAGTGGGCACCATGGCAAACCGATACACCCTGGGCGTCTTCGCCTTATAATCCATCTCACATATCTTGATAAAACTATATCCAACCTCAATACTGACAACTTTAGCCATCTATTAGTATCTCCCTATCCTGTTCACGGAGTCCCGCAAAATCCGGAAAACCCCGTCCGGTCAAACCAGACCTGCAAAAGATAAATACCAGGCTATCATCTGCTCCCCCCATATGGCGGAGACGGCGATACCCATGGCCAGATATGGTCCCATGGCCAGCACACGGCCTTCGCCTGCGATCTTCATACGGCAGACATGAATCACGGAACCCAATATGCAGCCCAGCAGAAAACCCAGCAAATTCAGTTTCCAGCCGAGCAATAATCCGGTGACGGCCATCAGCTTCACATCGCCGCCCCCGATGCCCCGTCCTTTTGTTACAAGGTAAATCAGCAATAAAGGAATGCTAACCGAGAGGAGGCCGATCCCATAAGAAAGCCAATGTGACAGGTCCGTCACTATGCGGATCAGCCCCAGGGTTAGTATGAAGATATTGATCCCAAGAGGGATCTCATACGTTCTGAAATCAATGACGCTGAGTGTAAGCAGCGCACTGAACAGCAGACAATAGAGTAGGGAATCTATGCTGCATCCATACCTCCAGAATACCAGGAGGTACAACCCTCCGTTCAGCGCCTCCATCAGGGGGTACTGAACGGAGATCTTGCTGCCGCATTTGCGGCACTTGCCCCTGAGCACCAGGTAGCTGAAAAGGGGAACTAAGTCGTACCATTTCAGCTGATACCCACAACTCATGCAGTGGGACCGGGTGGTTGCTATATTCTCTTTTTTAGGTATTCGGTAGATACAAACGTTTAAGAAACTACCGATGATGATTCCGTAGAGGAATACCAGTATGTAGAGGAATATTGTCTGAGGCATTTGATTCATCCTTTAGCAATAACTCAAATGTGTTATGGAGTAGCAGTAAATCCCATGGCCGAGTTTAAATCAGAATTATTACTGGTATATGAAGGCACACCGTTTGTAACACTAATTGTTATTACGGCGTTTCCATATTTCTGGCTCTTCATTGTCATACCAGCCAGATTGGCACCCTGATCTTGCAAAATCTCAGTGGCTTTTGTACCAGAATCGCTGGGAGCCGTATTAATTGCAAATGTTATTGTGCCTGGCACAAGAGTGTGGGTAGGAGCCTGGTCAGCGGCATTAATGTTTAGCGCGTCAATAATAATCTGATAATTCTCTAAATCTGCGGATTCTCTGCTACGCTCCACATATTTAATGTACTGGGGAGCCAGTACACCAATTAACACTGCCATAATGGCAATAACAATGATTAACTCCACCAGAGAGAAACCATTATTGTCAATTCTCTTTTTGTTCTTCATAATAAACCTCTCCTTTACTATATATAATTTTTATCTTATTCACCCGGTCCCTACACGCAGGTGGATAATTCATATTATACTTATATGCTGTCCAAAGCCTCATACATGGACAGCATGGGTGCCATGCACGCTGCGATCAGTACCAGCACAATTCCTGCCAGCACCACTATAATCATGGGTTCCATGGCGGCCATCACCGTGGCAACCGCCATCTCCACTTCTTCCTCGTAATAATCTGCCAATTTATCCAACATCTCCTCCGTGTTACCGGATTCCTCACCGATGCGGATCATATGGTAAGCCATGGGAGGAAACAAACCGCATCTCTGCAGGGGCACGGATAAGGGCTGTCCTATGACTACCTCATCCTTAGCCATCTCCAATGCTTCTTTAAAATAGACATTGGTCATGGTGCGTGATACAATCTCCACCGCCTCTACCAGAGGCACACCGGAACCCATCAGTGTACTCAGAGTACGGGCCATTTGAGCCGATGCTGTCTTAACTACCAGGTTTTTTATGGGTTTTATGCTTAGTGCCAGCTTGCCAAAAAAATGTTTACCTTCGTCCGTATGGCTGAACTGCATGACCGCAGCCACAATTACCACAACGCAGGGCCCAAGGATAAACCATCTATTGATAATGAAATTGCTGAGGGCCTGCACCGCCTTGGTGATGCCCGGCAGTTCCGTGCCCATCTGGTCAAACATGACCACATAGGAAGGAATAACCTTCACCAGCATAACAATTACAACAATAATCGCCACGATGATCACCACGATAGGATACATCATGGCTTTCTTTACCAGGGACTTGGTCTTGTTGGAACGTTCAAACTGCACTGCCATACGTTCCAGGGATTTATCCAGACTACCGGAGGCTTCTCCCGCCGCCACCATATTTACCATCAGATCCGGAAACACTTTGGGATGCTCCGCGATGGCACTGGCCAGGGTCTCTCCCTTCTCGGCACTGATCCGTACCTCGTTGATGGCCTTTTGCAGTTTTTTGTTTTCCGTGGCCTCGGTCAGCATCCGCAGAGCATCCAATATGGTTACACCGGCCCGGATCATGCTCACAAACTGGCGGCAGAACACGCTGAGATCCCTGGCCTTGGGCTTGCCTCCGATCTCAATGTTGAGATCTCTGGTGAGCAGACTCTGCTCTTTCAGACTTATAATGGTCATGCCCCGGCTCTTCAGATCGGATCGTGCCTTTTCCATATTGTCGGCTTCTATACTGCCCTTGACCGGCTTCCCGGCCGCATCTATCGCTTCATATCCGTAGCTTACCATCTATTTCTCCCAGTCAAATCCTGCTCGGTACACCCATATGTCAGAAACCCGGCCCGGGTATAGAATCCCGCCAACATATTCTGTCCGCAAACAAATCTTCGCCCTGCCGGATTAAATTATACGGTATTCCAGAAAAATACAAGATGGTGGGGATGCTCTCCGGCACCACCACAATCACTTGCATTTCATATCTTTTTTGTCGGAATAAAAAGAATTCAGTACGATCTACCTATATGTAACTTCTATTGTAGTTATACTCCACTTTGCCCAAAAAGTCAACTGCTCTTGACATTCTTTTGGGTAAAATTATCCTATTAGTGACCGTTATGAACAGTGTTTTTGTTATATTCTAATATCAGTCGTTTTGTAAGTATGCGCAGCGGTTGCGCCGGAGGAATACATAAAGGGCGGAAAATTCCGCCCTCTTTAAATTTGAATTATTTTACACCGGTTATCTGTTCTCTGAGACGCTGGTTTTCCAGCGCCAGCAGTTCCAACTGCTGGGCCAATTGGCTGTTCTTCTCCTCCAGTTGCTCATGTTCCTGAACCAGTTCGTTTTTCTCCCTCTCCAGTTGCTCATGCTCCTGAACCAGTTCCTTTTTCTCCCTCTCCAATTGTTTATTCACATTTTTTTGTTGCTGTAACTCTCTGAACGCCATATCCCGTTCTCCCAGCACGGTATTGATTTCTCTCACATGTTTCTCCCTTGCCTTGCATTGTTCACGGATGGCTTCGTCCGCCGTCAATTCATAAATGGTTTCAACTGCGTCTTTCATTACCGAACTCTGTTCCGCTAACATTTTCAGTTCCTCCCATGTGGTAGCCTTAAAGAGGGATGCCCAGTAGTCAATTTTCCACTCCCTGTCCTCCCGTGTCGCCAGATCTGTCCGATTTAAGTCTACCACACTCAGCACAAATTTGTCAGTAAAAATATGATGATTTTTTTCGTTCATCATTTTGTATGTGGCATAAAATTCCGGGTATTCAGGAAACAGCGTAAAATCAAGAAAACCAATATGTATTACCGGCTTTACATGAATATAATCCTCACCTCTGGATAATTGGTCAAAGCTGCGGCTTAAGTATGTTATGGCTCTCTCAGGCCAGTTCAAATAATTTATAACCTGCATCTCCAGATTTATCAGGGTTTGATTATTCAGCAGCACATTAATGTCCAGAACAAATATCTTGCTGTCAAAATCTTCCGTGAGCGTCTCCCCCAATATGATTGGATTTCGAATCTCAACCCTCTGCACTTCCTCCGGCCGCAGATGCAGCAAGGAACAGATTAAATGCTTCAACACATTTCCGTTTTTCTGCAGCAGGGCCTTAAACATATAGTCGTTGGTAAGGGGATGGGGCAGCGCTCCTGTGGCTTGCATATAAGAGGGCTTTCCTTCCCGGGACGCAGATACTGCCATGGTATTTTCCTCCGTTTTTCAGAATGAGACATGTAATAGTGTATAAAACAAATAAAAAAAGAGAAAACCCTGACCCGGCATCCAAAGACGCGGGTCCGATGTTTTCTCTATCCTCTTATGAATTATTGTAATGCATCCCCCTGAAGTTGTCAAGAAAAAACTGCCGCCCTGCGGCGGTCCTCCAGCAGCAGCCGGCGGAAATCCTCCGGCGGCATGGGCTTGGCATAATAATAGCCCTGCACCTGATCGCAGCCCATCCGCTTCAGCAGTTCCACCTGATCCCGGGTTTCCACCCCTTCGGCGATCAGCCCCAGCTTCAACTGATCCGCCATGGTGATCACATGCTTCAGAATCAGCTGCCCCTTGTCCGACACCATCATATTTTCCATAAACTTCCGATCCAGTTTCAGCATATCAAAAGGGGTCTCCAACAGGATATTCAGGGAAGAATAGCCGCTGCCGAAATCGTCCATCAACAGCTTGAAACCCTGCTCTTTCATCTCCCTGGCCGCCTGGCTCACATGTTCCTCCATGGTCTCTGTGATCTCCAGTTCCAACAGCTGCTTGCGGATCCCATATTCCTCCACAATGCCTTCCAATACCCCTATGAACTCCCGGTCCTGCAGATGCCGCCGGGACAGGTTCACCGATATGGGGCAGTCCTCCACCCCTGCCTCCCGGCACAGCCCCAGGAATTCTGCCGCTTTTCTCCAGATATAATAGTCTACCTTTGTGACCAGCCCATCCTCCTCGATCACCGGCAGAAACTCCATGGGGTAGATCATCCCCCTTCTGGGATGCTGCCAGCGCACCAGCGCCTCCGCCCCCACGATCCGGTTTCGGGAGATACTGTACTTGGGCTGCAAGTACATCTGTAACTGCCCCTCCCTGATAGCCAAATCAATATTTTCTTCCACGAATTTGCGATTGTACAGAGAGGTTTTGAATTGCTCCTGATAAAAAACTACCTGGGAAAGCAGACTGTTCTTGGCGGCTTTTCGGGCCATGGCCGCCCGGTCCTCCATCCGGCGCAGTTCCATGGCTCCGTCCTCCACCAGGTATACGCCGCAGGAATATTGGAGTTTCACGGCTTTGTACATTGCCAGTTCACGCTCTGTCCTGGCGATCTGTTCATACAGTTCCGTTACATCGTCGTATTCCGTCACAATCTGAAACACATCACTGCGAAGATTGAGAAAATACTGTCTGTGATTACACAATTCCTTCAGTTTTTCGCGGATCCAGTAGAGTACCTCGTCCCCGAACTGCTCTCCGTACAGGTCATTGATAATCTTAAACCGACGGATGTCAAACTGGATAAAGGCCACCTTACGCTCCGTTTCATTCAGAAGCGCCCTCACATTTCTTCGAAAACGCTGCCGGCGGGTCATGTTTTTGACCATGGCCTGGATCTCCTCGTCCTCCGTGATGTCGACCTCCTCCAGATCCACACATAAAAGTTCCCCCGCATACTCCTCCAGCATCTTTTCCAGAATCTCTATACCGGTAAAAAAAGCCCTGGGGCATTTTTTCAGTATCAGGCCCTCCTGACGGATCACCGCCATGTCCTCCGGCTTGGAAATATCCTTGCCCAGAATGTCCCGGCAGAATATATACCCCTGCATCTTCTCCCGAAAAGTCCTTATGTATTCCTCGGTCTTGCGGTTACCGTAGGTCTCCAGTTCCTTGTTCTGGGGATCGGCAAATCCAAAAGCCAGTCCCAGCACCAGCAGCCCCCCTGTGATACAGCCGCAGGTGGTCCCCTGCCGCATACCGCCTCCGAAACAGGTACTGATCTTGAAAGCTGTCTTGAGATCCAGACCGAAATCTCCCGCAAACGCCCCCAGGAGCGCCTGAGAACAATGATATTTTTTCTTCAGAAGTTCCATGGCTTTTTCCTTGTGTGTCATATGGCCACCTCCGGTTTCCCCCTGATCATTCGCCGCAGGGGATTATCTTTTCAGATATAAAGAGTATATCATTATCTTTTTGTGGGTTCAAACAATATTTCACAAAAACGAAGCAAGGTTTTTTCTTGCATATTTTGTCTGATTAGTATATTCTATGGGGTAAAGAAATGAATTGGCGATACAATTTCATAATAAAATACGAAAGGAGTTTGGCGGATATGACAAGGCAGGAAGTGACAGGTAACTATATTATCAATATGGAACGAGAACGTGTCAGGCGCGGCTACACACAGCCCCAGATGGCGAAACACATGGGGATCTCCACATCGGGCTACAAGAAGATTGTGGCGGGGGAAACCAGCAAGATCGACCTCTATGCCGCCTACCAGCTTTACAAGTTCACAGGTAAATTTATCTTTGAACTCTGCGGCGAGGAAAGCGCGGACCTGGAACTTTTTCAGAGCCTGCGAAGCCTGTCGCCCTCCCAGAAGGCATTTGTAAGCGACATCATCCGATTTGAACAGAACTTTCAGGAAAAGGAGACAGACTCGGGCGAATATATCAGCGTGCTGGTGCCCTCCGGCAGCCTGGAGGACGGGATGATCTGGGATTCCGCCAATGTAATCAAGGTCAGAGCCTCCTCTTACCTGCAGAAGTTCGGACGGGATCTGCACTGCGGCGTGCTGATCACCTCCCGCAATCTGCAGCCTGTGTACCAGGAGGGAGACATCCTGCTGTTGAACAAACGTCCGCCCAGGGAAGGAGATACCGTTATTCTGGTCAACCGGGAGGATGGCCGCGCCTATCTGCGCAAGTTCCGAAGCGGCAACCCGGCCCGCCTGGTTCCTGTCAACGAATACGGTATGACTTTTGAAGTGGACTGGGACAACGCCGCCGAAATGGACAAATGGATCATATTCGGCTGTGTATTGACAAAAATGAGAGTCACAGGCATCGGGCAAAACGGCGATGAATAAAAATATGGACAAGCCCTGCGGAATATGATACTCTACATAAGGTAAATAATTCTTTCACACAGGAACGGGGCTCAAATGAAACTGAAAAAGAATATCAATGTGCAGGCTTTTCTTGAAACTGTCAAAAAATGTGACGGCAATGTATATTTTAAGACCATAGAAGGGGATCAGTTGAACCTGAAATCCCTGTTATCGCAATATATCCTGATCTCCATTATAGAGAACCGTGAATTCATTAGAAACGGTATCATAGAATACTCCATGGAAGCGGATGCCCCCATGCTGGCCCAATTTCTGGAGTAATCCCCAAAAAGAGCCGCAGCCGGGCGGTCTATTTCTATAAGACCCGGCTACAGCTCTTTATATTCTCTATTAGTCTATGCTTTTCCAATCACCAGATCCGGCTTTCCGTCTGTGTACAGACCCGATTTGATTTCCTCCAGCTTCTCCGCTATGCGGCTTTTGACCAGTTCCGCCAGCTGCTGTTTGGTCAGGCCGCCGTATTCCTCATAAAAAATGGCCTTCAGGAAATGTACCTGGGTAATGACTTTCTCAAAGGTATTGCTGTTCATGGCTTTATAGGAATCATAAATTACCACCGGCACCATGGGACCTTTGCTCCGCAGACTGCAGCTGAAGCATCCGCTTTGAAACTGCTGCAGTTCATTGTGATTATTGGTATAACCGCCCTCCGGAAAGATCAGAAAATCCCGTCCCCCCTGCACGGCCTCCGTAACCCGGTGGATGCTGCGCACCTTTTCCCGGGGGTCTGTCAAGTCAATATCCACACCCTCCAGGAGCCTGCACACCTGTCTGCTCAACAGCCGGTTGGCCTGTTTTTTCTCCCACAGTACACCGCAGGGCCTTCTCAGCGCCAGCAAAATGCCAAGCGCGTCATATTTGCCCTGATGATTGGAGTAAAAGATGACGCCCTTGTCTTTGGGGATATTCTCCACTCCATATACTCTGGTGGCTGTGCGGCTGCATCTCCGCATATGATTGATCATCCTGCATGCCAGCCGGAACCGCTGCACAGAGGAATACTTTTCCCTGTGACGAATGGCATAATTGGCCACAGGAACCGAAAACAGCGCGTACAGGCCATTGACAGCCACCACCCATTTAAACCTTAAATTCAGCAAACCTTTCTCCTCGAATTCCCCAAACAACTGTAAAACCGCAACATCCAATCCCCTCCTGTTCATCATACTATGTTTTGTTGCTTTTTTCCAGCTTTATTTGATGTATAATCTTGGCAGATTTGCATTATTTATCCTGTTTCCCGGATTCAAAAAAACTGTTGAGATTCTCCAGACAACGGTATAAAATCTCCATCTCCTGTTCGTTTAAGTCCCTCACAATGGCCTTAATCATCTTTTTGTGAAAATCCCGATGATGGTAAAATGCTTTCCTTCCATTGTCTGTCAGGGTCACATACACCACCCGCTTGTCCTTCTGGCTGCGCTCCCTGCAAATATATCCTTTTTTTTCCAGGCCATTCATATTGATGGTCAGGGTGCTCACGGTAACATGCAGTTTCTGGGCGATCACGGACATATTGCGGGGGGCCTCAATACCGATGGCTTCTATAATATGCATGTCATTGTTGGTGATATCCTTAAATTCCTCCGTAATGACCGCCTCGCCTTCCATGTCCATCACATGGTTGAACAGATTCACCAGCAGTTCATTCAGAGAACGTTTCCTGTTCTGCGCCATCTTTCCGCCTGCACCTTCTTTCCCACTTCATGTCCCCTTGTTGCCCTTAGGGTTTCGTCTATCTTAATATACCAACTTTCAGGTAAAAGTCAACCGTCCCATTACCATTTTATAACACATGCCCCATAGGTTAGTCCTGCTCCAAAGCCCGACAGCACCAGCGTCATCCCTTCCCGCAGCCGGCCTTCACGGTTCAGTTCGTCCAAAAGCACCGGAATGGCGGCGGAGGACATATTGCCCACCCGCTCCAGATTGGTGGGAAATCGGTCCATCCCCACATCCAGGCGTTTGGCTATGCCTTCAATGATGCGTCTGTTGGCCTGATGAAGCACATACAGATCCACATCCGCCGGGGCAATCCCCGTCTGACCCAATACCTCCGAGATACAGGCCGGAATCTGACGCACGGCAAAGGCGAATACCTCCCTGCCATCCATCTGTACATAATGAGACTGGCCCGGCACGAATACATAGGGATTCCGCAGTTCCCTGCCGTTGCATTGAAGGACCCCGCCCCTGGCGCCGTCTGAATGCTGGGCCAGTCCCAGGATGCCCGGCTGCCCGGAGCGTTCCACCAGCACGGCTCCGGCCCCGTCCCCAAACAGGACACAGGTGCCTCTGTCGGTCCAGTCAATGATCTTGGACAGCACTTCACTGCCCACAATCAGGGCATTGTTGTAGATTCCCGCCTGGATATAAGCCCAGGCAGTGTGCAGCGCAAACAGGAATCCTGCGCAGGCGGCATTCAGGTCAAAGGCCGCCGCGCCTGTGGCGCCCAGCAGATTCTGCACCTGACAGGCAGCGCAGGGGATGCCCTGTTCCGGTGTGCAGGTAGCCACCAGGAGCAGTTCCACATCCATAGCCTCTCTGCCCGCGTTTTCCAATGCTTTTCTGCAGGCCTGCGCCGCCAGAGATACCACCGTCTCCCCTGTGGAGATATGCCTGCTTCCGATGCCGGTGCGCTCCCTGATCCATTCATCTGAAGTCTCCACCATCTGCGCCAGTTCCTCATTGGTTACAATCTTTGCGGGCAGAGCGCTTCCTGTTCCGATTATTTTTACTGACATATGCTCCTCCGATCTGTTAAAAGTTCTTTTCCGCATCCCTTAAAACCTGCGGAACCGCTGGTATCGCTGGGCCGCCAGTTCCTCACCGCTCATGCCCTGGCAGCGCTTTAAAAAGTCTACGATCTGTTCTTTCATGTAGCCGCCGATGGCCGATACCGTGGTATTGTCCGCTCCGCCAAACTCAGGAATGATTTTCTCAATGATGTTCAGCTGCTTTAAATCCTGGGCCGTGATGTGCATGACCTCGCTGGCCTCCCTGGCCCTGGAAGCATCCTTCCACAGGATGGATGCAAAGCCTTCCGGGGACAAAATGGAGTATGTGGCGTTCTCCATCATCCACACCTCATTCCCAACCGCAGTGGCCAAAGCGCCGCCGCTGCCGCCCTCACCGATAAAAATACACAGTACAGGTACTTTCAGCGCCGCCATCTCCTTCAGATTTCTGGCAATGGCCTCACCCTGGCCTCTCTCCTCCGCCTCAATGCCGCAGAAGGCGCCGGCAGTATTGACAAAACTGATGATGGGCCTGTTGAATTTCTCCGCCTGCTTCATCAACCGCAGGGCCTTGCGGTATCCCTCGGGCATGGGCATGCCGAAATTCCTCCTCTGGCATTCCCGGATTTCCTTGCCCTTATGTTCCGCAATCACCGTCACAGGCTGTCCGTCCAGAAACGCCAGACCGCCCATAATGGCCGGGTCATCCCGAAAAGTCCTGTCCCCATGGGATTCCACAAAAAAGTCAAAAATATGTTCCATATAGTCGCAGGCCTGGGGCCGCTCCACCTTGCGCACGGCCTTCACCTTCTCCCAGGCGTCCATGGGCCGGACCTTAAAGGACTGCTCCTTCAGGATTTCACTGAGCACAAAATGAGCGTCTTTTCCGGGAGTAAAGGCCGCGTACTCCCTCTCCCTGCACTGATGTGCCTTGACCAGGAAATATATGGTCTTTTTCAGATTTTCCCGCTTTACGATGCCGTCAATAATGCCGTGTTCCACCAGGAATTCCGCAGTCTGAAAGCCCTCGGGCAAGTCCTGTCCGATGGTCTGCTTGATCACCCGGGGGCCTGCAAATCCCACCAGAGCCCCCGGCTCCGCCATGATCACGTCTCCCAGCATGGCAAAGCTGGCGGTGACGCCGCCGGTGGTGGGGTCTGTCAGGATCGTGCAGTACAAAAGTCCTGCCTCTCCCAGTTTCTGGACCGCGGCAGAGGTCTTGGCCATCTGCATCAGAGACACAATGCCCTCCTGCATCCTGGCTCCGCCGGAACAGCAGAACAGGAACACCGGCAGCCTGCATTCAATGGCCCGCTCTATGGCGGCGGTGATCTTTTCCCCCACCGTCTGTCCCATGCTGGACATCAGAAACCTGGAGTCACAGATCCCCAGCACGATATCCTCGCCGAATACCTTACACCGCCCCACTGTCACTGCCTCGTCCAATCCGGTCTTCTCCCGGGCCTGAGCCAGTTTTTCCTCGTATCCCTCATAATTCAGGGGATTATGTACCGGCAGATCCGTAAACCACGGTTCAAACGTATGGGGGTCCGCCACCATGCGGATGCGGTTGGAGGTCTTTACCCGAAAATATCCCTCACATTCATAGCAGATATATTTCCGCTTTACCACTCTCTGTCTGTTTACCTGTTTGCCGCATTTGGGGCAGCGGATCATATAATTTTCGAGAGACTGCGCGAAACCGCTCTCCCCCGGTCCTTCTCCCGCAGAGCCTTCCTGGCGGGAAAGCCCCCGCCCCGCCGGTTCCTCGGCCGCGCCGTTTTCTTCCCCCTCGTTCTGCACCGGACCCCGGGCCCGGGACGCCGCCAGGGAGGCATTGATTTTACTGAGTTTCCTGGCAAAATAATCCGCTCTCTTCTGCTTTAACAGATCCATGTTCATCGTCCATACCTCTCCGTGAACCCCACAGGTCATGCCTGCGGTATCTTTCCTTTTAAACCTGCCTGATGCCTTTTTCGGCATATCCATATGTCTTATTTCTACTTACCGGTGTTCCGCCGGGCCTGTTTATACTCACCCGATGGAAAAGGTGAGTTCTGCCTGGGCCGCCACCTGGTCTCCCACCTTGGCCACGGCCCGGCCTATGCCTATGGGCCCTTTCACCTTAATGATTTCGGTTTCCAGCAGCAGCACATCCCCCGGAACCACCTTCCGGCGAAATCTGGCCTTGTCGATTCCCGCAAAATAAGCGGTACGTCCCTGAAAATCCGGCTGGGACAGCATGGCCACCGCCCCCACCTGGGCCAGCGCTTCTATAATCAACACGCCGGGCATCACGGGATTCCCCGGAAAATGCCCCTGGAAAAAGGGCTCGTTTACGCTGACGCACTTCCTGCCCAGCGCCCGGGTCCCCGGTTCCAACTCCTCTATGGTGTCAATCAGCAGAAAGGGATACCGATGGGGAATAATATCCATAATTTCCTGTGCAGTATACAATGACATCTCTATTCTCCTATTTATAGTTCCGCCTATTCCGGGAAATCTGCCATTTTTAGTTCCGCACATTCCCGATCAGAATACTGGCGTTGTGGCCTCCGAAGCCCAGGGAATTGCTGAGGGCATAGGGAACCTCCTCCTGCCTGCTCTCTCGGCAGTAATCCAGGTCCAACTCCTCCTCACTCTCCTGAAGTCCCACTGTTCTGTGAATGAATCCCTCTTGCAGTTCCTTGACGCAGGCAATGAACTCCACCGCCCCCGCCGCGCCCAGCAGGTGACCGATCATGGACTTGGTGGAATTGATCCGCAGCTTCCGGGCATGTTCTCCGAAAGCCAGCTTGATGGCCCGGGTCTCGAACAGGTCGTTGTGATGGGTGGCCGTGCCGTGGGCATTGATATAGGTCACATCCTCCGGCGCCACATTTCCGTCCGCCATGGCGTTTTCCATGGCCCTGGCCGCCCCGCTGCCGTCCTCCGCAGGAGATGTAATATGAAAAGCGTCCGAAGTGCAGCCGTATCCCAGCACTTCCGCATAGATCCGGGCTCCCCGCTTCCGGGCATGTTCCAGTTCTTCCAGAACCACCACCCCGGCGCCTTCGCCCATGACAAAGCCGCTTCTGTCCTTGTCAAAGGGGATGGAGCATCTGGCGGGATCCGTGCTGTCGGACAGGGCCGTCAGGGAGGTAAAACCCGCTATGCCGATGGGGGAAACCGCTCCCTCCGTACCGCCTGCCAGCATTACGTCCGCATCTCCATACTGAATGGAGCGAAACGCCTCTCCGATGGAGTTGGTACCCGTGGCACAGGCCGTTACCACATTCAGGCTCTTACCCTTCAGCCCGAAAGCGATACTTACGTTGCCTGCTGCCATGTTGGAAATCATCAGGGGCACAAACAGAGGAGCCACCCGGGAGGGCCCTTTCTCCAGAAGCCTGGCGTGTTCTCTCTCAATGGCCTGCAGACTGCCGATGCCGCTGCCGATGCTGCATCCCACTCTGTAGGGATCCTCCTTCTCCATATCCAGGGCCGCGTCCTGCAGCGCTTCCCCCGCCGCTGCCACCGCGAACTGGCAAAACAGTTCCATGCGCCTGGCAGACTTTTTATCCATAAAGTCCTCCGGCCGGAAATCCTTTACTTCCGCCGCCATCCTGCACCTATAGTCCGAGGCGTCAAATCTGGTAATGGGGGCAAAGCCGATTTTTTCCTGCTTAATACTCTCCCAAAACGCATGCACACCCACGCCGATGGGAGTCACGGCTCCCATGCCGGTCACTACCACTCGTCTGCTCATATCGCCATCCCTCCATCCACACAGATCACCTGGCCTGTGATATAATCGGATTTATTTCCCGCCAGAAAGGCCACCATCTCCGCAATGTCCTCCACGCTGCCCATCCTGCCCATGGGTACGGCAGCCACGCCGGATTCCCTGGCTTTCTCTGACAGGGCCCGGGTCATTTCCGTGTCGATGAAGCCGGGAGCCACCGCATTGACGCAGACTCCCCGGGAGGCCAGTTCCCGGGCTATGCTCTTGGTCAGCCCGATAAGTCCAGCCTTGGAGGCGCTGTAATTGGCCTGGCCCGCATTCCCCAGCACACCGGAGACGGAGGAAATGTTTACCACCTTGCCGCTTCGCTGTTTCAGAAAATATCTGGACAGATGGCGCATGGTGTTAAAGGCCCCCTTTAAATTGATGTCCAGCACCTTATCATAGTCCTCCTCGGACATGCGCATCAGCAGATTGTCCCGGGTTACCCCCGCATTGTTCACCAATATGTCCACCCGGCCGTATTTTCCGATAATCTGCTCCACCATACTGCCGCAGGCCGTAAAATCGGACACATCGCAGCCAACGCATTCCGCCTGCCCTCCCGCTGATCTGATCTCTTCCGCTGCCTCCCGGGCTTTCTGTTCCGAACCGTTGTAATTCACCAGCACCATAGCCCCCAGGGACGCCAGCTTTTTGGCGATGCCCCGGCCGATGCCCCGGCTGGCCCCGGTGACCAACGCGATCTTGCCTGCCAATTCCCCCTTGCAGGCTTCAGGGGTTCTATCCGTTTCTGTCATCTGCTCTTCCTCGTTTTTCTATAATTCCCATACAGCCCTGTTTGCAGATCTGCTCAAAGCAGCCCGTCCAGTTTCTCCAGATCCTCCACTTTCTCCACATTGTACACTGTGGCCTCCCTGTTGATCTTGCGCAGGAACCCGGCCAGGGTCTTGCCGGGGCCGATCTCCACAAAGGTATCCACCCCGTCTGCCAGCATATGTTCCATGGTCTCACGCCATCTCACCGTACCGCATACCTGCTTTGCCAACAGTTCCTTCACCCGGGATTTATCAGTCACCGGCGCCGCTTCCACATTGCACAGATAGGGGATCTGGGGATCCTGTACCGTTACCTCCGCCAGTTTTTCCGCCAACTTCTCCCCCGCGCCTGCCAACAGGGCCGAGTGGAAGGGGCCGCTGACCTTCAGCGGCACGCAGCGCTTTGCGCCGGCTTCCCGCAGCTTCTCCGCCGCAGCCTCCACCGCCTGTTCCTGACCCGTAATAACGATCTGGCCGGGACAGTTGTCATTGGCGATGGATACAATACCCTCCGTGGCCTGGCAGACTTCCCGGATGGTATCCGCATCCAGTCCCAGCACGGCCGTCATGGCCCCGCCCGTGGGATAGGCCTCCTGCATATAGATCCCCCGGCAGCGGATCAGGCGGAACAGATCTTCCGATTCCATAACCCGGGCCGCCGCCAAAGCGCCGTACTCTCCCAGGCTGAGCCCGGCGCAGCAATCCGCCTTAAGCCCCTTTTGCTCCAGCACTTTCAGAATCGCCACCTCTGTGGCCAGCATGGCGATCTGGGTATACTCCGTAATATGCAGACGCTCATCTTCCTCAAAGCAAAGTGCCGCCACGTCCAGGCCGGTGGCCTTTTCCGCCAGCCGGTATACCTCTCTGGCCGCCTCATATTGTTCATAAAAGTCTTTGCCCATGCCGCAGTACTGGGCCCCCTGACCGGGGAAAAGAAACGCCGTCTTTCCCATTTTCTCTAACTTCCTCCATACTTCCACATGGTTACTTTCCCAAAAGATGCTCCGCCTGCTCCATAATCTCCCGGATCATCTCTTCACAGGTCTGCTCCTTATGTACCAGCCCGGCGATCTGACCCGCCATCAGAGTTCCGTTCACCACATCCCCCTCCACCACGGCCTTGCGCAGCGCACCCAGGGTCAGCTGCTCCAGTTCCTCAAAGGGCGCTCCCGCCTTCTCCTGCTTCAGATACTCTCTGGTCATCTGATTGCGAAGCTGCCTCACGGGATGGCCATGGCTCATGCCTGTCACTTCCGAGTCGATGTCCCTGGCGTCAATCACCTTCCGCTTATAATTCTCATGTACGATGGACTCTCTGGCAACGATAAAGCGGGTGCCCAGCTGAACCGCTTCCGCGCCCAGCATCATGGCAGCTGCCAACCCTCTGCCGTCCGCAATTCCTCCGGCAGCGATCACAGGGATGTTCACGGCATCCACCACCTGGGGTACCAGCGTCATGGTGGTAGCGGAGCCGATATGGCCGCCGGACTCGGTTCCCTCCGCCACCACGGCATGGGCTCCGGCCCGCTCCATCATCCGGGCCATGGCCACGCTGGCCACCACCGGAATCACCTTTACGCCCGCCTCTTTCCAGGCAGACAGATATTTTCCCGGATTCCCGGCACCGGTGGTCACCACCTTCACACCCTCTTCCACAATCACCCGGGCGATGGCATCCGCCTCGGGATTCATCAGCATCAGATTCACGCCGAAGGGTTTCTCCGTTCTCTCTTTCACTTTCCGAATCTGTTCCCGCACAAACTCGGCAGGCGCGCCGCCGGCTCCAATCAGGCCCAGCCCACCGGCCTCGGACACGGCCGCCACCAGGTTATATTCCGCCACCCAGGCCATGCCGCCCTGAATAATAGGATACTCGATCCCCAGCATGTCAGTCACTCTTGTTTTCATATTTATACCCCATGTGCGCTTTAAGCGGCTTACTCCACGCCCTTGTCCTTCAGGTACTCCATCACATCCCCTACTGTGGACATTTTCTCCAGATCCTCGGAAGGAATCTCGATGTCAAACTCGTCTTCCAGGGCCATCACCATCTCAAACAGGTCCAGGGAGTCCGCATTCAGGTCCTCCTTAAAGCTGGTGCCCTCCGTGATGTCCATGCCGTCCGCGTTCAGCTTTTCCTCGATGATCTCTTTTACTTTCTCAAACATACTCTCTTCTCCTTTTCCTCTTTTCATGGTTTTCCAAACTACATAAAATAGTCTGTCTCTCTATTTGTTTGAGTATCAAATATTTTGACCCTCAAACTATTCAACAGGATAATACTACCGGGTTAAATAAATGTCAATAGGTATTTTGCAAAATGAATTCAAAAAAGACGCATGGTTTACCATTGCTGGTCCATACGCCTTTGCACCGTTGTCATAATATTTAATCGCTTCTTCTCTTATACTGAATGCATAACTTCTTTTTCGATTTCTTCTACGTCATCTGATGTCAATTCGGGGAAAAAATCGGATACTTCTTCTACTAAAATTCGCCCCTTTTTTAACATTGTTATCGCATTTCTTTTTGTCGTTTCCTTTGCCATATCTCTTGCATAAGTCCTCATAATCTGCTCGTCATCAAATAAACTCATCATAATCGTTACTACCTCCACTTCCTTGCTGCTTAAATACTGTTTTAAGACATTCAAGTCTTTGCAAATACGGATTGTTTCTGTAACTGCCCGTTTTGTCATTCCATGTTCTTTTATCTGTTCATTAAAAACTTTGCAAAAAACAATGTACTCATTGATGATGTTATCCTTGTCGCTCTCATAGATTACTTTGGCTTTTATTTCGATGTCAATATCCGCACCATCAAAAAATTCTTGTGATAAAGATATTGTATCGGGTTTTCTGCCCTTATTACCTGTGAATATCACATACAACTCGGGCTTCGGCATTTTTACTTTCTTACTTTTATATAGGCTCTGACTGGTTCTCTCAAAATATTCATGGTAACTTTGTGCCAAATATAATAGTATTCTTATTAAAATATTTACCGTCCATGAGGATTGGGCTTCCAAAAGAAGTAACAATTTGTTATTGCTTACCATAATGCCCAAATCATTATACAGATTATCTGTCAAAACATTATCTATTGTAACAATATCCAATGTATCTTCTGTTGCATCTGTATCTTCTGGGTGCAATGTTTGATATAGTTTCAGCAAATTCTTCTTATCTTGAAAAAGGTCTAAAAACACACTGTTTTTTGCGGTACGCTTTGCTTTGACTTCCTGTATCTGCTTTGTATCGTCCTGCACCATATCACCTCGGTTTCTTAAAATCTATGGCGGAAGATAATATAGATTACTTCCATTGCACTTTAATTATACAGAAAAGGGGTTGTGTTTACAATAAAATTCACATTAAATTTCTTCCACTCTCTGCTGAATGCAAAGCCAATCCCTCACTTTTGCAATCATATCTATGACTTCATTCTCCACGCTGAACGCCATATTTTAATCTTGGCATACTATTCGTTGTGAAGTTTCTGCTTGGCAAGCACGAGCATTTCTATGCCCATAACTTTTTTCGCATTTACTATTGGGCAAATAAGAGAGCGCAACCGGATAGACCGCTTGCGCTCTCTATTTAGTATGGTATGTTCGCATTTAGAGGACAAAAATCCTTGATTTATAGGGTTTGCAGGTTTTCCCGGCTATCTCTTCTTCCAGCCGAAAAGCGTCTTTTTAAAATGTTTTTTGTGCTCCTCCACCGCCGGATCCTGGGCAAATTTGTTCCAGTATCCCATAGCCTTTCCGATATCCTCCGGCACCCCCAGGCCGTAGGCATAGATCTCTCCCAAACCGATACAGGACAGGCGTTCCCCGGGATATTTCTCCAGCAGTTCCCTGGCCCTGACATAATCCTGGGGCACACCCAGACCATGGAGATAGCAGGTGCCCAGCATATCGCTGCACCATGCGTTGGTGTCGATGACCTTTAAAAAGCATTTGGCCGCCTCCGCATAATTGACCTCCAGGCCGTCCCCTCCCTTGAAATAAATCTCCCCCAGGCGGTTGCACGCGCCCACGGACTCCGGGTCCATCTCAAGGGCCTTCTGAAAATAATCTTTGGCCACAGACAGGTTCCGCAGGGTCTTGCTGCAATAGGTATACAATTTACCCATCTCAAAATACCCGTCCGCATCCCCATGTTCCGCGGCGCTCTTGAACAATTCCATGGCTTTGGTGGGCTCTGTGTCCGCATAGCGCCGTCCCACCCGAACCTCATAAATGCCGATGCCCAGTTCCGCGCCCCGTTCTTCCAGGCGCTGCGCCCGCTCCTTATCCACCGGCATACCATAATCCCCGGAGGTGAGAATGTCAATCAGATTGCCCAGGCCCATGGCCATGCCGGAAGCCAGGATTTCCTCATAGATCTGGATGGCCTTGCGCTGAAGGGAGCAGATGTCCGGCGCACCATTGATGGTAAGCCCCGCCAGTTCTATCACATCTCCGTAATAATAAGCGTTGGCCACCATATATTTGCAGAAGATCTGGCCGTCCCTGGCCATCTCCACCACCTTATCCCAGATCTCTCTCTTGGTGGTATAGGGCGCATGTACGAAGGAACCGCACCGGGGTTTAAAGCCGCCCACCCTCATGGCTCCCATCATGCCCACCGCACTGCCCAGTTCGATGGATTTGTTGTACCACTCTTCGCATTTGGCATCATCGCTCTCAAACCCGAATCCCGGGTCCACATAGCAGGGACCGCTATAGCATCTGGCCAGAAAGTAGCAAGCATCTCCGTCGCCTTCCCCGGCCGCCTCCTGAAGCCCCTTCAGGGCCTGCTGGCCGTTGCCGGATCTGGGATTTACCCAGATATTCTGAATGGCATATTCCACTCTTCTGTCAAAAACATCGCTCATGACTTCTCACCCTTTCATAAAACTTTTCATGCTTTATATCATTTGTTTCTACGAAACTGCACCGGGGTCATACCGTAGGCTTTCTTAAACAGACGGTTAAAATGTTCCACCGTCTCATAACCCACCTCTGCCGCAATGGATTCCACGGTGCGGTTGGTCTCTTTCAACAGGGTGCGGGCCCGCTTCATCCGGGCCGCTTTCACTGCCTCCTGAAAAGTGGTTCCCGTGTTCTCCCGGATGTATTTGGACACATAGGGCTTTGACAGATGGAATACCTGGGACATCTCCTCCAACGTCACGTCCTGGCTGTGGTCCTGGATATACTTTATCATGTCCATGATCCGCTCCTGGCGGCCCTGGGTCATGTTTACAGCCTTTGCCAGCTTGTTTACCGCCACCACCAGGGCTGCAATGGAACTCTTGATGATGTCTCCGTCCATGCCCACGCCCCACTGAAAGCTGCCGTTTTGCAGTACGCCCACATAGGAGGCTGCCTTGGAGGAGGAACCTCTGGACACAGCATGTTCCTCGTATACGGAAAGTTCATAGGAAATACCAAAATACAGCTTCAGCGCATTGCTGACGGCGTCCAGACGACCGTTGCCGTCGGCCTCGATCACCCTCTTTTCCTTGCCCTGCTGGATGGTCACGCTGGCGATAATCCCCTCCGGCACCTGTTTGAAATGACAATCCGTAACGTCAAAAACCTCTCTCGGCTTGATATAAGCGTCCTCAAAAATCCGATATACATCCCCGGGGGCCAGTTCTTTGTGGCGCTGGTCGGAAACGCCCTTCATCAGATAACCCACTTCCTCCCTCATCTGGACGGGCAGGGCCATGCCGAAATTCTGCTTCAGAATAAAGGCAATGCCGCCCTTACCGGACTGGCTGTTGATGCGGATCACATCGGATTCGTACTCCCGGCCCAGATCCTGGGGGTCAATGGGCAGATAGGGCACATTCCAGCGCTCCCCGCTTTTGCCCTCCTTCCTCCAGGTCATACCCTTGGAGATAGCGTCCTGATGAGAGCCGGAAAAAGCGGTAAACACCAGATCTCCCGCATAGGGAGAACGCTCATACACATGCATACCCGTGAGCAGTTCATATTTTCCCCTGACGGAACCGATCTGGGAAAAATCCAGCCCGGAGGCCACGCCGTGGCACATCATATTCATGGCCAGAGTCACCAGGTCCACATTGCCGGTGCGCTCGCCGTTGCCAAAGAGGGTTCCTTCCACCCGGTCCGCCCCGGCCAGCACGCCAAACTCCGCGTCACTGATGCCGCATCCCCTGTCATTGTGGGGATGCACGCTGAGCACCACCGCATCCCGGTATTTCAGATGTTTGTGGATGTACTCAATCTGGCAGGCGAATACATGAGGCATGGCTATCTGCACGGTGGTGGGGATATTGATGATGGCCTTGTGGGAAGGGACGGGCTGCCACACGTCCAGCACGGCATTGCACACTTCCACCGCATAGTCCACTTCCGTGCCCGGAAAACTCTCCGGACTGTACTCAAAGCGGAAATCCCCCTCCATCTCGCCCGCGATCTCAAGCAGCAGCCTGGCGCCGTCCACGGCCAGCTGCTTTACTTCCTCCCGGCTCTTGCCAAAAACCTGCTCCCGCTGGGCCACGGAGGTGGAATTGTACAGATGGACAATGGCGTGGGGCACCCCCTCCAACGCATCAAAGGTCTTGCGGATGATATGCTCCCGGGCCTGGGTCAGCACCTGAACGGTCACGTCATCCGGAATCATGTGCCGCTCGATCAGCGTCCGCAGGAACTGATACTCCGTGTCGGAAGCCGCCGGGAAACCCACCTCGATCTCCTTAAACCCGATATCCACCAGCATCTGAAAAAATTCCAGCTTCTGTTCCAGGCTCATGGGCTCGATCAGGGCCTGGTTGCCGTCCCGCAGATCCACGCTGCACCACACAGGAGGCTTCTCTATAATGTCCCTGCGCACCCAGTCGTAGGTGACTTCCGGGGGCATAAAATAAGATCTGCCGTATTTTTCCGCTACATTCATGTCATTTTTCCTCGCCTTTCACAAGAGTTTCGCATATCCCTGGGGCATATGCTGTTTCCAGGTTCCACATACCCGGGTAATCACAAAAAATCCCTACAAAATATCCACCCGGATATTTCATAGAGACGCTCTTTCAAACGCGGTACCACTCTACTTCACGGCTTTCGCCATGCGCTCACCGGCACATACATGCCCGGCCCCTTTGTACGGCGGGCGATCCGTCCGAGCCTACTTCCCGGTGTCAACAGAGATTCCGTCCACATCCGCTTTCGGTCGGCTGCTCAAAGGCCAGTTCACCGAATGCTTCTGACTGCCTTGCACCCCCCGGCAGTTCTCTGTTGTCCCACATACAGCTACTACTCCTTGTCATTGCATTTCCGTTATTTAATTGAAGATATCTTAGCACAAAGCAGCACCGGAAGCAAGGCGTGAATTTAATCAATTTTATTGATCATTGTTGTTGTAATGCCTTTCTTGATTCCTTTCCTGCCTCAAATTAGCGACCGGCAATATACAACTCTTGCAGTTTTACCACCTCAATGATATATTATAAATGATACATTATAGGAAAACCTGTAACCATGGGAAAAGAGGTATATATGTCGGCAAAAACCATTGCGGTCATAGAAGACGATCAATCTATCAGCAACCTTCTATACGAAAGCCTGTCCCGGGAGGGCTATGGGGTATTGAGGGCCTATTCAGGTACGGAGGCGCTGTTTCTTCTGGAAAAAGAACGGCCTGACTTAATCCTGCTGGACCTGATGCTGCCGGGACTGCCGGGGGAAGAACTGCTTCCCCACCTGGCGGGGATACCCGTAATCGTGGTCAGCGCCAGGGCGGCCACGGAGGATAAAGTGAATTTATTATTGGGTGGCGCGGCGGATTATATCACCAAACCTTTCCAGCTTCCGGAGCTGCTGGCGCGGATTACGGTACAACTGCGCCGGGTAGAAAATCCACTCCCGAACTCCGTGTTGGAAGCCGGTTCCCTGCGGCTGGATACCCACTCCCACACCTTGACCCTTGGAGGGATTCCCGTGCGGCTGACTCCCACGGAATACGCGATTTTAAAACTTCTGCTTCAAAGGCCCGGCCAGGTTATCACCCGCTCTCTGCTGCTGGAGCACATCAGCCAGGACACCCCCGACTGCTCCGAGGGTTCTCTGAAGCAGCACATCAGCAATCTACGCGGCAAACTGCGGGCGGCGGACGGCTGGGACTACATTCAGGCCGTCTGGGGAATCGGCTTCCGGCTGGCGCTCCCCGGGCAATCTTGACAAAATCTTTACGGTTTCCCTACCCTTTATCTTTACCGGCAGATTATATACTGGGTTAAAGCAACAGACTCCCGGACGGTACTCTGCTCCACATCGGGCGCGAAAGCGGACGCATGTGGAGCACCGGCCTTGAGTGCCGGTAGGGAATCTGCGGAACTTCTCGTCAGCTGATTCCCGGACGGCGCTCTGCTCCACATCGGGCGCGAAAGCGGACGTATGTGGAGCACCAGCCTTGAGTGCCGGTAGGGAATCTGCGGAACTCAAATAAGGAGGAAACTGATTTGGACCCAAACAGCAATTACTGCCTGGAGACAAAGGCGCTCTGCAAACAGTACAAAAATTTCAAAGCCCTAATAGGTGTGGACATCCATGTACCCAAGGGCGCCATCTACGGCCTGGTTGGACAGAACGGCGCAGGCAAGACCACCTTGATCCGCCTGCTCTGCGGATTGCAGAATCCCACTTCGGGCACATACTCCCTGTACGGCATCCCCCATACATCCTCTGCCATCCATACAGCCCGGAAACGCATGGGCGCCGTGGTGGAGACCCCGGCCTTACAGCAAGATATGACCGCCAGGGAAAATCTGGAACAGCAATACCGCATTCTGGGTCTGCCCTGGAAAAACGGCATGGACGATTTGCTGGCTCTGGTAGGGCTGGCAGACACGGGTAAGAAAAAAGCCAAAGCATTCTCCCTGGGAATGCGGCAGCGGCTGGGCATAGCCCTGGCACTCTGCGGCAGCCCCGACCTGTTGGTGCTGGATGAGCCAGTGAACGGGCTGGACCCCCAGGGCATCGTGGAAATCCGGGAACTGATTCTGACATTGAACCGAGAGCATGGGATCACTGTGCTGGTCTCCAGCCATATTTTGGATGAATTGTCCCGGCTTGCCACCCATTACGGTTTTATCCACCACGGCGTTATGCTGAAAGAGATAACGGCACGGGAACTGGAGAACATTTGTCGCAAACGTGTGCACCTGACCGTCACGGATACGCCCGCCCTGGCGCGGGTATGCGATAGTCTGGGGCTGGATTATGAGATCCTCTCCGACCGCCAGGCCGATCTGTACGGCCAGGTTCCTTTCACCCGACTGACCCTGGCGCTGTCCAGGGAAAACTGTGAGGTGCAATCTTTCCAAGAACATAATGAAAGCCTGGAAAATTATTATCTAAATCTGATAGGAGGTAATGGGCATGCGTAATCTATTATCCGCCAATCTGCACCGTCTGAAAAAAAGCAGGGCATTCTGGGGCTGTGAAATTGTGAGCGCTCTGTATGCGCTGTTTCTGGGATTCGAACTCTATTTGGATATGAAGAAAAACGGGTACCCCCATCCCATAGACGCAGGACTATGTCAATATATTGTGTTCGCCGGCATTCTCCTGGCAGTGTTCTGCAGTCTGTATCTTGGAAGCGAACTGAGCGATGGAACCGTCCGCAATAAAGTGATGGCAGGGCATCGCAAAAGTAAGATTTATCTGGCGTCCCTGGGGGCCTGCCAAATAGCCGGCCTGGCATTTTGGTCCACCTATCTGGTTCTATATCTGGCCATAACCGTACCTCTCCTGCTGCCCCTGGAAGCAAGTTTGTATACGTTGGTCTCCTGCCTGGCTTCCAGTCTGGTGCTGTCCCTGGCCTACTGCGCAATCTATACCCTCATCGCCCTGTCCTGCACCAACAAAGCAGTGGTGTCCACGACATGTATACTCTTGGCTTTTTTTCTGTTTTTTACGGGAATTGCCATACGGCAACGGCTGGACGAGCCGGAAATGATTGAGAGGGTAGAGTATGACCCGGTATCCCTGGAAGAGATTTACACCAACCAGGAAAACCATTCGTATCTGCCTGCTTCCCGACGCCGGATCTATGATTTTCTGGACCGTTTCCTGCCCGGAGGCCAGGGACTGAGATTGTCCGGCATAATGATGCCAAAGTTGACTTTTGATGGGATTATGCCCCTCTATTCCCTGGTTATTTTCCTGGTGACCACCGGCGCCGGACTCATGGTTTTTACTAAAAAAGATATCAATTAGGGCGCCGGAGGTGCAACGGGGTCAGAGATAAGGAGTGATTATGTTTTCCTGGATATTATGCTGCATTCTGCTGTCAATCAATCTTTTGCTGCTGTGCTGGGTGCATTCCCTGCATAGCGGCATGGAAGAGATCGGTTCCCAATTTGACCGGCGCTTGCGGGAAAATACCAACAATCTGATCTATGTATCCTCCCGGGATCCCCATATCCGCCGGCTGGCGGCGCAGCTCTGTCTACAGTTGGACCTGCTGCGCCGCCAACGGCATCGCTATGAAAACGGGGACAGGGAACTGAAGGAGGCCATCGCCAATATCTCCCACGACCTCCGCACGCCCCTGACTGCCATCTCCGGCTATCTGGAACTGCTGGAAATAGCAGATGCCGCTCCGAACCAGGTTGCTGCCACAGACCAAGTTGCTACTTCAAGCCTAGCTGCTGCCACAGACCAGGCCGCTATGAGGCGCCGGTATCTGGCCCAGATCCGCAGCCGCACGGAGGCCATGAAAGATTTGACGGAACAATTATTTTCCTATTCCATCCTTGTGTCCGCCCCCTTGCAGCAGCCCCGGGAACTGATACTGCAATATGTATTAGAGGAAAGCCTGGCGAATTGTTATGCCCAATTCACGGCAGTCGGCATCACTCCCCGGCTCCAGATGCCGGAACTCCCTGTGTGCCGGGTATTGGACCGGGGTTCTTTAGAGCGGATTCTGAGCAATATACTGATGAACGCCGCCAAATACAGCGCCGGAGATCTGTCCATATGTCTGCATCCCCAGGGGCAGATCGACTTTTCCAACGCTGCCCCGGATCTCACCCCGGTCATGGCAGAGCGCCTGTTTGAACGTTTTTTCACCGTAGAAACCGCCCGCCATTCCACCGGTCTGGGCCTCTCCATTGCCAGGAACCTCACGGAACGCATGGGAGGAGCCATCACTGCCCACTACCGGGAAGGACGACTGACCATCAGCCTGTATTTTCCCTGAAAATAGTTTACATTCCCGTTGCATTTCAATCCATTGCTCATCAAGTTCAATGCAATAAACGCTGTTGGAACAGGCTGATGCAGAAGCACAAAAAGCCTTGCTTCAAGCAGTTTCGCGGGCGCGTATCCTGCGCGGCAGGGGAAATCTCCGAAACCGCACTTCTACTCCATAGCAACTTGTACTATACCTTAATATATCGTGTTGCCCTTGACGAGCCGATTCGTTTTATCGTACCGCTTTTTACCATAGCACCAAGGACAGCTTCAACGGTGGTCGGGCTTACATCGGGAAGAATCTTACATATCTCCGCTTTGGAAAGCAGTGTCAGACTATTTAAGATCGCAGCCTCTACGCAGGCTTTCTTTGTAATCTTTTTTGATAGTGTCAAGATTATTTCGCAAATATAATTTTTGCCGATTGGTATCCGATAGTCAGCCGGTTATGTTATCAGGGGCTGTATCCGATTCCATGCGATAGAGATGTTCCATGTTCATATATCGCTTTGCTCCCCATTGGGTACCCGCTACATGACGCAGTCTGGCACAAACCAGCATCAGGGCGCTTTGTCCATCGGGGAAGGCACCGATTGTTTATGTCCGGCGTTTGATTTCACGATTGAGCCGCTCGATGGTGTTGTTGGTCCTGATCCTTGTCCAGTGCTGGGTAGGAAAATCCATATAGGTAGGAGTTTTCTCTATACCCTCCGTCAGTTTCTTTGCTGCTGCGGAAAGTTTCATCTCTTTTAGCTTCTCTGCTACTTGAGCCGCTTTTTCCCTGGCAGCTTCCCTGCTCTCCTGTGCATGGATTGCCTTCAGCATCATGGCAACAGCTTTCATCCTGTTGCGGGGTGTGACGGAAAATGTGTTACGGTAAAAATGTACGGTACAACGCTGATCAGGTGGTAAGCCATGCTTGAAGGTGCTGACGGCGTCCAGCGTGTAGTCCTGGCATGCGGGTATGTTGATCTTCGGAAAGGGATTGATGGACTTTCCATGATCATCGGTGACAAATACCGCCAGAATCCCTTTGAAAAAGGTACGCTTTTATGCGGCCGCAGATCCGATCGGATAAAAGGCCTTTTATGGAGGGCACTGGATTTTTACTCCTGCATAAGAGGTTTGAATCAGGTTCCCTCTCATGGCCGCGGACTACCGAAAAAACTGCAGACCTTACGGAGGAACAATACCGTTACCTGATGCTGCCTTTTATGGCAGGGCTAACTGGAAACAAATGCTGGAAGAGACTTGCAAAAGGCTCCACCACGAATCGGAATCATGGACGGTGGAGGTCATACCATTACTGGATACACAAAATCAAGCTTGAGCTTTTAGATTCCGTATCTCACGAAATAATTCCTGTCACACCTTCAATGCTCTCTCCTGTATACTCGGCTATTTCATAAATTAGTCGTTCTATTTTATAATGCTTATATTTGAATAATTTCACCGCAAACATCGCAGAATCTTTTAAAAAAAGCAATTCTGTTATTCCTTAATTGTATATTATCGCACAACGCCATATTATTGTCCATAAAGGAATTTATTCTTTTACCGCACTCTGCAATCATCTTTATTGCATCTTCGTATAATTCTTCGTTGATCTTTTCTGCAATAATCGCTTCGCTATTAGCAAATGCATAAAACATATCTCGTGCTGCTTCATCCACAATGCTCTTATCGAAAATTGCATCTTCATTCTTAACATATTTAATCAATTTTACGATTCTGTTAAAAATCTGAGTAAAGTCGATATACCACTGAGTATCTCCAATTTCATCAATGATATTTATCTTTTTTACTGATTTGTAAATATTTAAATCACTGATTGATACTTTATCTAAAACTTCAATTGAGTATCCCTTTTCATCATGTAACAGCACACGTAATCTTTGATAGAAAAATCCCTGAATAAATTTAACAAACTCAACAATATCTTCATCTACCAAATTACTTTCATACATAGGTGCAACATCTATAATAAGCTTATCAAGGTCAATGTCAAAGCCTCTATCTAGCGCAATAGCGAAAATACCTAATGTCTGTCTTCTAAGTCCATATGGATCAGAACCACTTGGCTTTAATCCAACGGAACTTAGACACATTACTGTGTCTAACTTATCTGCTATTGCTGTTATAGCGGACAATACGTTTGATGGTAAACTGTCACCTCTGTAATTGGGCAAATATTGTTCCTTGATTGCCAAACATACTTCATTTGAATAGCCCTCTTTTTCCGCAAATACAGCGCCAGCAATTCCCTGCGTATTAGTATATTCTCTAACAACAGATGAAACTAAATCTGCTTTCATCACAAAAGCTACTTTTTCCAATTGTTCTATGTCGTCATATTTTACTTTCTCAGCCAGAACTTTCGAAATTTCAAAGACTCTCTTTGCTTTATCTAAATAACTACCGCCTTTCTCCACAAAGACAACATCAGCTAACTTCCCTGCTTTTTCTTCCAAGGAACTCTTCAAATCGTTATTATAAAAAAACTCTGCGTCCTCTAATCTAGGTCTTAATACACGCTCATTACCTCTTGTAACATTATCGATAAAATCGCTCCCACCATTTCTAGTATAAACAAAAGAATTGGTAATTTTACTATCAAAATATACAGGGAAGTAACGTTGTTGAACCTTCAATGGTTCCTTTATAACACATTCTGGTAACTCGAGATATTTCTCATCAAAATGCCCTACTGCACAGGTAGGATATTCAACGATATTGTTTACTTCATCCAATAAAGCTTCATCAATTTCTACTTTAAATCCGTTTTGTTTCTCAATATCTTTTATCTGATCAACAATCTGTTGTTTTCTCTCGTTTTGGTCCACGATAACAAAAGCATCTTTTAAAACTTTCAAATATTCATCAGCAGAACTAATACAAACTTCACAATTTGCAAGAGTTCTATGACCATATGTTAGATTACTTGCCTTGGTACACTCTATTACTGCTTCAACTACATCCTCTCCAAATACAGCCATAATCCATCGAATTGGTCTAATGAACTTCATTATATAGCTTCCCCATCTCATAGGGTTCGGATTATAAATACTTCCAATCAATTTAGGTAATGCTTCAACTAAAACATCTTTGGTATTATCTCCCAAAGACACAATGTTTAAAGTTGCATACTCTGCTTTAGCATCATTGACCCACTCAATATCCTCTAGATTTTTTTTGTTTTTACGTAAAAAGCCTTCCAATGCTTTAGAAGGGGTTACTCCATCCTCAAGAAATGCAACTTTTCTAGCTGGACCTTTCACAACATTTTTCATTGCATTTTGATTATCTGATAATTCATTCACCATAAGCACCAAGCGTCTAGGAGTATGCATAACCTTCATGTCGGAATATTCTAGTCTTAACTCCGTAAGCATTGCGCGAGCATTATCATATAAACTTTTTGCCATGGTGTCGACATATTGCGACGGTATTTCTTCGACGCCTATTTCAAATACTAATTTTTTTCTACTCATTGAATCATCTCCTAATCAATTACACTACGATATAATTTCGCCAGCATCCTAAACAATGACTGTATTCTTTGTATATAATGATTTCTTGCGGTCTTGCTGATGGAGCCCCTTGCGTCTAATACATTAAATGTTTGTGAACACTTAAGCGCATAATCATATGACGAATATATGTTTTCGCATTCATTTATTAGACGTTTACACTCTCTTTCATAATTATCAAAATCAGAAAACAGCTGTTCTGTATTGCAATCTTCAAAGCTATACTTGGAATTATCGTATTCTCTTCGTTTATAAATATCGCCATAGGTTTCATATGGACTATATGCTAAATCATAAATATTATCCACGTTCTGCAGATACATAGCAATTCTTTCTAATCCATAAGTGATTTCTGCAGTTACAGGTTTACAATCCATTCCACCTATAACCTGAAAGAAGGTAAATTGGGTTATCTCCATACCATCTATCCACACTTCCCAACCTTTACCAAATGCTCCTAAAGTTGGAGACTCCCAGTTATCTTCGAGAAATCTAATATCATGTTCCTCTCGCTTAAATCCAATATACTCCAAACTTTTTATATATAAATCAACAACATCATCAGGACTAGGTTTCAATATAACTTGATATTGATGATGCATATATAATCTATTTGGATTGTCTCCATATCTACCATCAGCTGGTCGTCTTGATGGTTCCACATATGATCTCTTATATGGTTTCTCACCTAAAGCTGCAAAAAATGTAAATGGGTTCATTGTTCCAGCCCCTTTTTCTACATCATGTGGCTCCATAATCGAACAACCGTAAGCTGACCAATACTCATGAAGTTTCATCTTTAAATCTTGAAGATACATTAATTTCTTATTCTCCATAAAGCAACTCCTTTATATCATTCTTACTCAATAATTTGGGGCCAATCATTTTTTCTGCGGGGTAATGACCCGATTTACACCCATTATATTTTAAAAATTGCATAAAAGAGGTTGTATCTTTATGATTGAATTGCATCTTGGCGGATGTACAAAGCAACCATAAAGAAGCCTTAATGATTAATTATACACGAACCGAAGCAAATGTACAACCAATATTTTCACAATCGACATCATAAATAAATTACATGAAAAAATACAAAAAGAACGGACAGGAAGTCATCTGTTTGCAGTAAAAGGAACCGCTTAAATCCATGAAAACAGGAACGGTTATTAAAGTACGCCAAAATCCAGCAGATTTTCTTGAAACAGGAAAACGCTGGACTTTTTGTTAGTAGAAATAGAGCAGGGGTACCGCTCAATCATCTGATTTGATGATTTTGCGACACCCCCTTCCCTCATATATCACTGATGTACCATTTACTTCTTTCTTACCGGAAAGCAAACCTCCGTGACCAATTCTTCCGGATTATCTGTCTGGCTTGGACTCACATGATAGATGCAGAACGATTTCCCGTCGAAATCATATCCGTTCGCCACCACCCAGTCTGCAACCGCCGCATTTACTCTTGAAATCTGGTCATAGCTTCCTTTATATATTGCAGAAGCAACCTGGATCGGCGGCACAGTCTTGAATTTCACATGCTCCGTATCCTGATAAGTCCCCACAACCGCGCTCTGAATCTCCACATCCGGGTCATGCTCCTTATGCCATTCATCGTGGAATATCGCCATCCCATAACACGGCGCTGCCTGCTGCACCTTCTGCGGCTCCAGTTCCCGGCACATGATCTCCCATAACACCCCTTCCTGGTCATAGGCGGGGATCACCTGCCGCACACTTGCAACATAACGCTCCGGTACTGTTTTTAATGTAACATCATAATCCATAAGACTACCATCCTTTCTCAGCCATTTCAATGTACTGTCAAGCAGCATCAATTTCTGCTCTGCCGCCATAGCTTCCTCCTTCAGTTCCCTGCGTTTTACCAACAGGAACTTCTCCATCTCCTGCGGATCACCATACTTGCCCAATATCTCTTTTATCACAGAAAGCCCAAACCCCAGGCCCTTCAACGACTGTATCCGCCCTGCCAGCAGAAGCTGTGATTCACTATAATACCGGTATCCCGTAAAATCATCCACCCTTTCCGGACGAAGGATTCCTATTTCATCGTAATGCCGGAGCATACGGATACTGATTCTTGACAGTTTTGAAAAATCTCCTATCTTTAACATTCGTTTCACCTCACATATATGTGTTTTCCTGAGCTCATACATAGTTTAGAGTATACCATAGTGTGAGAGTCAACCCCATAAACAAACAAATTTTTAAGCCCTCTTAATCCCATCAGACTAAAAGCGCAAAATCCCCTTCTCATCATACACGCTCCCCCTACTCCTGCCATTCCTTACCGCCCGGTCAAGCGCCGTAACCGCCGCCACCGCGCCGTCAATTTTTCCGTGGACTTCTTCTTATCCGGCTTGATATTCCCCGCCGGGTCCGTCCGCACAAAATTTCTGCGGCTTTCCTTGCGCCCTGCACGCGCTGCCTTTATCGCTGCCCCAAAAGCCTTGGAGTCATATTACAAAGAACTGGCAGAGGAGCGCAATAAGAAAGCCTATTGGGGGAATGGAAATTGCAGAACTTCGATCAAGACAGTATATGGGGAAGTGGAGTACAGCAGACGGATATACCAGACAAAGACAAAAGACGGACAGACCGCCCATGTGTTCCTGCTGGACCAGGCGATGCAATAGGGAGAAATGCTATAATTCTTCCAGATGTATCACAGTCTTACTGAAATTAATCAACAAGGTATGACAAAATCAGGTATTTTTCACACTGCAGCGGAATATGACACTGGCCTCGAAAGAGCGTTGTATATGGGACATCAGCCGGAATATCGCCAGCCTCATATTCACGAATAAAAGATTTGCCAAACTGTATATTATTACTTACCGCTACTGTCTGATGGCTTATATTTACCAAAATCTCCCTTGTCCTGATAAAAGGTAATCAATGAATAAATACACACAATTATAATCCAAATACCAATTCCCAGCAAAAATACAAGATTGTTGTTTGGCACAGACAAAGCAAGCAAACACTGAATAAGCCCAAAAGGTATTGCCGTGTACCCGGCAAATCTATGGCTTTTTTGCCAGCATAGTTTATCTTTAAGAATCCAAGGCAATTTAAATCCAATCCGGCTGCGATAAGGCATTTGCGGTAAAAAATTTCCGACTAATACCATTAAGCCCCCCACGATAAGCGCAATGCCTTTCATATAATTCATCTGCAAACCGCAATACCTAGCGATCGCGACAAAATAGAAAAGAAAAATTCCGAGTCCTAAGAGGTTAATTACAGTTAGAGTAATATCATTTCTCACTTCATTGTCGTTTTTGGAGATTTTGTGAGGAAAAAAGGCTGCAATAGCTAACGCAAGCAAAATAACAAAACAAATCCCAATAAAAACCCAACGGGAAGGGCTTTGCATAAACAAAGGTATTTCGCTGGGAAGATATTTAAAACATAGGGCTGTCCCTATAATGAATATAATCAAGAATATCATATTCAGACTTCTATATAGTTTCATTCTCGTTTCCCTCTTTTCCTGTGGATCTATTCGTATCAAAAAACTCCAAAAATGCGCCTAAAGTTGTTTGCAATACAGAAGCATTAAGGGAATAAGTGACGGACATCCCCGTCCGTTCGCTTGTCACTAACCCTGCTTCTTTCAAAATATCAAGGTGTTTTGATATGGCAGGCTTTGAAATCATAAAGTTTTCAGAAATTTCCTTGGCAGTCATATCACCATTTGCGAGCAGCTTTAGAATCTGTCGTCTGGTATCATCAGATAGAGCTTTGAATACAGTAGCCATCTAAACAAATCTCCTTTCCACATAATACTGTATTCATTTTTTCCTGTGTGTAAATTGATGGTAAATCAAATACGGAACAGGTGTAAGCAGCAGAACAAAATACTTACTTGCATACCAGCCTGCTTCTCCATTCACATCAAAATGGAAAGGTATCTTGTCTGGAAGGAAAAATGTTGTCACAAACAATATGACAAAGGTTCCAATCAATAATACCGCAGAGATCATTTTCTTCTTACTCATAGCTTCTTCCTCCTTTGATTGATAGACATATTTTGAAAGATTACTCTTGATGAGACGCAATTCCTTTACATACAAGTAAAATTATAATACATACACTGCACAACAGAAAGGTTATAATGCCTCCGGCAGCAAATCCGTTCCGCAGCATTTTTGATACCGCAAAGAAATACCCTATTGAAATTGCGATACAAAGCAAAATAGACAGAACCACATTAACATTTTGCTTGATTGCTTCTGTTTCATTTGTCCATTCCAATTTTGGACGTTTCATGTCGATAAATACTCCGATCAAGTTCCACAACGCTGCAAATAGTATGCCAACGAAAGAGATTACTCCAATCTGGATAAAACCATAGTTAAAATAAACCTTGAATATTAAGCAATTTATGATAATCCCCATAATAGAGATACTTGCAGAAAACAGGGCTTTCACAAACGCTTGCTGCTTTAATGAATACGGAATGATCTTCGTTATCCAAAAACTTGCCCCCTCTCTGGAAAAACTGCTTGAGGCCACTACATTGATTGCGGATGTAAGTACAATTACCGCAAGCGCAAACAGTACCGCATAAAAGGAAAATTCCGGGGCTGATACCAAGGCTCTTATTTGTTCTATACTCTCTGCGGTTGCACTGATCCGAAAAGACAGCGGCAATAAAAAGGGGGTAATAAAAATCCCAAACAATCCGTTTATGACATACACCGGATTACGGAAAAAAGTTTGAAACTCTTTCTTAAAATAGCTTCTCAGCTTTGACGACGAGTTGTATTTCAACGCCTTTAAGCGAATCCGTCCCTCTTTATCATAGATGGCATATTTCTTTCCGATCACAAAATTACTCAAATAGTAGTATCCGCCGATAAACACAGCGGCAAGTATGATGCAGAATAGCTTTAATCCGGGATGAAAACGGATATACGAATTATAGAACGGGAATGGTACAATAAGATTATTAACCCAGTTCAATAAGTCTCGTTCTGCGCCTATTTGCCCATTTGATAATAGAACGCCGATCACGCCGCCTGCAAAATACACTATGATTCCTGTGACTACCAGCATTGTCCTCATGCGTTTAAGAAGCATGGCAATTTTCAAGCATATTGTCACAAGAACCGCCAAAGGGAACGCAACAATATGAGGGAGTATCGCTGCCGCAGAGATATATGTAATTATCGCAGAAAT